>Ga0209761_1000822_pt1 | contig 19781 bp, 19 predicted proteins | sample GraSoi013_1_40cm_4_FD_185818 | JGI IMG/M metagenome (GOLD analysis project Ga0209761, IMG submission 185818) | Grasslands soil microbial communities from the Angelo Coastal Reserve, California, USA - Sample 09_25_2013_1_40cm (SPAdes) (version 2) | ecosystem: Environmental > Terrestrial > Soil >...
CCGGCTGCCGGGAAGGGCCGGGTCGCCGGGACTTTCATCAGGAGAGCGTATGGCGAAGGTCATCACCCCGCGGCAGGAGGATTACTCGCGCTGGTACACCGACGTGATCATTCAGTCCCAGATGGCCGACTATTCGCCTGTCAAGGGATGCATGGTCATCCGGCCGCTGGGGTACGCGCTGTGGGAGGCGATCCAGCGGGAGCTCGACGCGCGCTTCAAGGAGACCGGCCACGAGAACGCTTACTTCCCTCTCTTCATCCCCGAGTCCTTCCTGCACAAGGAGGCCGAGCACGTCGCCGGGTTCGCGCCCGAGCTCGCCGTGGTGACGCACGGCGGAGGCAAGGAGCTGGAGGAGGCCCTGATTGTCCGCCCGACCTCGGAAACCATCATCTACGCCATGTTCGCCAAATGGATCCGCTCCTACCGCGACCTGCCGGTCCTGATCAACCAGTGGGCCAACGTCGTCCGATGGGAGATGCGCACGCGGCTGTTCCTGCGCACGACCGAGTTCCTCTGGCAGGAGGGACACACGGCGCACGTCTCCGAAGCCGAAGCCGAGGAGGAGGCGCTGACGATCCTGGAGATCTACCGGCGCTTCGCCGAGGAGCACATGGCGATCCCGGTCTACACCGGCGTGAAGACCGAGAGCGAGAGGTTCGCGGGGGCCCTGCGCACCTACAGCATCGAGGCGCTCATGCAGGACAAGAAGGCGCTGCAGGCCGGCACGTCCCATAACCTTGGTCAGAACTTCGCGAAGGCGTTCGAGGTGAAGTACCAGACCAAGGACGGGACCTGGGAGCACGTCTGGTCGACGTCGTGGGGCGTGAGCACGCGCCTCGTCGGCGCCCTGGTGATGGCTCACGGCGACGACAACGGCGTGAGCTTCCCGCCGCGTCTCGCGCCGCTGCAAGTCGTGATCGTGCCGATCTGGAAGACCGACGAGGAGAAGTCGCGCATCGCCGAGGCCGCACGCCTGGCGGCCGAGGAGCTGAAGGGGGCCTGCCGCGTCAAGGTCGACCTGCGCGACGAGGTGTCGCCCGGCTGGAAGTTCAACGAGTGGGAGCTGAAGGGGGTGCCGCTGCGCCTCGAAATCGGTCCCAAGGACCTGGAGAAGGACCAGCTCATGGCGGTCCGCCGGCTCGATCGCCGCAAGACCGCCGTGCCGCGCGCGAGCCTGGTGGCGCGCGTCGCCTCCCTGCTCGAGGAGATCCAAAAGGACATGCTGGAGAAGGGGCGGGCATTCCTGCGCGAGAACACGCGCGACGCGAAGGACTACGAGGGGTTCAAGCGGGACCTGGATGAGAAGGGCGGGTTCTTCCGCGCCCCCTGGTGCGGCTCGGCCGAGTGCGAGCAGCGGATCAAGGACGAGACCAAGGCGACCATCCGCTGCATCCCGCTCGAGGGAAACCGGGAGGACGGCACGTGCCTGCGTCGCGACGGCGCGTCGAAGCGCTGGGTCTACCTCGCCCGGGCGTACTGAGCGCCGCGATCTTCACCATCGCCCTCGCGTGCCGTCCCGCGGCCTGCGCCCTCACCGCAGACTCGCCGCTCCCCGCGCCCTCCCCTTCCGAAGCCGGTCCCGTGACGGCACGCTTCCTGGAGCCTGCGCCCCCCGGTCTCATCCTGGGTCAGACGCGCATCACCGTGGAGGCCACCACCTCGCCCGATGCCCGCATCGCGCGGGTCGAGATCTACGCCGACGGCGCGCTGCTGTCCGTCCTGGAGCGCCCGCCCTTCACGTTGACCTGGGATGCCGGCAGCGGGTTCGTCCGGAAGACACTGCGCGCCGTCGCCATCGACTCCCTCGGCCGCCGCGGAGAGACGACCCTCGTCGCCCGCCCCATCTATATCGGCCAGTACGAGGAAGTCCGACTGGTCAACGTCTATGCCACGGTCCGCGACAGGAAGGGGAACCCCGTACGCAACCTGTCGCGCGACGATTTCAGCCTCCTCGAGGACGGCGTGCCGCAGACGCTGACCCACTTCACTTCCGCGAAAGTGCCGCTCACCATCGCCCTCCTCATCGACGCCAGCAACAGCATGAACCTGGGCGGCAAGATCGAGCTGGCCCGGAAGGCCGCGGTGGACTTCGCGGAGAGCGTGGATCCCGAGGACCGCCTGATGGTCCTGTCGTTCGACGACCAGCTGGAGGGTCCCGACGTCCCGATGGCCGACCGGAGCGCGATCAAGACGAGGATCGAGGCGATCCGGGCGCGCGGCGGCACCGCGCTGTACGACGCGGTGTACCGCGCGGCCGAGCGGCTGGCCGGGGTGGAGGGTCGGCGCGTGATCGTGCTGTTGTCCGACGGCCGCGATCAGGCCCTCACCGACAACGAGCCCGGGAGCCTGCACCTGTTCGAGGAGGCGCTGGAAAGGGCGCACCGTTCCGAGGTCTCGGTTTACGCCATCGGTCTCGGGCGTCACCTTGATACCGAGCTGGATCTGCGCCACGAGCGCAGTCTCATGGACATTCTCGACACGCTGGCGCGCACCAGCGGCGGCCGTTCCTACTATCCGGAGCGGGCGGGACAACTCTCGGGCATCTACAAACAGATCGCCGCCGATCTGAAAGCCCAGTACACCCTGGCCTACAGTTCGACCCATCGCGCCCGCGACGGGGCGTGGCGGGCCATCAGTCTCAAGGTGAAGGATCCCGACCTGGAGGTGCAGGCGCGAGCCGGCTACTACGCTCCGGGCACGCCGGCGCGCTGAGCGAGGAAGGGTTCTACGCGCCGCTCCCGGACACGGCGGCCCCCGGTCGGGGGCGGCGGATCAGCATCAGATTGCGCACGTAGATCAAGCCCCCCGCCGATTGCCCGACGGTGATCACGATGTCCTGCCGGTACCAGAAGGCGTAGACGAACAGAATGAGACTGCCCGCAAGGCTCAGGTACCAGAACGCCACGGGGACGGTGGTCTCCTTGCGACGCTCCGAGGCGAGCCACTGCACGATGAAGCGCAGGCCGAAGAGGATCTGTCCCAGCATGCCGAACAGCACCCAGCCGTTCACGTGCAGCAGGCGTTCAAACATCATCCTTCACCTCGTAGCGCAGCTTGCGCCGCTTCATCCAGCGCACGGCGAGCAAGTCCATGAACGACGGCAGGAGCCGGTTGCCGATGCCGTACTTCGATTCACCGTGGCGGCGGGGCCGGTGCCCGACCGGAACCTCCATCACCCGGAACCCTTCCATCTTCAGTAGCGTCGGCAGGAAGCGGTGCAACCCGTCGTAGAGCACCAGACGCTGGAGAGCCGCCCGGCGGAACGCCTTGAGCGAGCAGCCGGTATCGGTGATTCTCTCGTCACTCAGCCGGTTGCGCACGTAGTTGGCGACCCTCGACGAAACGCGCCGCACCAGGTTGTCCTCGCGTGTCCGGCGCACGCCCACGACCGCATCCGTACCTTTGAGCGCCTCGAGCAGACGCGGGATGTCGGTCGGGTCATTCTGGAGATCCGCGTCGAGCGTCACCACCACGTCGCCCCCCGCGCTCCTGAAGCCGGCATCCATGGCCGCCGACTGTCCGGCGTTCCTGGCGAAGGTGACGACCCGGACGCGCGGATCGGCGTCGCGCAGCCCCCGCAGCACGGTGTCGCTGCCGTCGGTCGAACCGTCGTCGACGAACAGGATCTCGTATCCGTCGCCGAAGGACTTCAAGACGTCCGTGATCTCCCTGTGGAGGACGGGGAGGTTGTCGCGCTCGTTGTAGACGGGGATGACCAGGGAGAGCCCGACGGATCTCGTCGTCCCGCCGCTCACGCTAATTGAAGATCCAGAAGCGGCGGAGGCGGCTCATCAGGCGGTGCCGCGCCGACTCCGCCTCTGTCAGGAGCTCGGGCGCCAGACGCGATTTCCACTTAAGGACGGCCGCGTCGTCGATGCGCCGGAGGATCGGGAACAGGAAGCGCGCGCCCAGGCCCGCGGGGTCGAAGCAGAACGAGGCGTTGAAGTCGATGATGCACGGCCGGCCGTCTTCGGTGATCAGGATGTTGTCGCGCTTGCGCAGGTCGATGTGGGCGACGCCGCGCGCGTGGATCTGCCCCACCAGGGTCCGGAGCCTGTCGAACATGGGAGCGGTCTCCGCGCGTTTCCGGCGGCACCAGCGGGTGATCCACTCCCCCTCGATCGGCTCCATCAGGATGCCACAGGCACCGGCCTCGCCGAAGCATCTCGGGATGCCGGCGATCCCCTGCAACCGGCGGAGGGCCCGCATCTCCCGGGCCACCTGGCGGCGGCCGAGCAGGCGCACCGGCCAGGACTTGTCGGAAAAGTCCTTCAGGACGGCGCGGTCACCCGCGTACCCCACGCACTTGATGTCGGGTTTGGCCCAGCTCCCCTGCCGGATGACCTGGATCGTGAGCGGGGTAGCGGCGGCCTCGAGCGTCTCGGCCATCGGCGGTCCTGTGCTATTCTCCGGCGTCAGAAAAGGACGTTGATTTTACCATAGCCGCTCACGGGGCACCGGTCATGGCCTTTCGCCGAGAGCACGCAGGGTCGACGGCCCGGGCCCACGCCGACGCGACGATTGTGCTGGCTCGTGAACGCCTCGCTTCTCTCCCGCGCCGCAGACTGCACGGCGGACGGAATTTCACCAAGGCGGTCGTTGACCTGGTCGAGATCGATGGGCGCACCATCATCCTGAAGGACATCGCCTCCCGTCCCTGGCCCGTGCGCCTGCTCCTCGGTCCGTGGCAGCTCGACCGCGAGGGGCGCGCCTATCGCGCACTGGCCGGGGTACGCGGCACCCCCGCCTTCGTGGCCAGGATCGACCGGCAGGCGATCGCGCTCGAGTACGTCCCGGGCCGGAGCCTGGCCTCGTACCGGCGGGGGGAGCTGAAGGCCGACTTCTTCGACCGCCTGGACCGCCTCCTGGACGATATCCACGCGCGCGGCGTGGCGCACGGCGATCTGCACCGGCACGACGTCCTGGCCGGCCCCGGCGGCGAACCGTACCTGGTCGATTTCTCCACCTCGATGGTCGCGGCTCATGGGGCCGGGGCGCTGGCGCGATTTCTGTTCCGCCAGATGTGCCGGGCCGACCGTCGCTCCGCCGCCAAGCTCAGACAGCGGTTCCTCCCCGGCAGCCGCGCGCCCGTGCCGGAGCGCTCCGGTCTGTACCGCGTCGGCGGCTGGGCGCGGCGTATCGCCGATCGGTTCCGGCGTTCGCGGTAGGAGCCTGTCCGGGTTCCGGGAGCGGACGAATTCGCGCACCGCCCCTGTTATAATCCCGTCGGGCTTCATGGACCGACCGCGGGAGAGACGGTATTCCATGATCAAGGACGTCCGCACGAAGATCCTCAAGGTCATCCCGGACGAGCGCGGCCGTCTCATGGAGACCTTGCGCTCCGACGACGACATGTTCACCAAGTTCGGGCAGGCGTACATCACCACCGCCTATCCCGGCGTCGTGAAGGGATGGCACTATCACAAGATCCAGGTTGACAACTTCATCGGCGTGAAGGGGATGTTCAAGGTCGTCCTGTACGACACTCGCGAGGGCTCGCCGACACGCGGCGAAATCAACGAGTTCTTCCTGGGCGTGCACAATCCGATGCTCGTGCAGATCCCGCGGCTGGTCCTGCACGGCTTCAAGGCGATCGGGACGGAAGAGGCGATCATGCTCAATCTGCCGACGGAACTCTACCGTCACGACGCCCCCGACGAGTACCGGGTCGACCCCCACGACCCCGACGTCCCCTACGACTGGGCGCTGAAGGAGAGATAGACATGAAGGGAGTCATTCTGGCGGGGGGCCTGGGGACGCGACTGCATCCTCTGACCAAGATCACCAACAAGCACCTTCTGCCGATCTACGATCGGCCGATGATCCACTACCCGCTCATGACCCTGGTGGATGCAGGCGTCCGCGACATCCTCATCGTCACCGGGGGAAACCATGCCGGCGAGTTCCTGCGCCTCCTGGGGAACGGCCGCGAGTTCGGCCTCGACGACATCGCGTACACGTACCAGGAGGGCGAGGGCGGGATCGCCGACGCCCTGTCCCTGGCAAGCCACTTCGCGGACAGCGAAAAGATCGTGGTGATCCTGGGCGACAACATCATCGAGGGAGACATCCGGAAGCCGGTGGATGCGTTCAGGGCGCAGCCGAAGGGGGCGCGCCTGCTCCTCAAGAAGGTGCCCGACCCCGGCCGCTTCGGCGTGCCGGAGCTGCGTGACGGGCGAATCGTTTCGATCGAGGAGAAGCCAAAGAGCCCGAAGTCGGACTACGCCGTCATCGGCATCTACATGTACGACGCCAGGGTGTTCGACATCGTCTCGACGCTCGAGCCGTCGGCCCGCGGCGAGCTCGAGATCACCGACGTCAACAATGCCTATCTGGAACGCGGGGAGCTGGAGCACGACATCCTCGAAGGGTGGTGGACCGATGCCGGCACGTTCGAGTCGCTGTTCCGCGCCAACCAGCTCGTGCGCGAGAAGATGATCGAAAAGCTGACGGCGCGGATCGGCTGACCCGATGACGCGCGTTCTCGTAACCGGGGGAGCCGGGTTCATCGGCTCCCACTACGTCCACCACGCCCTCGCCGCCCATCCCGACTGGCACCTCACGGTCCTCGACAAGCTGACCTATGCCGGCAACCTCGCGAATCTCGAGGACGTGAAGGACCATCCCCGCTACCGCTTCCTGTGCGGCGACATCGCGTCGCGACCGGACGTGGAGAAGGCAACGGAAGATGGGATGGACTGTATCTTCAACTTCGCGGCCGAGACGCATGTGGACCGATCCATCGGCCAGCCCGAGGGGTTCATCCGCACCGACATCTACGGCGCCTACACGCTCCTGGAAGTCGCGCGACAGCGCAAAGCGAAGGCGTTCGTGCAGATCTCGACCGACGAGGTGTACGGGAGCGTCGCGCAGGGGCAGAGCCGCGAGACCGACGCCCTGATGCCGAGCAATCCCTATTCCGCGAGCAAGGCGGCCGCCGACCGCCTGGCCTATTCCTATTTCGCGACGTACGGGCTGCCCGTCTACATCAGCCGCGCATCGAACAATTTCGGTCCGCGCCAGTATCCCGAGAAGGTCATTCCGCTGTTCGTCACCAACGCCCTCGTGAACGAGCCGCTCCCCCTGTACGGCGACGGCGAGAACGTCCGCGACTGGCTGTTCGTGACCGATCACTGCATGGCCCTCGACGTGATGCTCGAGCGCGGCGCACCCGGCGAGGTCTACAACATCGGCGCGGGCAACGAGCGCCGCAACATCGAGATCACCCGGCTGATCCTCGATCGCCTGAACAAGCCCACAACCCTCGTCCGCCCTGTGCAGGACCGGCCGGGGCACGATCGGCGCTACGCCCTCGACTGCTCCAAGATCCGGGCGCTCGGCTGGGCCCCGCGCGTGACGTTCGAACAGGGGCTGGAGCAGACGATCGCCTGGTACACGGAGAACCGCTCCTGGTGGCTGCCGATCAAGACGGGGGAGTACCTCGAGTACTACCGGAATCACTACCGCCTCTGAGCGATTCCTCCACGTCGAGAGAGCGCAGGACACCGTTGGTCCCCAGCGTGAAAGTCATCTCGAGGAGCGGACGGCCGGGAAGCGACGTGTCCCAGTAGAACAGGTGACCCCGGAAGCCCTCCTCGACCTCGTCCGTCTCGATGCGCGACCATGCGTCCCGGGCGTCCAGGCTCTCCAAAAGGCGCTGCATCTCGGCTTCGCTTCCGCGCGCCCCTTCGAGGGCCACGACGTCCAGGGGCGTCAGGACGAGCTCGGGGAGAAGTCCCTCCAGACGCAGATCGCAGCCGATCATCTCGCGCGCGCTCTCGCGATCGAGGGACAGGCCGTCCCGCGCCACGGCCGCGCCGATCCGCCTTCGGGTCTCCTCCGCCGGCTGGGGAGGAACCCGCCCGAGGTTCGCCAGGTTCTCCGGCCACAGGCCGCGGACGCCGACGATCACCCAGGTCTCCGCGCAGGCGTTCGTGCAGACAACGTACAACCTCAAGTGTTTGAGGGGCGGGCAGGGAATCCTCTCGACCTCCACCCCGCCGATCCGCCCGGGATAGCGAGCGGAGAGCGCGGCGAGGCCGCGGCTGAGACCCTCCGGCGGATCGACGAGTGCCATGCCCCACAAGGCCACGATGGCCAGGAGCGCCATGAGGGCTCCGGCCAGCACACCGGTCCACCTCACCGCGCCGCGTCCTTCGACAACAGATGGTATGGCTGTCCCGCCACCGTGCCGCGGAGGTCTTCCACGACGCCGGGGAGCGCGGACAGATCGACCGCGCGCAGCAGGTCGTCCTCGATCAGAAGCTGCCGGGGACCGGGTCGCGAGAGATACTCGACGATGGCGGGCGGCGTGTCGGCCTCCTCGGCGAACCGGCCCGTGTAGAACACCCAGGCGTCACGCTTTTCTTCCGTCGTGGCGAAACCCGCCCGGGGATCCAGGCGCGTCTTCACGTCCGAGGCGAAGTGGCTGATGTTCTGGCGCTGGTTCACCCACGGCAGAAGGGCGTCCGTCGCCACCAGGACCACGACGACGAGCGATCCCAGAAGACAGATCAAGGCACCCCCCGTGCGGCCCTTCGCGTGCAGGACCGCCGCCGCGACTGCCCCGGAAGCGAAGGCGAGCCCGATGGACGCTGCCACGAGGGTGAGCTCTGGATAGCGGTGGCGCGCCGCAAGCGGCAGTCCCGTCGCGAGGAGAAGCGCCGCCGCGGCCCACGCGATGAGCGGAGCGCGCAGGCGCCGCGCGCCGCCGGAGGAGACGTCCGACTCCCAGGCGCGGGCCAGGAGGCGCGCCACCAGGATCGCCGCCGCCGGGTAGAGCGGAATGATGTACACCCCGCGCTTGCCCGTCGAGAATGAGAAGAACAGGAGGATCGACGCGATCCAGGTCAGAAGGAAAAGCGCGGCGCTCCTGCGCTCGCGCTCCTCGCGCGACAGCGCCTGCGCGATGCCCCACGGCAGGAAGACGATCCAGGGGAAGAAGCCGACCGGAAAGCGCCACAGGTAATACCAGACGGGATGCGTCGCGTTCCACGCCCCGACGTAGCGCTCGACGTTCTGATGCATCAGGACCCAGAGCGCGTACCGGGGTCCCAGCCGCCAGGCGAACAGGCCGAACCAGGACAAGGTGATCAGGAGGAAGAGGGCGATGCCGATCGGCGAAACGATGCGCCGAGCCGACCGGAAGTCGCGCTCGATGAGCGCCGATGGAAGCACCGCGAGGATCGGCAGGATCAGGCCCACGGGTCCCTTGGCCAGGGTCGCCAGCGCCATCATGACCCAGGCGAGGGCGATGCGGGTGCGCCCTCCGCCCTGCTCCGCGCGGCCCCGCCAGAGCAGCACGACGGCCGACAGGACGAAAAGGTTCAACGTCATGTCGATCGAGGCCCAGCGGCCGCGCTCGAGGATCTGCAGGGACGTTGCGAACACGAGCGCCGCGAGGAGACCGGTCCGCCGGTCGTAGAGCCAGGCACCCAGACGCTCGATCAGCAGGATTGCGAGAACCGCGGAGACCGCGGAAGGCAGCCGCGCCGCCCATTCGTCGATTCCCCCGAGGAGCCTCCCGAATCCATTGATCGCCCAGAAGAACAGCGGTGGCTTGTCGGTGTAAAGATGATTGTTGAGCGACAGCACCGAGTAATCTCCGCGGGCCCACATCTCCTTCGCCACGAGCGCGAAGCGCGGCTCGTCGGGCGGCCACAGGTCGTGAGAGCCGAGCCGCCAGAAGAACAGCACGAAGCCGGCGGCCAGGAGGAGCGCGAGACGGCGCCACGGACCGCGCGCGTTGACAGTGCCGGGTCCGTCCATCTAGGATGCCCCCTCCCTGACGCGAGCGGACGCCGTTCCCGGAGACGACAGGTGACTGAGCGCAGCAGGACCCTGGGCCGGATTCGTCTCGCCGCCGTTTACGTCTTCATCGCCGTCCTGATCGACGTGTCCCGCCCCACGCGGGCGTCTCTTCTGGCCGGAGCGACCCTCACACTCATCGGCGAGGCGATCCGGATCTGGGCGGCGGGACACCTGACCAAGTCGGTCCGCCTCGTCACCTCCGGGCCGTACGCCTACACGCAGAACCCGCTGTATCTCGGGCGCCTGCTGATCCTCACCGGCCTCGCGATCGCCGCGCGAACGGAAGGGTACCTGAACCTTCTCGCCCTTGCGCTGGGGTACGCCGTCTTCTTCTTTTATTACATCCCGCGCAAGCTGCGGGTGGAAGGAGGGCGTCTCGCCGGCCTGCACGGAGAGGCGTTCGAACAGTACCACCGGAGCGTGCCGATCCTGGTCCCGCGGCTCCGCCGCTATCCCGGCGGCCGGGAGGGATGGTCTTTCCGCCTCATGGTGGCGAACCAGGAGCCCCTCGTCCTCACCGGCATCGTGCTGGTGCTCGCCCTGCTGGCGTGGAAGACAGCGCATCCCTGAGCGGATATGCCGCGGGGCGAGCGGCGCGCGACGGGATCTCATCCCGCAGCCGCCCGGCCGGCCGCTCCCGCCACGAGGTCCGCCAGTCGCGCGCCGACGGCCGAGGCCTCGTAATGCTCCTCGACCAGCGCCCGGCCGCGCTCTCCCATCTCCAGGGCGAGCCGCGGATCGGCGACGAGGCGGCGGAGGCGATCGGCCCACTCGTCCGTCGTGCGCGCGAAGAACCCCGTCTCGTTCTCCCGCACCAGGTCGCGGTTCGCGCCGACCGGCGAGCAGACGACCGGCAGCCCCGCGGCCTGGTACATGAGGATCTTCAGCCCGCACTTCCCCTGGGAGAACGCCGTGTCGTCGAGCGGCATCACCCCGAGGTCGAGGTCCAGGAGGGCCGAGGGCTCGTCCTCCAGGCTCCACGTGATCGTCTCCGTCGGCACGCCCGGCAGATCGACAAACTCGCTGCAGATCTGGACGAAGATCCCGCCCGTCTCCGCGAGCACGCGTCGCAGCGGCTCCGCCAGGGCGGGCAGGTACCGCAGACTCGGGCGGCTCCCGACCCAGCCGATGCGCGGCGCCCTCCCCCCGGCACGCCGCGCCTCGCGCGCCCTCCGCAGCGCACCGTCCGGAAAGAGACGCAGATCGACGGCGGTCGGAAGCACCGTCACGTCCCGGGCGAAGCGCGCCGCGTATTCGGCGAGGAAGCGGTTACCGGCGATCACCCTGTGGCTGCGCCGGAGCACGGCCGCGAGCCGCCTGCGGCGCGAGGCGGCGCGTTTCTCCGCCCGCTCCGCCCCGAAGCGCTCGCGCTCGTCGGGGCTGACCGTGAACACGGCGTCGTCGAGATCGAACAGGATCGGCGCGGGGCCGAGCAGGAGCGGCAGCTTCCAGCGCGCGAACAGCTTCTTCTGGACCAGGACGGCGTGGGAGCGGCGTGCGCGGCGCGCCAGGTCCGCCAGATCGGCCGCCCGGCGTCTTTTCGCCACGAAGACGTCGGCGTCGATGCCGCGCCCCTTCAGGAGAGCCAGGTGCTGCAGGACCCGCAGCCGACTGCTCGGATGTTCGACCCCGCCGTTGAGGATACACAGAACGCGCAACCTACCTCCCGGTGACGCGCACCACGCCCGGCGCGGGGTCGATGGCGACCCTCCCGAGAGCGTCCCGCCATCCGCGGTCCCCATGATTATGAGCCGACCGGCGGGAGCTTGGTCACGGCCCCCCCATGCCCGGCATCGATCGTTCTTCCACGGTGCCGGCGCCGCCCGACACGAGGAGCATCGTGCGGTGTCCGACCTGCTGTCGGTCCAGGACCTCCAGGTTCGGGTCGAGAGCCCGCCGCTCCGCCTCGTAGACGTCGTCCTCGATGAGACAGAAAGAGCGCCTCCCCGAGGAAAAATACTGTCTGAGCTCCTCGCGGTCGCGCAGGACCGGGATGAAGCGCCCGGTGTAGTAGACGTACGTCGGATGGTAGTCCGGATACATGGCCAGCGGCCGGTCGCCGACGACCCCCAAGATTCGATGGCAGAAGGCGCGGGCGGACTTGTGAGGGTCGAGGGCCGGCAGGACGGCGATCGGGATCACCAGGTAGGTGACCACAAGCCCGGTGCTGAAGGCCGCCAGGGCGGCTCCGCCCCCGCGGCGCCGGTGCACGACGAGGGCCAGGAGCGTCCCCAGACACGCCACCGACGCCAGGAGGGCCGCCGGACCCAGCAGGTCGGGGGCCTGGACCCTGAGCTTCGGCAGCACCACGATCGCACCGCCGAGCGCCAGCAGGAGCGAGGTCCCGAGCAACCAGGAGATCGGGCGGTCGGCCGGCGATGGTTCCCAGCCGAGGAGGGCCAGGTCCCACACGCGCGCCACGAGAAGGGCGAGAAGCGGAAGGAGCGGCAGGAGGTACACGCCGCGTTTCTCGACCGACAGGCCGAACACGGTGAAGGTGACCAGGATCCATGAATAGACGTAGGCGTTGTCCCTGTCGGGCCGCGCGCCGCGCCGGGGAAGGGTCTGCCAGAGGGCCGCGGGGAGCAGGAGCACCCAGGGGAAGAATTCCGCCGCCAGGCTGATCAGGACGTGGTAGAACGGATGCGCGTGGTGCTCGCCGCGCGTGAAGCGGTGCGCCAGACGGAGGAGAAGCGCCTCCAGCGGGAACGCTTCGCCGGTGCTGCGGTAGGCGGCGACCCACAGGCCGGCCGGAACGAGGGCCAGCGGCAGGCCCCAGGCCAGCCCCATGCGCCTCACGAAACCGAGGTCGCGCGACGAGGCCAGGAACACGATGACGGACAGCAGGGGAATCAGGAGACCGTGCGGTCCCTTGGTGAGATTCGCCAGACCGATCGATAGATAGAAGACCGCCAGGAAACGCCGATCCCCCCCGGCACGGTAGGCCTGGTGGAACGCCACGCACGAGAGCAGAAGCCAGAACGTCCACAGCATGTCGGGATGGGCCCAGCGTGCCTCCATGAAATAGCCGTAGGTCGTCGCCAGAATGACGGCCGCGAGCGCCCCGGTGCGCCGGCCGAACAGACCACGGCCCAGGTAAAAGACCACGAACAGGCCGAGGAGGGCCGCCAGGCTCGACGGCAGGCGAAGCGCGAATTCCGTGGGCCTCCCCGCCGGCAGCGAGGCGAGCGCCCCCAGCCAGGGGTACAGAGGCGGCTTCTCGAAATAGAGCTGCTGGTTGTCGCGCAGGACGGCCCATGACCCGGTCAGATGGATCTCGCGCACGACTTCCCCGACGTCCGGCTCGTCGGGGGCCCAGAGGTCGTGCCCGCCCAGGCCGGTGGCGAAGAGCGCAACACCGAGAAGGAGGAGCAGCAGGAGGCAGTTCCGGTCGCTCCGGAAGATGCGGATCGCCAGGGACATTCTTTCGTGGCTCCCGGCCCCGAAACGGGCCCGACACCGCGGAGGTCTAGGATCGCTCAGAGGACCGAGGCCTCCGGTGCCGGCCGATCGTCGCGGAATTGCAGCGCGTACAGACGCGCGTAGTGGCCCTTGCGCGCCAGAAGTTCCGGGTGCGTGCCGCGCTCGACCAGGGAACCCTCGTCGAGGACCAGGATGACGTCGGCCCGGCGTACGGTCGAGAGGCGATGGGCAATGACGAACACGGTCCGCCCGGTCATCAAGTTCTGGAGGGCGCCCTGCACCTCGGCTTCCGATTCCATGTCCAGAGACGACGTCGCCTCGTCCAGGATGAGAATCGGGGAGTCCTTCAAGATGGCCCGGGCGATCGAGATCCTCTGCCTCTGCCCCAGTGACAGCCGGTGGCCGGCCTCCCCGAGCGTCGTGTCGAATCCGCGCGGCAGCGCCTCGATGAACTGCTCGGCGTGGGCGGCGCGCGCCGCCGCCGTCACCCTGTCCAACGGCACGTCGGCCCGGCCGTAGGCGATGTTGTTGCGCACGGTGTCGTCAAACAGAATCACCTCCTGCGTGACGATCCCGATCTGCGCGCGAAGCGACGCCAGCGAAACTTCGCGGACGTCCCGGCCGTCGATGAGCACCGCCCCCTTGTTCACGTCGTAGAATCGCGGCAGCAGGTTCACCAGGGTCGACTTGCCGGCCCCGCTGGAACCGACCAGGGCGACGACCGTGCCGGCGGGAACGACGAGGTCGACGCCCCGAAGGACCGGCGCCTGGCCGTAGGCGAAGTGCACGCCCCGGAACTCGATCCGGTCGCGGAACGGCGGCAGATCCAGGGCCGCCGGTTTTTCGCGGATGCGGTTCGGCAGGTCCATAAGCTGGAAGACGCGCTGGGCCGCCGCCATCGCCTGCTGCACCTCGTTGTTGATCTTCACAAGGTTCTTGATCGATCCGTAGATCATGAACAGAGCGGCGAAGAAGGTGAAGACATCGGCGGGGGAGAGCTTCCCCGCGTGGATGCGCTGCAGGGCGTAGGCCAGGAGGATGGCGGCCCCGATGGCGCCGACCAGCTCCAGCACGGGGGCGGTCAGCGACACCAGCCGCGCCGCCCGTTTCTCGGCATTCTGGATACGGTCGAGGGCCCTGCGGAAGCGCCCGATCTCGAACTCCTCCATCCCGAAGCCCTGCACGATGCGCGTTCCGGTGATCCCCTCCTTCATCACGTCGACCGCCTCGCCCATCTTCTCCTGGCTCCGTCGGCTGGTGGCCTTGAGGCGCGCCCCGAAGCGCGCCACCGGATAGACGAGCAGGGGCAGGAGGATCAGGCAGAAGGAGGCGAGCCGCGCGTTGAGGTAGAACAGCCAGGCAGCCTGCCCGATGACGATCGCCCCGAGACGGAATACCTCGGCGAGGTCGCCGGACACGAGTCTCTGGAGCCTCCCCACGTCGTTCACCACGCGGGAGATCAGGCTGCCCGTCGGGTGATCCGAGAAGAACGCCAGCGATTGTCTCTGGATCCGCGCGTACAGGTCGGCGCGGAGATCACGCACCGCCTGCAGGCCCGCCGAGCGCGTCAGGTACGAGGCGAGGTAGGTGAAGATCCCCTTGAGGACGAACAGCACGACGATCAGAACCGCGATCAGGATGATCGTGCCCTTCGTCCCGCCGCCCAGCCAGCGGGCGAACGGCAGGCCGGGCGCATCCGTCCCGCCGGCGCCGAGGAGCTTCCTGAGGTGATCGAACGGCCGGGTCTTGCCGGCGGCGGCGCCCGGGAGCGTCACGGCACCCGGGAAGAGCAGCTCCAGGATCGGCTGGATGAGGACCAGGAGGCCCACATAGACGAGGGAGATGAGAACGGAGCACACGGCGGCCGCGATCAGGCGGCCGAGGTAGGGCCGCACGTAGCGCAGCAGCCGGCGAAAATCCTTCATCGGTCCTCAGCAGAGAGTGGGCGGGAGGTTCCTCGCGCCGGGCGGCTCGAGCCGCGCTTCATCCGCGCGTCTCAGCGCGGCGGGATCTCCAGGGCGCTGAAGAAGTAGCCGATCTCGAAGCTGGCGGTCGCCAGCCCGTCCGACCCGTGCACGATGTTCTTCTCGATCGAGGAGGCGAAATCCTTTCGGATCGTGCCGGCGCCGGCCTTGGCGGGGTCGGTGGAGCCCATGACGGTCCGGACCCTGGCGATGGCGTCTTCTCCTTCGAGCACCATCGGCACGATCGGTCCCGAGGACATGAACGCGACGAGCGACGCGAAGAATGGACGCTCGCGGTGCACGTGGTAGAACCCCTCGGCCTCCCCGCGGTCCAGACGGACCATTTTCATGGCGACGACTCTAAGACCGACCACCTCGAAGCGGCGCACCACCTCTCCGATAAGATTTTTCGCGACACCGTCCGGCTTCACGATGGACAGAGTTCTCTCGATCACGCTCGCCCCCGCGCGCCCGCAGAGGGGGCCGTCTCCCGCAACAGCGCCTCGACCGCCTCGCCGATCTCGGCGGGACTCTGCAGGACGCGCGCGCCATACTCCTGCAGTGCCGCCATCTTCTCGGCCGCGGTCCCGTGTCCCCCGGCGATGATCGCGCCGGCATGCCCCATCCGCTTCCCGGGTGGGGCGGTCTGCCCCGCCACGAACGCGACCATCGGCTTGTTCAGATCACGGGCGGCATAGCGCGCCGCCTCCTCCTCCGCGCCGCCGCCGATCTCGCCGATGAGCACGATGACACGCGTCTCCGCGTCGTCACGGAACAGCGCGAGGGTGTCCACGAAGGTGGTCCCGATGATCGGATCGCCCCCGATGCCGAGGCAGGTGCTCTGCCCGATGCCGCGCTTCGAGAGCTGCGCCACCGCTTCGTAGGTCAGGGTTCCGCTGCGCGAAATCACGCCGACGGGCCCCGGCTTGTGGATGTAGCCCGGCATGATGCCGATCTTGCACTTGCCGGGGGAAATGATTCCCGGGCAGTTGGGCCCGATCAGGCGCGTCGGGCCGTCCTCGAGCGCGGCCGCGACCCGCACCATGTCGGAGGCGGGGATTCCCTCCGTGATGCAGACCGCCAGCTTCAATCGAGCGTCGGCGGCCTCCAGGATGGCGTCGGCGGCGGCGGCCGGCGGGACGAAGATCATCGAGGCGTCGGCCCCCGTTTTCTCGACGGCCTCCAGGACCGTGTCGAAGACCTTGATCCCCTCGTGCACCGTGCCGCCACGGCCTGGGGTGACGCCGGCGACGATCTTCGTGCCGTACTCGCGGCAGCCGCGGGCGTGGAACGTCCCCTCGCGCCCGGTGATCCCCTGCACGATGACGCGCGTGTTCTGGTCGACCAGGATGCTCATCGCGCCCCCGCCAGCGCCACGACTTTCTTCGCGGCGTCCAGCATCCCTTCGGCCAGGGTGAAATTGAGTCCCGATTCCTGCAGAATGCGTCGCCCCTCGTCGACGTTCGTCCCCTCCAGGCGCGCGACGACCGGTACGCGCAGCTCCACCTTCCTGACGGCGTCCACCAGACCGCGCGCCAGGACGTCCACGCGCAGGATCCCGCCGAAGATGTTGATCAGGACGGCCTTCACGTTCTGATCCGCGAGGAGGATCTTGAACGCGGAGGCGACCTGCTCGGAGGTGGCGCCGCCGCCCACATCCAGGAAGTTGGCCGGCTCGCCGCCCACGAGCTTGATGATGTCCATGGTCGCCATTGCCAGGCCGGCGCCGTTCACCATGCATCCCACGTTCCCCTGCAGCTTGATGTAGTTGAGCCCGTGGGCCGAGGCCTCGACCTCGAGCGGGTCCTCCTCCTCCGGGTCCCTCAGCTCCCGGATCTCGGGGTGGCGGAAAAGCGCGTTGTCGTCGAAGCTCATCTTCGCGTCCAGGGCGAGGAGCCCGCCCTGCCGCGTCACGACCAGTGGATTGATCTCCAGGAGCGACGCGTCGGTCTCCACGTAGGCCGCAACCATGGCCTGCATCAGCCGCGCGGCGCGCGCCACCTCCTCGCCCTTCAGGCCGAGCGCGTAGCCAATGCGGCGCGCTTGATACGGGCGGAAGCCGACGAGCGGGTCGACCGGCTCGACCCGGAGGGCCGAGGGATCCTTGCGGGCGACCTCCTCGATGTCCATGCCGCCTCGACCCGATCCCATCACCACGGGAACGGAGCGACCCCGGTCGAGCGTGACTCCCAGGTAGATCTCTCGCGCGATGTCGACCGGCTCTTCAATCAAGAGACGCCGCACCCTCTTGCCCTGCGGGCCGGTCTGGGGCGTCACCAGGTTCATGCCGATCATCTGCCGCGCCAGGCGCTCCGCCTCCTCGACGTCGCCGGCGATCTTGACTCCGCCGCACTTGCCGCGCCCGCCGGCATGGATCTGCGCCTTGACGACGCACCGTCCGCCGAGCCGCGAGGCGATGGCGCCGGCCTCTTTCGGGCTGAAGGCGACATCACCCCTCGGCACGTCGATCCCGAAGCGCTTCAGGATCTGCTTGGCCTGATATTCGTGGATCTTCATCAGCACGACCCCGCGCGCGCCTGCGCCGCGCAAAACGGGCCTTTCGGACAAGGGCCATCCTATATAGCATCCGGCCAGGATCGTGTCAAACCATTGTTTTGACAGCCCTTTCCTGCTCTGCTACGATGCGCTGGCCATCCTAGTTGGAGTCGCTCGCTCGATGCAGCAGAACACTCCACAGCCCGAGCGGCCCCGTCGTCCGTCCGGGCCGGCCTGCATCGTTTCGCTCGTCGCTCTCCTGACCCTTGCGGGCATAACGCCACGCGCCCGCGCCTCCGAAAGCCCTCCCGCCCCGATGCCTCTTGCCGAACGCCTGGCGCCTCTCGTGCGCGCTCCCGCCTTGAGCCCGGACGAGACCGGCATCGCCATTCTCTTGCTCCCGGAGGGGCGCCCGATCTTCACGCGCAACGCCGATCGGCCTCTTCTGCCGGCCTCGACTCTCAAGATCCTCACCAGCGCTGCCGCGCTGGCGCTCCTGAAACCCGAGTTCCTCTACCAGACACGCATCTTCGCCGACGCGCCCATCGATGCCGCGGGGACCGTCGCCGGGAATCTCTACATCCAGGGATTCGGGGCGCCCGACCTGATCGCCGAGTCGTGGTGGCTGTTGGCGAAAAGGCTCTCGGCCCTGGGGCTGCGCCGGGTCGACGGAGATTTGGTCGCGGATGAGTCGTACTTCGACACGGTGCGCCGGCCGCCGGGCTGGCCCCAGCTTGCGGCGGACTCCTGGTACAACGCCCCGGTCGGCGCTCTCTCCTGCAACTTCAACGTGGTCACGGTGACCGTCGACCCGTCCCCGCTCCTCGGAGCGCGTCCCGACCTCACCCTCGAGCCGGCCGCCTCCTACTTCCAGGTCCTGAACCGGGCGACGACGACCACCGGCCCGAATTCTCTGAGCGTGTCGCGTTCGTTCGAAAATGGCCAGAACGGGCTCGTCGTCACCGGCACGATCAGGCGGGGTAGCGGGCCGGCCGTGTTCCACCGGGCGGTCGAAGAGCCCGCCCTCTACGCCCTGCACACCTTCCGCGAGATCGCGCGCTCGGAGCGCATCGAGATCAAGGGCAATCTCGCGGTCGGCGCGGTGCCCGACAAGGCGCGCGAGCTGCACGCCCACGAGTCGCGTCCGCTCGGGGCGCTGGTGCGCGACATGAACAAGAACAGCAACAACTTCATGGCCGAGATGCTGGTGAAGACGCTGGCGGCCCAGTTCGTTGGGACGCCGGGCACGACGGCGGCGGGGCTCGATGTGATAAGGAACTACATCGCCGGTCTCGGCATCGACGTGTCGGGCGTGCGCCTCATGGACGGCTCCGGCCTGTCGGACGAGGACAGAGTACCGGCACGCGTGCTCGCCGAGGTCCTGGCGCGCTTCTGGGGCGACTTCGAGATTGGCCCGGAGCTGGTGGCGTCGCTCCCGATCGGCGGCGCCGACGGGACGCTCGACGAGCGCTTCGGCGGTGAGGGATCGCGGCGCCGCGTGCGCGCCAAGACGGGACGGATCGCCGGCGCCCTGACGCTCGCCGGCTACGCCGCCAACCGGGACGGCCGCACGCTCGCCTTCGTGGTGCTCGCCGGCCGGCCGCGCGGCACGATCGACGCCGTGCACCGCGCCATCGACCGGCTGGTGGACGAGGTCGTCGCGAGCACCGACGCCGATCTCGGGCTCAACCCCCGCGGGGCAGGTGCTCCGGGAATCAGACCTGAAGCTTCGACACCAGCTCCCGTACCGCGGCCGCCGAGCGGTCCAGCGACGACTTCTCCTCGACGGTGAGTTTGATCTCGATGACCTTCTCCAGCCCCCTCGCCCCCAGCCGGGCCGGCACGCCAAGGAACAGATCGCGGTAGCCGTACTCGCCGTTCAGGTAGACGGCGCAGGGCAGGATCCTGTGCCGGTCGAGCAGGATCGCCTCGACCATCTGGACGATGGAGGACGCCGGGGCGTAGTACGCGCTGCCGGCCTTCAGGAGGTTGACGACCTCGATCCCGCCGTCGCGCGTGCGCTGCACGATCGCGTCGATCGTCTCCTTCGGCAGGAGCTCGGTGATCGGGATACCCGAGACGGTCGAG
>Ga0209761_1000824_pt1 | contig 19745 bp, 16 predicted proteins | sample GraSoi013_1_40cm_4_FD_185818 | JGI IMG/M metagenome (GOLD analysis project Ga0209761, IMG submission 185818) | Grasslands soil microbial communities from the Angelo Coastal Reserve, California, USA - Sample 09_25_2013_1_40cm (SPAdes) (version 2) | ecosystem: Environmental > Terrestrial > Soil >...
CTGCTGATAGCGTGTATGAAAATCGCAACCTATAATCAGCATTGCTCGGCTCCTTTTCCCGAGCCTTGGTCGTTGAACAGCCGCCAAGTCTACTCGGTCGAAGGAGCCGACGCCGTCATCCAATCAAGTTCCTGGCCCCCATCAAGGAGCTGCCACCCGCCCATTATTTTCAGGCAAAAGCCCGCCCTCTGAAGAGGGCGGCTACAGTGACGGCGGCGTGGGGGCAGGATAACAAGGAGCGGGGGAAGAGAGATTTCTCGCTACGCTCGAAATGACGGCGTGGAGAGCGACCGGGACGCCAAGCTACGGCATAAAAGGGCGGACTGAAGTCCGCCCTTACAGGTGATGAAGAGTTTGCAGAAAAGAGGGGCGAGGCGAGGAAGCGCTCTGCGGGGGGCAGGCGAGACGCCATATAGCCAAAGGTATTCCCGGAAGAGTTTCTCTGCGACCGCCGGCGGGGCGAAAGATGCCGGGCTTCCCGACGCAAACCGTCGGGACCCCCGCAAATCGGTGGAAAGCCCGGCGCTACACGATCAGAGTCGGGACTCGCGCCCGTCCCTCCTGCGGCGGGCAGGGGTCGGGCGCTCGGATCGGGCAGGGCGAGCCCTGCTTCGGCGGCGGTGCTCGGAAGTGAGTATGTCCACAGTCTATGCCATATGCAGTGGCTAGCGCCGGAGGTGCGTCAGTTGCTAGCCCAGCGCATAAGCGCTGGGTACGTGGTGTATAAAATGTCAAGCGCCGGAGGCGCGACACATGTCTCACACCTACGCTCAAAACATGATCCATGTCGTATTCAGCACTAAAGACCGGCGCAAAAGCATTTCCTTAGAATTTCAACCCAAAATGTGGGCCTACTCGGCGGCCATTTGCAAGAAGCAAGGAATTTTCGTCCATGCCGTTGGCGGAATGGAGGACCACGTTCATTTCCTGATCCAAGTTCCGCCCACCATGGCTTTGGCCAAAGCAGTTCTCGCCATCAAATCGAATTCTTCACGATGGGCGAACGAGGAAGGTCATACGTTTGCATGGCAGCAGGGTTGCGCGCCGTTCAGCGTCAGTGCTTCCATTGTCCCCGCGGTCGTTCGATACATACGAGATCAGAAAGCGCATCACAGAAAAATGAGCTTTGATGAGGAATTTCTCGTCTTGTTGAAAAAACACGGGATAGAATTTGATCCGAATTTTGTTTTTGGATAGGTGCCGCGCCTACGGCGCTGGGGATTCTCTCTGTCACGTTTCCCAGCCCTGACGGGCTGGGCTAACGTCTAGCGCGCCTACGGCGCTGTTTAGAATGAATAGCAACGAAGCGTGTGGGGCGCGGCGGGGGATGGGGAATGCATCGAGGCAAGCGTCGGAAATCCCGCCGGCTTTCCTGCCTGCCACGCTGCGCAAGCCGACGCAGGGACCTCCAAGCGTTCTCCAAAACTTCTACTGACGGTCAAGTTGACGGTCAATCGGGATGTGGTAAGCTCCCCCTTTCTCCTGTTGATCGTCTAAAGGAGCGTATGCCAACTTCCAAAAGCGAAGTCCTGCTGGGCGCACTCGGTTTGCCGGTGCTGAGGACGAGCTAACCTATGCGCGAATCTTGGCGCATGTTCATGCAGCGTCTAGCCGCGCTCTTCCGCCGCCACGGTCTCGAAGCCGACCTGGACGCGGAACTTCGTTCCCACCTGGAGATGGCGGTGGAATTGAATCTCCACAAAGGCATGAGCGCCGAGGACGCGCGCCGCGAGGCGCTGCGCAGCTTCGGCGGCGTCGAGCAAACCAAGGAACGCTACCGCGATCAGAGAGGACTACCCATGATCGAGACCGCGCTGCAAGACCTCCGCTTCGGCTTCCGGATGCTCCGGCGCAGTCCGGGGTTTTCCGCGCTGGCAGTTCTCTGTCTGACGTTGGGGATCGGTGCGAACGCCGCAGTGTTCAGCTGGATCGAAGGGATCTTATTCCGTCCCTACCCAGCCGTAACACACCAGGAGCGGCTGCTCGCTCTGGGCGGAACGGAGCGCGGGGAGGCTCGCGGAACGCCGATTTCGTGGCCAGATTTCGTCGACTTGCAGAGGAGTTGCACGCTGTTTGACGCATTTTTTGTAACGAAAATTATGGGGACGACGCTCAGCATTGGCGACCGCGCCGAGGTCACCACTGGAAGCATCGTATCAGCGAATTATTTTGATGCTATCGGAGTACATCCGATTCTTGGGCGAGGATTCGAGCCGGGCGAGGACACGGGGCGGAACGCTCATCCTGTGACGGTGATCAGTTACCAGCTCTGGAAAGGCCGCTTCAAGGGCGATCCGCAAATCATCGGGAAAACGCAGCGGCTCAATGGTGTGCTGCACACGATTGCCGGCGTCACGCCGGAAGGGTTTTACGGGACCTTCGTGGGTTGGGCGATGCAGTTCTGGGTCCCAGCGTCGATGGAGGAAACTTTTGAAGCGGGCGGGTACAAACTGGAGGATCGCGGTGCGCGATGGATCGAGGCTTACGTGCGGCTCAAGCCCGGCGTTACTCTCGCGCAGGCGCAGCAGGAGATTTCGGCCGTGGCCCAGCGACTCGAAGCCGATTATCCGGCAACCAACCGCGGCCGCGGCATCAAGCTGTGGCCGTTATGGCAAACGCCATTCAACAATGCGGGCACGCTGCTCCCCACGCTCGAGATCATGCTCGCCGTGGTCGTGTTTGTCCTGCTCATCGCATGCGCGAACGTCGGCAATCTGCTGCTGGTGAGGTCGTTCGCGCGACGCCATGAAATGACGGTCCGGCTGGCCATCGGGGCGGGTCGCGGCCGGTTGTTGAAGCAACTTTTCACGGAAGGCCTGATCCTGTCGGCTTTTGGCGCGGCCGGAGGAATCCTCGTGGCGTACTGGTGCCGTCACGCGCTTGTGCTGCTCTTTCCCGCGCGGCGTGGCGTGGCGATGCACCTGCCGGGCGAAATCGATTGGCGCGTTCTGGCGCTGAGCGCCGGGGTTTGCCTGATCGCGACCCTTCTGCTCGGGTTGGTTCCCGCGATGCAGACCGGCAAGATCGATCTTGCCGGCGCGTTGAAAGCCGAATCAGCGGGTGTGGTTGGGGGCCGTGGAAGAGCTTGGATCCGCTCGGGTCTGGTGGTGATGCAGGTGTCGCTGAGCTTCGTTTTGCTGGTTGGAGCAGGGCTGCTGCTGCAAAGTCTGCAGAAAATTCGAACTACGAGCCCGGGTTTTTCGACGCACGGAGTGCTGGAGACGGTCGTCCCTCTGGTGTCGGCAGGATACGATGCGCCGCGCGCGCAGAGTTTCCAGGACGAGCTGCTGGAGCGCGTGAAGGCGCTGCCCGGCGTCGAGTCGGCTGCATTTGGGCGAATGACGCCGCTGAGCTACGGAAGCTTTTCTTCCGCGCCGATTGCCGTAGATGGCTATCAAGCTCCGCCCGAAGAGCAGCCCATCGTGCAATACAACGAGGTGGGCCCGGACTACTTCGCGACGATGGGTATTCCCTTGGTGTCCGGCCGCGAATTCACGCGGGCGGACGACGAAAAGGCCGCTCTGGTGGCCGTCGTGAACGAAACCATGGCCGGGAAGTATTGGCGCGGCAAGAATCCAATTGGCGAGCGCGTTCAAGTCAAAGGCCGATGGATGCAGGTGGTCGGTGTGGCAAAAGATTCCAAGTACCAGAGCGTTCGGGAAACGCCGAAACCCTTTTTCTACGTGCCTCTGCGCCAGAATTTCTCGCGAGGTGCAGATTTGTTTATCCGAACCCCGCTAAACGCGGAGACGATGGCGACGGCGCTGGCGCGCGAGGTCCACACGCTGGATCCGGGCCTGGCGCTCTACGAGGTGATCACGCTACAGGAACAGTTGGATCGCTCGACGTCGCCGCAGCTCGTGGCCGTAACTTTAGTTGGGGTCCTAGGCGGATTGGCGCTGCTGCTCGCCGCCATCGGACTGTATGGCGTGATGTCGTATGCGGTGTCGCAGAGCACACGCGAGCTGGGGCTGCGCATGGCGCTGGGCGCGCATGCATCCGATCTGCTGCGGCTGGTGATGTCCCGTGGTCTCGCGTTGACGGCAGGCGGCGTGCTGCTTGGCACCGCGGCGGCGCTCGCTCTCACGCGATTACTCGGGAACATGCTGTACAGGGTGAGTCCGCGCGACCCGCTGGCCTTCGGGTCGGCATTCGCGGTGATGATGATCGTCTCCCTGGCAGCGTGCTTCTTGCCCGCCTGGCGCGCGGCGCGGACGGACCCAGCGCGGGCGTTGCGGGATTGATCTTGTGTATCCGAGAAGCGGGGCTGCGCCTGAATGCGCACGCCCAGGCGAAGTTTCAGAAGAGGCGCAGGCGGCGGTGGGTGGCCACGACGGGCGGCGGCGTGAGCGCCTGCGGGATGACGGCTTTGCGGCGCGCGAGCGGGTAAAGCTCGGCGGCAAGCTCATCACAGGTGGCGTAGCGGCTGAGCGGATCTTTGGCGAGGCAGCGGCCAAGGATGGCGTCGAGCGCAGCCGGAGCCGACGGATTCGCATGGGAAGGCGGAAGCGGCGTGGCGGAGAGAATCTGCCCGCAAATGGACTGGAGCGACTGGCCTTCGAAGGGGCGCTGCCCGGTAACCATTTCGTAGAAGACGACGCCGAGAGAAAAGAGGTCCGAGCGAGCGTTTTGCGGCTTGCCGAGGATTTGTTCGGGGCACCAGTAAGCGGGCGTGCCCAAGAGCGGCGCGCCGCTGGCGTCGCGATTCTGCAGGCGGGCGATGCCGAAGTCGGTCAGCTTCACCTTTACGCGGCCTTCGTCGCTGATCAGAATGTTGGCCGGCTTCACGTCACCGTGGATGACGCCTTTGCGGTGCGCCGCAGCGAGCGCGGAGGCGACGTCGCCAGCCCAGGCGCAAGCACGCGCATAGGGAATGTGGCCTTTGGAGATGAGCTTCTCGAGCGGCTGGCCCTCGACGTATTCCATCACGAGATAGGGAGTGGAGGAAGATTCCTCGAAACCCATGTCGTGCAGGGTGATGATTCCGGGGTGAGAAAGCTGGCCGACGACACGCGCCTCGCGAATGAATTCTTCGCGAGCCATGCCTTGGGCGAACTCCGAGGACAAAAGCTTGACGGCAACGATGCGGTTGATCAGGGGATCGTGGGCGCGCGCGACTTGGCCGGACGCTCCCCGGCCGATGATTTCAAGGATTTCGTAACGACCGACTTGCACAGGCACCCCTCAGAGCCATGCGTTCGAGTACAGGATAGCCAGCGAGAGCGGGGCTCGGAATGGAGCAGTCGTCCCAAGGGAGACGTACTTTGGTACTGGACGAGAATGCCCTGCGGGGCGGCGCGATTAGCGCGAGGCCGGCCTACCTACGGTAGGCAGGCGGTGGCGTTTGCGGGGAACGCAGAGAAGCGAAGACAGGATCGGAGGCGAAAGCCGCGGGAAACTTGCGCACGTAGGACTTCATGTTGGGATGCCAGAAATCGTGGAAGTGAAACTGGTCCATCTCCTTGATGGCCTGCTCGGCGGTCCAATGCTGCTCGGCGATGCGGTAGGCGGCGACGAGTACGCCGGTGCGGTCGTCCCCGAAATGGCAGTGGACGAAGACTTTTTCTACCGGATGCTCGCGGAGGGTTTTCAGGAATTGCGCGACCTGATCGTTCTTCGGCGAAAACCAGCCGCTGAGCGGAAGGCTGACAAACTTCATGCCGAGGGCTTCGACGCGCTTGCGCTCGGATTCGATTTGACCACGCTCCCAGCGGAGATCGATGACGGTGGAGACGCCGAGTTTTTTGAGCTCGGCGAAGGCTTCGGGTTTTGGCGAGGAGCCGCGAAAGAAAAGGCTGGTCACTTTGCCGGCGTTGTGTACGCCAGGGATGGTGATTTTTTCCGCGGGTGGCGCGGATTTTTGGGCGCCTGCCGGGGCGGATTGCGCAACGAGCGGTGAAACTCGCGCGGCGATGGGAAGAACAAGCGCAGCGAGAGCGAGGCGAAGAAAAATATGCCGAGGCACGGGATCGGTCCTCTTGTTTCATTTTACGACAGGCGCACGCGGCCGAAGGCGATACGACGCGCGCGCAGCGCGAAAGAAAAGCGCAGAAACCTGACCACTAGTTGTTGATATGGCGCGTAAGAGTCAACTACAGGTTGTGTTTTTTTCCCTTGACAGCAATTTCGCAGACGTTGATACTGCGCAACCAGGTTCGGGGGAACGTGGTAGCGCCAAGCCGGCCGCGTCGAGGAGATACGGCGGCGGGATTTGAAGCCACGAGGCCGGCCCGGATTCCAACGCGACAATCGAGCGCGAAGTTTTGCTTTGCGCCCGAAGTACAGGCGCAAGCGCGGCTGTGACGCCGTTTGTGCAAATCGGCTCACGGCCCGGTTCGCATTTTTTAGACCGCGTTGCCGGCCAAGCCGCGTTTTTCCGCACCGCATTGCACGCAACGGCGACCCCAACCCCTGCCGTGCCCGAACGGAGTAAAATAAAAGGGTTCCCCCGCAAGCCTGGGTGCGGGACCCGCTATTGCGGAGGAACGGATGGCTACGGTGAAGCCGGTTCTCAATGGGAAGTCGCTGGAGACGGGAACGAAGCCGACGGCGCGTGCGGCGGGCGCGCGGACTGGACTGACGTTCAGACGTTTCTTTACCGATGGGACAGTTTCCCCGTTCGAGGCGGTCGAATGGGAACTGCGCACGGCGCAGATCGCCAACGAAAAAGGCGCGACGATTTTCCGCCAGGAAAACGTCGAAGTACCGAAGGCGTGGTCGCAGACGGCGACGAACATCGTCGCAAGCAAGTATTTCCACGGGAAACCGGGAACACGCGCAAGAGAAGGCTCCGCGAAACAGCTCATCGGCCGCGTCGTGAATACGATTGTGCGCTGGGGCGAAGCGGGCGGCTACTTCGCGAATGCGGAATCGCGCAACGCCTTCAAGGATGAACTGACCCACCTGCTGCTCGAACAGAAGATGGCTTTTAATTCGCCCGTGTGGTTCAACGTGGGCGTGCAGCCGAAGCCGCAGTGCTCGGCGTGCTTCATCAACTCGGTCCAGGACAGCATGGACTCGATTATGAACCTGACGAAGACCGAGGGGATGCTGTTCAAGTGGGGCTCGGGAACAGGGACGAACTTTTCGACGCTGCGCGGGAGCAAGGAGCCGCTCTCCGGCGGCGGGATCGCGTCCGGTCCGGTGAGCTTCATGAAGGGCTTCGACGCGTTCGCGGGCGTGATCAAGAGCGGCGGGAAGACGCGGCGCGCGGCGAAGATGGTCATCCTGAACATCGACCACCCGGACATCGTCGAGTTCATCGAAAGCAAGGTGAAGGAAGAGCGGAAGGCGCATGTGCTGATCGAGCAGGGCTACGACTCCGGGATTGACGGGGACGCGTACAGCTCGATCTTTTTCCAGAACGCGAACCACTCCGTGCGGGTGACGGACGAATTCATGCGGGCGGTGGAGGACGACCGCGACTGGTGGACGAAGAACATCGCGGACGGGCAGCCATACGAGAAACACGGCGCGCGCGAGCTGCTGCGAAGGATCGCGGATTCGACCTGGCATTGCGGTGATCCCGGCATGCAGTACGATTCGACCATCAACCGCTGGCACACGTGCAAGAGCACGGCGCGGATCAACGCGTCGAATCCCTGCTCGGAGTACATGTTCCTGGACGACACGGCGTGCAACCTGGCTTCGCTGAACCTGATGAAGTTCGTGAATTCGAGCGGGCAGTTCGACGTGGAGGCATTCCGGCACGGGGTGGACGTGACCATCACGGCGCAAGAAATCCTGGTGGACAATGCCAGTTACCCCACACCAAAGATCGCGGAGAACTCGCACGATTTCCGGCCGCTCGGGCTGGGCTACGCGAACCTGGGCGCGCTGCTGATGTCCATGGCGCTGCCGTACGATTCCGAGGAGGGCCGCGACGTGGCGGGCGCAATCACCGCGCTGATGTGCGGCGAAGCGTACGCGCAGTCGGCGCGGATGGCCGAGCGCATGGGCGCGTTTCCGGGCTACGAAGTGAACCGCGAGCCGATGCTCGACGTGATCCGCATGCACCGCGAGGCGCTCCGGGCGATTCATCCGGAGAACGTGCAACCGCAACTGATGCTGGCGGCGCAGAACGCGTGGGACACGGCGCTGGCGCACGGCGAAAAGCATGGATACAAGAATTCGCAGGTGACGGTGCTGGCGCCGACGGGCACGATCGGCTTCATGATGGATTGCGACACAACGGGGATCGAGCCGGACCTGGCGTTGGTGAAACACAAGAAGCTGGTCGGCGGCGGGTTGATCAAGATCGTGAACAACACGGTGCCGCAGGCGCTCATGGGGCTGGGCTACACGCCGGAGCAAACGAGCGAAATCGTTTCGCATATCGACAAGATGGGTGCGATCGAGGGCGCGCCGTATCTGAAGGCGGAGCATTTGCCGGTGTTCGATTGTTCGCTGGCGCCGGCGGGCGGGGGGCGCTCGATCTCGTGGACGGGCCACCTGAAAATGATGGCGGCGGCGCAGCCGTTCCTTTCGGGAGCGATCTCGAAAACGATCAACATGCCCGAGGAATCCACGGTCGAAGACATCATGCAGGCGTACATGGAATCGTGGAAAATGGGGCTGAAGGCCGTGGCGATCTATCGCGACAATTCAAAGCGCTCGCAGCCGCTTTCCGCCGCCGGGAAGAAAGAAGAGATGAAGACGGAAACCGGGGTGGCCGTGCCGGAGCAGCGCGAGCTGTTTGGACGACAGCAGCGCGAGAAGATGCCTGTCGAGCGGGCGTCGGTGACGCACAAGTTCAGCGTGGGCGGCCACGAGGGCTACATCACCGTGGGCATGTATGAAGACGGCCGGCCGGGCGAAATCTTCATCAAGATGGCCAAGGAAGGCTCGACGCTCTCGGGCGTGATGGACGGTTTGGCGCTCACCATTTCGCTCGGCTTGCAGTATGGCGTGCCCCTGAAGGTGTTCGTCGATAAGCTGGTGAACACGCGCTTCGAGCCATCGGGTTACACGCAGAACGCGAACATCCGTTTCGTTTCCTCGGTCCTGGACTACATTGCGCGGTGGCTCGGCGGGCGGTTCATCTCGGCTGAGTACTTGAAACTGAATGGCGGGACAGCAGCGGAGAGTGGAATGGGTGCTGGGGCGCCCTCCCTTGCGCCAAAGCGGGAGATGATGCTCGCTGCGGGCATTGGGGACGCGGTTTCTGCGACTCTGCGCAAGGTGTACGAAGGCGCGCCGACCTGCTCGGAATGCGGCATGCTGATGGTGCCGAACGGCGGGTGCTTCAAATGCGAAAACTGCGGGAGCACATCGGGGTGTAGCTGAGGAGCGGCCCCGGTGAGCGCCAGCCCCTCCCGCCCAGCCCAGGCCTCGAAGCTAGCGCCAGCCGCGACGAGAGCGCACGGGTTTCTGCGCGTCGTGCGACACGGCGCGTCGGCGTCATCGATTTACGTCGTGACCTATCACCGTCTCGACCTCGAAGGGGCGCTGCCGAAACCGGTGCTGGCCGAGGGCGCGCAGGCGCTGATCGATCTCCTCGAAAAAATCGGAGTGGACTTTCGCCGGGGCGAAGTGCGCGGCGCGCTCGAAGATATTCTGCGCTTCGGTTCGGCCAACATCCCCGACCTATGGCTCAGTAACGAGGAGATGATCGAGAAGGGCCTCGTCGAGGACTAAGCCTCACTTCCGAAACTCCTAGAATTGCGAAGATTGCTGGGGCAACCGTCTCCCTGTGCAAGCCGCACAGTGGGGGTATCGCTCAGCGGGGGCGAAGGGGCGGGCGATAAGTGGTGAGCGGGCGGGGGCGCAGGCGGAGGCGCGAGCCGAGCGGCGGCGGCACGTTCTGCAGAGGCGCGCCGCAATTGCTGCAACGGTCGCCGCCGAAGGGGCCGGTGAGATTGGCGCGGAGCCAGTGGCCGCGCGCTTCGCACTGCGGATTGATGCATTGCACGGTCCAGCCGGGAAGATACTGCATATTTCCTCCTGAATTGCCCCTCAGGGCTCGGTTCGCGAACTTCCCGCGGTCTAAAGACCGCGGCTACAAAAGGCAACCCGTGCGTGGCGATCGGAAAAATGAACTTAGCGCGGATTGTGCCGCAGGGCCCATGTGGTGTCAAGAGGAAAGCTACCATAGGTTGTGGTACTGTTGCGGCCAGCAAAACCGGCCGCCAGGCGCTGTGACGGGCGAGCGGACCGGGGCAGAATGATCTCGCGCGGAAGGTGACCCTTTGCGACGCTCCCCTAGCGGGGTTCAGGGCAGACAGGGCAAGCGGCCGCGCGACGGAGGATTGCATGGTAAATCCCTCAGGAAGAACGATTGATCTCGGCGGATTGCCGCCCTTTCCGGGCCTCAGAAACCTGGGACGGCGGGCGCTGGGCATCGGCGTTGTAATTCTGGTTGCGATTCTACTTTTTTCGTCGGTGACTTCGATCCCGACCGGGCACGTAGGCGTGCTCACGCTGTTCGGACGAGTGACGGGCGAGGCGCTCGGCGAAGGCATCCACATGATCAACCCGCTCAAGTCGGTGCAGAAGCTCTCGGTCCAGACGCAATCAGTGAAGGAGAGCGCCAGCGTCCCCTCGAATGAAGGATTGATCTTGGCGCTTGATACGTCGCTGCTCTTTCGCCTGGACCGCACCAAGGCCGCGCAGGTGTTCCAGACGGTTGGTGAGAATTATGCGGAAAAGATCGTGGAGCCGACGCTGCGGGCGGCCATTCGCGCCTCGACATCAGCGCACACGGCAAATGCGCTCTACACCAATGCGCGCGAGATCGTGCAGCAGCAAATCCAGGACGAGTTGACCGCACAGCTCGCCCCGCGAGGCGTGATTGTCGAAGCCGTGCTGCTGCGCGACGTGCAGTTGCCGGCGATGCTGAAATCGTCCATCGAAGCGAAGCAGCAGGCGGAGCAGGACGCCTTGCGCATGAGCTTTATCCTGCAGAAGGAAAAACAGGAGGCGGAACGCAAGCGCATCGAAGCGCAAGGCATCGCGGATTTCCAGCGCATCGTGGCGCAGGGGATCAGCGCGCAGTTGCTCGAATGGAAAGGGATAGAAGCGACCGAACATCTGGCAACGAGCGGAAACGCCAAAGTGGTGATCATCGGCAATCCGAAGAACGGCCTGCCGCTGGTCCTGGAACCGAGGTGACAGCGTCGCTCGCGGACTAAAACGGCGGCGCAGAAAGGAACCGGCGTTGCGGAGGCTTTAAGGTCGCGGTGAAGGAGGCTTCGTTTCTGTGCCCGCAGCTGACCCAGATGCGGAGCCTTTCAGGCGCTTGACCAACTCCTGCTGGGCGGCAAATTTGCTTTTGAGTGTGTCAACTTCCTGCTTCTTGCTGCTGATCTGGTTCTCGAGGTCGTCGAGTTTTGCCTTTCCGGCCGCGTCGTGCTGATAGTCGGGATTGGAATAATGGGTCTGGCGGTCGAGCGCGAATTCGCGCTGAGCGATATTGAGATCCTTCTCCGCGATCGCGAGTTGCTGTTTTAGCTGGGCGAGATCAGCTTCCGCCTTGGCCAATTCTTGGGCGGCCTTGGACGCGTCCTCGGGCCTGGCAGCATTCGCCGCCGGGGCACCTTGCTCTTTGCCCTTCGCTTGGTCTGCTGTTGAGCCCGGGATTCTCGGCACTTCCGCTGTTGCCGAGGTCACGGTTTCGGGGCTTGCTGGCTTCAGGTTGTCATCGGTGATGACCTTCTTCGGCTCCTTCGCCGCCTTTTTCTTTTCCTCGCGCGCGCGCCGCGCGGCTTCGGCCACAGAATCCTGCTGGCCCGAAGGCTGTCGCGCGAGGAGTGGCAGGGCAGCAAGCGCGAAGACGAAAAACGAGGAGACAAGGTACGGAGTCAGGCGAAGAAAAGCCGCGGTTTTCATGATTCCTCTCCCAGGGGGACCAGCTTAAAGAATACGCCCACGCAGAGGGTCCGGCAACCGGCTTGGTCGAGGCTAGGCGAATGAATCAAGGCCTGCCGCCGGTGTTCCGGGGCGTTCTTATCTTTGCCGCCTGCTGCCGGAGGCCGGCTGGTCTTTGCCATAGTTACGATCCCTGGTCGAAACACAAAACCCGAAGTATGTGAAAGTGCCCGGGCGGGGAGGCTCGGCGGTCAGGCTTGGGAGCTGCTGGAAGGATGATGCCGTCTCGCAAAAGCGGCTACTTTGCTGCGGTTGCCGCAAAGCGCCATCGAACACCACCGCCGGCGTCTGGTGCGGGATGTGTCATAAATAAGCAGGCCGCAGGCGGGATTCGCGCAGCGGCGCAGCGGGGCGCGAGAGCCTTCGGCGATAATCTCCGCCGCCGAGCGCGCAATGGCTGCCAAGAGCCATTCAAGGCTCTCTTCCCTCGCGCGGAATTTCAATTGCCAATTGCCCGCTTCGTACATCAGCTCGTCGTGGCCCTCGGTGATGGCCAGGATTTCGTTGATGGGAGAAATGAAGGATTCGCGGGTTGTGCCGCCGCCGGCCACGGCGAGCAACGCTTCCCGAACGGCCGTCCGCAGACGCACGGCAGCCTGCAGGAGCTGCTGGATGGCAGGCGCCGAGGCGTGCTCCCACTCGAGAAGATTGCGGAAGCGCTCCGCTGAGATTACACCGGTGCCCGAAAGAAACGCCAGCAGACCGTCCCAACTGCGAAGCGGATCTTGGTTGCCGGCTGAAGGATGGGCCGTGTTGGCGAATTCTACGGCCAGACGACCATCAAGTGGCGCAGACCGGGAAGGTACGCGGTGACTGGCGCCAGGCGAAGAGCTTGATTTTCGGATGGCCATCGAGGTTTGGGCGGTTTTCGCCTAACCGGTAAACGAGCATACACAAGTTAGAGCTGGCAGACCAGTCGAAATGCATGAATTGCGACCGTTCTTGGCTCCTTACCATCCAATGCAGGCGTAGGATGAAGGTTCTGGAGGCTGCTGTGAAGTCGTTCATTACCGCTCTCGGTGTCGCTTTCTTCTCCCTGTTCGCTCTGGCAGGAATGTTCCGCCGCACCACGGTTCCGGAAGAAAGCCTCACATTCGCAGCTAAAGAGCAAGATGAGAGGCCGCGGCCAGCGGTGGTTGTGGAGCTTTTCACGTCGGAAGGCTGTTCGAGCTGTCCGCCAGCGGACGCGCTATTAGCGCAACTTGTAAGCGACCAAAGGATTGCGGGCGCGGAGGTCATCGCTCTCGAAGAGCATGTGGATTACTGGAACCACCTCGGCTGGATCGATCCGTTCTCCTCGCAGGAGTTCACCTTCCGACAGCAAGAGTACGAGGAAAAGTTTCGCACCGGGAGCGTTTATACGCCGCAGATGGTCGTGGATGGCAGCGTGGAGTTCGTGGGCAGTCGCGAGGGCCAGGCGCGGCAGGTAATCACGCAGGCCGCACAGACGACCAAGACGCCCGTGCGGCTGGCATTTGCGGCCGGGAACGGCTCCCGCGCGAGTTTGCAGGTCACGGTGGGGAAACTTTCGGGGGCTACCCCGGACGATCGCGTGGAAGTGTTTTTAGCGGTCACGGAGACGGGACTCCACTCCGACGTAAGGGCAGGAGAGAATGCGGGGCACGACGTGGGTCATTCGGCTGTCGTGCGCGCGCTGCGAAAGCTTGGTCAGGCGGACCCACGCGCGGACATCGGGCTCTCCGCTGCGCCCGAATTGAAGCTCCAGGCCAAGTGGAAGCGCGAGAACCTTCGCGCGGTTGTGTTTTTGCAGGAGCGCAAGAGCCGCCGAATCATCGGAGCGGCTTCCTTGCCGCTTACATAAAGCAGAAATAAGCATTTGCAGGAAATGAGTGGGAGCTGAAGCTTGTACGCGAGCATGGTAGAGTGCAACGCGCATGGCGAAGCTGGCGATGAGCATCGAGATTGCCGCGCCTCCGGACCGCGTGGGCGTCTTTTTCGTTCCCCAGAGGATGCCTTACTGGTACGGGGCGGAGATGCAAGCGGAATTCACGCTGCTGGGTGGCGAACCGGATTTTCGCGCCAGCCAGATGGTGCAAGTCCGCGGGACGCTCGGGAAGCGAGAGGTTGCTCTGACCGCCGTGGTCACCGAATATGATTTTGCGCGGGTGCTGGAGTGGCGATTTCAGGATGCATACGGAGTGAAGGGCCGGCAGCGGTGGGAGATCCAGCCCGCCGCGGACGGCTCGCGGCTGCGGCTGTACGATGAGTATGAGCAGCCGGGCGCGTTCGGACGCTTGTTCGATTGGCTTATTACCCGGCACGCCGTTGCGAAGCGCGATCGAGAACACCTTGCACGGCTGAAGCGCCTGGCGGAAAATCGGTAGCACCCTGCGCAAAGGTCGCGCACTACGCGGCGGCGAATGACGGAGGAACGGGACCTTTCCGCGGCCAAAGTCGCCGAATCTGCGGCGGGCCCACCCGCTGAACCTCCTGGTGCCGGCTTCCCGGTTTTTCTCCGCGATTCCATCCCGTTTGTCTTGTTGCGGCTCGTACTGTACCTCGCTCTTTTTCAAACGATCGGCTACGGGCTCTCCGCTCTGCTGGTAAGGATGGCTCCTTGGACTGCAGCACAGTCGGTTGCAGGTCTGTTGATACAGGAAGTTTTGAGATTCACCGCTGCTGCGGGCACGGCGCTCATCATGGCGAGGGCGGAGCGCCGCTCATTTGGCGCATACGGTCTTCCCGTGCGGAACGCTTTCGGGAAGTTGTTCTGGCAGGGCGCGCTGCTGGGACTGGCGGAACTTTGCGCAGTGATGAGCCTGATTGCGGTGTTCGGGGCCTATCGCTTCGGTCCGCTGGCGATTCATGGGGCAGGGCTTTTGCGATGGGGTCTGACGTGGGCGTTCTTTTTTCTTGCTGTCGGATTTTCGGAGGAGTTTCTGTTCCGCGGGTACGTGCAGTTCACGCTGGCAAAAGGAATTGGCTTTTGGCCTGCGGCTGTCTTTCTCTCGACACTCTTCGCAGCAGCGCATTTAGGAAAAGGCAATGCCGGAGAGAACTGGGTGGGAGCGCTGGGTATACTCGTGATTGGGCTCTTTTGGTGTCTAACCCTGCGGCGAACCGGGAGCTTGTGGTTCGCCGTGGGAATGCACGCGAGTTTCGATTTTGGCGAAACGTTCCTCTTTTCCGTGCCAAACAGCGGCGTCACCTTTGAAGGTCACTTATCGAAAGCAACGATGCACGGCGCAGCTTGGCTGACCGGCGGAGCGGTCGGACCTGAAGCCAGCATTTTCGATTTCTTGATCATCGGGCTGCTTTTCTACCTCTTTCACCGTTGGTATCCCGCGAAAGCTGAGCCGACCCGCGAGTAGATGCGGCGAACGTTGTTCACCGAACCAGGTCGGAGGCAAAGACAAGGCGGACGCCCTGCGCCTCGAGCGCCGGCAAAACCTCGGTCAGCGCCTGGAGAGTAGAAGGATGAGGATGACCAATGGCGATGGCCTCGCCTTTTGTGCGCGCGCCGCGCGCGGCGAGCTCAAGCTGCTTCCGTATGGCCGACACCTCGACAACATCGTCGAGAAATGGAACATTGCGAAACGTGCAGCGCACGCCGTCGCGCCGGGCGGTGTCGTAGGCGACGGTGGCGGCCGTGGTCCGGCTATCGATGTAGAAGAGATGTCGCTCGCGAAGGACCGGCATCAGCTCGTCCATCAGCGCAGCGTCCGCAGTGGCTTGTGAGCCTTGGTGGTTGTTTACCCCGGCAACGTAGGGGACGGACGCGAGCATTCTCTCAACCATCTCCGCCACTTCCGGCTGCGACAACCCCGGGCGCAGTTCGGTTGGCTCCGGCTTTTCGTTTGCCACCGATTGCATGGGTAGGTGTAGCAGCACCTCGTAGCCACGGCAGTGGGCTTCTTCGGCGATTTCCGCGGAATGCGGATGGTCAGGGAGAACCGAAATCGTCAACGGGTACGGCAGCGCGAAGATCGCATCGGCAGCGGCGCGGTCGCTCCCCAAGTCATCCAGAATGATGGCTAAGCGCGCGCGGTCCGAAGAGGTGTCCGAAGCCGTTGCGAGGCCGGGAATCGGAGCAAGGACGTGGATGACATGCGTTGGGGCGCCGGCACGACGGTAGGCAAATCGCAGCAAGCCGCTGCTGCGCGTCGTCGCGTCCTGCGTCAAGCCGTGGCGCGTGGCCACTTTTGCAAGAGCCTGGAGCAGCCGCGTGAGCTCGGCACGCCGCGAAGCGTCTGAGGATTCCGCGGGCAATGTCACGTAGAGATGATCGGTTTCCTCTGGCCGTTGTTCGGAGGCGCGGCCCTCACTGCGGATGTCCGAACCCGGCGGCGCTGCATTGGCCGCAGCGCTCCCAAGTTCACGGGTGATGGCGTGGATCTCTGCGGCGGCGAGACGGCTTTGTTCCTTCTTGCAGCCGGCCGTGAGCACGAGGACGGCGGCGAGAAGAGCCGGAAAGAAGGCTTGGCAGACGACATTGCGCGCCCCGCAAGACGCGGCTCGAATCCGGTTCGGTTTGGAAGAAGCAATGCCCCCAGGCACGGCAGGTTGGGTTAGGCGGCCTTTTTTGCAGGCGCCTTCAGCAGTTCAATGGCTTTCCGCAGAACGGGATCGTCAGGAGAGAGCGGCCGCGGTTCGGGCGGCACTTCTCTGCTGTTGGAAACGCCGGTGGTGTCGTCATCGCCGACGTCGCTGTCCTCCCCAGCCGATTGGGCGGTGACGATTTCCGTCGGGGTAACACCTTCGTCGAGAATCGATTTGCCGTCCGCCTTGTAGTAGTTGGCGACCGTCAGAATGATCGCCGCTCCGTCCTCAAGAGGGATCAGTTTTTGTTCCGAGGCAAGGCCAAACGTGCGCTCTCCCACAATGTCTCCGCGGCGGTTATCCGCAATCGCAGAGGCAAGAACCTCCGCAGCGCCAGAAGTGCTCGCATTGATCAGCACGGAGACAGGATTCCGCCAAATCACTTTGGCGGAGTCGGCGGCGAAGGATTGCCGCGAGACCGTCTGCCCCGCAAGCGTGCTAACCGTGCCGCTGGTCAGGAAGAGGCGCGCCATCGCGATCGCTTCAGAAATCTCCCCGCGGCCGCAATCGCGCACATCCAGGACGACCTTGCGGATGCCCTGTTTTTCGGCTTGCAGTATGCGATCGTGCACTTCGTCCGCTCGTCCGCGATCGAGCGAAGGCAGGCGGAGAGCAAGGATATCCGGATCGATTTTCTCGCTGAGGATCTTCTGTGGCGCGAGCTTCTCTCGAACGAGGTCAACGGGTTGCGGATCGACGCCGACATGACGAATGATGGCAACTCTCACCGTCGTTCCAGGCTGGCCACTGAGCAGATTCGTCGCCTGACCGACCGACATGTCGCGCGTGGTGAAGCCGGCAACCGAGTCCAGGATATCTCCGCCATGCAAGGCCGCCTTCTGCGCCGGGCTATTCGGCACCACGGAAACCACGACGATGTAGCCAAATCGCTTGCTCAACGTCATACCGGTCTCGGCGGTCCCGGAATTCGAGATCTTCTGTTTGTATTCCGTGTATTCACGCGGCGTCAGGTAGCTGGATTGAGGGTCAAGCGCTTCCAATAGACCATGGAGCGAGCCAGCTGTCACCATGCGCATATTGGGCTCGTCCACGTAGTCCTGCTGAATCTTTTGCAGGACCTCGCCATACACTGTCAGCGACCGATAGGTCTTTTCGTCTCCGGTCTTGCCAAGGACATGACCCAATCCGGCGTAGCCGAAAATGATTACTGAAAGGCTGAGAATTCCGATTTTGGCGAAGCGATTCATAATTTCCCCATGCGCCGTGCGCCTGGTAATTATAGCACCTCAAGGTTATGGGCCCCGCCGGAGCTTTCGAGGAAAGCTTCGAGAAGAGCAAGGACAGGCCTGCAAGTTCTTTGCTCGTACCGCGCGGTCCGAGTCAGGAAGTCGCGCAGGGTGAGTTTGCGAGTGGCGAGTGATGGGAGTCAGACACGTCTACGCGGCGAATTGTTGCATGTTTGCAACACCCGTTCGAAAGAGAGCTGTACGGCCAGGCGTAACTATATGAAAAGTAAGAAGAAACAGACGACAGCTTCGGCCGCAGGAATGCTAGAATAACATCACATTCCATGACTTTTCAGACCACAATTGCGCACCCTGTGGAGACCTCTGGAATCGGCCTGCATACCGGGGTGCAAAGCCACGTTCGGCTCATCCCGGCTCCCCCGAACACAGGCATCGTTTTCCGGCGCACGGACCTCGACAATTTTCCGATCGAGGCGCAGGGTCACAATGTAGCGCGAGTAAGTTATGCGACTAGCTTGATGAAACAGGGAGTATTGCTCTCCACCACGGAGCACCTGCTTGCTGCGGTCTATTCTCTGGGGATCGACAACGTCTTCATCGACATTGATGCCATAGAGGTGCCGATTCTCGACGGCTCGGCAGAGCCATTCGTGGAGATGCTCGAGCAAGCCGGAATCCGCAAACTGCGCAGGAAGCGGCGGCATCTGAAAGTTGTGAAGCCGCTCGAGTTTACGGAAGTCGACGCCGCCAACCCCGCCCAGTCCCGCCGAGTCGGAATTTACCCGGCCGAAGAATTTCGAATCCGTTGCTACGTGGACTACGCACATCCGCTTGTCGGCCAGCAGGAAATCGAAATGGTGGTACGGCCGGAGACTTTTCGGCACCTCCTCTCGCGCGCCAGGACGTTCTGTTTCGAGAGGGACGTCGAGCCGCTGCGCGCCATGGGTCTTATTCGCGGAGGCTCGCTTGAGAACGCCATCGTTCTGACGGACGATGGGGTGATGAACGGGCCGCTGCGCTTTGCCGACGAGTTCGGGAGGCATAAAGCGCTTGACCTGATTGGCGATTTGGCTCTTGCCGGTCTGCCGCTTCTGGCGCGCGTGGAAGCATATAAAGCCGGGCACGCGCTGCACACACAGCTCGTGAGCCGACTCTTGGCGGACCCGACCCTCTGGACGATTACGAGCGAGGAACCCGCCGAAGCCCCTGTCCCGATCCACGCCGCTGCGCCGCGTCTTTCGCCCGTCCCCGCCGCCGACAGAGCTACCGGCTTCGTTGAGACCTCATCTTAGTATTCATTCGGTTAGACCTCCAGCACCGTCCCCGTACAGCCGATTGTCAAACCCGGAGTGACAGGCGACAATAAGCCGCCATGCCAAACTCAGATCTCGCCATCGTCGTTCTGGCCGCGGGGAAGGGCACCCGGCTGAAGTCCGGCCTGGCCAAGGCGCTGCACCGGGCTGGCGGGCGGACATTGGTGGAGCACGTTGTGCGGGCGTGCCGTGCCCTTGCCGCCAAGAAGACTTGTGTGGTCGTAGGCTACCAGGCGGACGACGTTGCCTCGGCGGTGAGCACGCTCGATGTCGAGACGGTCCTGCAGGACCCACAGCGCGGCACGGGCCATGCGATGCTCGTTGCGCGGCGGGCCATCGGCAAGGTCAAGCTGGCGCTCGTTCTGCCCGGTGATGCCCCGCTCATCCATACAGAGACGCTGAAGGCCCTTGTCCAGGCTCATCGCGCAGGCAATGCCGCCGCGACGCTCTTGACCGCCGTTCTGGACAATCCTATCGGTTACGGCCGGGTCCTGCGCAAGTCGGCGACCACAGTGGCGGCGATTGTCGAGGAGACGCAGCTTACGGACGAGCAACGCACCATCAATGAGATCAATTCGAGCATCTATTGCTTCACCCTGGAAAAGCTCTGGCCCGCTCTGGGGCGAGTGACGCCCGACAACAAGCATCGCGAGCTGTATCTCACGGATGTGGTCGCTCACATGGTTGCGAATGGCGACACAGTGCTCGCTCAAATCGCCACCGACGCACAGGAAATCCTGGGCTGCAACACACGGGCCGACCTAGCCGAGGTGGACCGCATCTTCCGCGAACGCAAGCG
>Ga0209761_1000832_pt1 | contig 19640 bp, 19 predicted proteins | sample GraSoi013_1_40cm_4_FD_185818 | JGI IMG/M metagenome (GOLD analysis project Ga0209761, IMG submission 185818) | Grasslands soil microbial communities from the Angelo Coastal Reserve, California, USA - Sample 09_25_2013_1_40cm (SPAdes) (version 2) | ecosystem: Environmental > Terrestrial > Soil >...
TGAGATGCCCGACCGCTCTGCGATTTCCTTTAACGTCCAACCCATGCTTGTGCGCCGGGCCCGAACCTTTCTGCCGATCTGCGAAAGCACGGACTCGCGTTCCATGCGCTGCACTATACTGCATGTTGACAGTGTTTAGTATCGGAAATATGCTACAAATTCTACTGTAGAGTATCGCAAAGGAGGGGGAAGCCATGGCCAAAATGTTCATTGCTGGAGAGTCCGTAGGTTCGAACTCCGGGCAGACGTATAACGTGATCAATCCCGCCACGGGGGAAATCGTGGACTCCGCGCCGAAAGGAACCGAAAGCGATGCCGGCGCCGCCATCGATGCCGCGCACGCGGCTTTTCAGTCATGGTCCGAAACTTCTGCCGAATCACGGGCGCAGCTCATTTTGAAAGGTATTGAAGCGGTCAAGAAGGAGCTTAACGACCTGGCGGTGCTTTTGACGAAGGAACAGGGAAAACCCGTCGGTGATTCTCAGCGCGAAATTGAACACTTCCTGCACGGCATGAACTTCTATGCCGGGCTTGCTTCGAAGATCCGCGGTTCCTATGTACCGTTACCGGATAACAAGATGTATGGGATGGTTTTGAAGCAGCCGGTTGGCGTTACCGGCGCTATCGTGCCTTGGAATTTCCCGATCACGTTGATGGGCACGAAGGTGGGACCGGCTCTGGCCGCAGGATGCACAGTTGTCGTGAAACCGGCGTCAACAACGCCTTTGACCACCATTCGCATCGTCGAAATACTGAATCGGGCGGGACTGCCGAAGGGTGTGCTCAACGTCGTAATAGGTCCCGGCGGCGTAGTCGGCGAAGAAATTCTGCGTAATCCCAAGGTGGCCCGCGTCGCATTTACCGGTGAGAGTAAGACCGGCAAGCACGTCATGGAAGTGGCCGGCAGCCGGATGAAGCGGGTGACCCTGGAGCTTGGCGGCAGTGATCCGATGATTGTCTGCGAAGATGCCGACATTGACAAAGCACTCACCGGGGCTTCGGTCGGACGGTTCTACAACTGCGGACAGGCCTGCCTTGCCGTCAAACGGCTGTATATCGTCGAGAGTGTTTACGATCAGTTTGTCGAGAAGCTTGTGGGAAAGGTCCAGCGCTTGAAACTCGGCAACGGATTGGATAAGGACACGCGGCTTGGTCCCATGCACACAAAAACGCAGCGGGAAGAAATCGAATCGCAAACTCAAGACGCCGTGAATCGAGGAGCAAAGATTCTCATCGGCGGCAAGCGTCCGGAAGGCGCGGAGTTCGAAAAAGGGTTTTTCTACCTCCCAACGGTGATGACCGGCGCGCCGCACGATTCGCGCGTTGTGACGGAGGAAACTTTTGGCCCACTGCTTCCGGTCTTCAAGGTCAAGGATCTGGACGAGGGAATCGAGAAAGCCAATAGCTCTCAATATGGGTTGGGTTCTTCGGTCTGGACCAAGGATCTCGGCAAAGCGCGGCGCGCGGCGGAGCGGCTGCAGGCGGGCAACGTCTGGATCAACTCCCTGCACATCGGTTACGACGAGATGCCGTTTGGCGGTGTGAAATTCAGCGGCATCGGCCGCGAACACGGCCCTGAAGCGCTAGAGTATTACCTGGAGGCGAAGGGGGTCGTCGTCGCGACGTAATCGACGGGACGAGGCTTTGCACAGACATCCGCAGCGGGACGTAAATAGCATCATGGCCAAGATGATTATTGCAGGAGAACAGCGCGAGGCTTCCGATGGCGGTACAACCGAAATTCGGAATCCCGCGACAGGTGAACTCGTCGACCGTGTCGCCTCGGCGACGCAGGAAGATGTCGACCGGGCAATCGACGCTGCTGAAACTTCATTTAAGAAATGGTCTTCGGTTCCTCCGCCGAAGCGCGCCGAGATTCTTTTCACCGCGGCGCACATCCTGAAAGAGCGTGAGAAGGAACTGGCCCGGCTTCTCACAAAGGAACAAGGCAAACCCCTCAGGGAAGCTGTCCTCGAGATCCGCCGGTTTGCCCACACGCTGGAGCACTACGCCGGTCTGGCCAAGACCATCCGGGGCGGATATGTGCCGGCGCTTGATGACCGGCGTTATGGAATGATCATCAAAAGACCCATCGGCGTCTGCGGTTCGATTGTGCCGTGGAATTTCCCGGTATCTTTGCTGGGCAATAAGATCGGTCCGGCCCTCATTACCGGAAACACCGTCGTGGTCAAACCCGCCGGCACGACACCACTGACGGACATTCAAGTTGTTCAAATTCTCCATGAAGCCGGATTGCCGCCGGGCGTCCTTAACATTGTTCCCGGGCCGGGCGGGATCGTCGGCGAATCGCTGCTGAAGGATCCGCGCGTCCGCAAAATCGGTTTCACGGGAGCAACTTCCACGGGTAAACATGTCATGGAAGTTGCGGCGCAGAACGTCAAGCGGGTCACTCTGGAACTGGGAGGCAGCGACCCGATGATCGTTTGCGACGATGCTGATGTCGACGAAGCCGTGAGCGCGGCCTCGGTTGGGCGATTTTTCAATTGTGGCCAGGCCTGTCTGGCGATCAAACGCCTTTACCTTTTTGACAAGATCTACGATGAGTTCGTTTCCAGATTGGTGAGCAAGGTGGAGAAGCTTCGCGTTGGCAACGGTCTCGAACAGGGTGTGATTGTCGGGCCTCTGCACACGGCGGCACAACGGGAGGAAGTCGAAGATCAGGTGAAGGACGCTATCCAGCAAGGGGCGCGCGTTCTTATCGGGGGGCGCCGTCCTTCGGAAGATGGATTGGCGAAGGGGAACTTTTATTTACCTGCAATCCTTGTGGATGTCGATGAAAAATCCAGAGTCGTTCAAGAGGAAGTATTTGGTCCTGCTCTGCCGGTCATGCGTGTGAAAGATCTCGATGAAGCACTCGAAAAGGCGAACAACTCCATCTATGGCCTCGGGTCTTCGGTATGGACGCGCGACCTCGGCAAGGCCACGCGGGCTGCCGAAGGACTCGAAGCCGGCTATACATGGATCAACTCGCCGCAGATCATTTTCGATGAGCTGCCGTTTGGCGGCCTGAAGCAAAGCGGCTTGGGTAAAGAGCACGGCTCGGAAGCGCTCGACTATTACATGGAAACCAAGTCTGTTGTGGTTGCGCGCGAGCTCACCGGCGAGTAGAAATGGCGGCAAAAAGCCGGAAAAGGCACAAAAATGCCTTTGTGAGTTTTGTGCCTTTTTGTGGCTATTCCCCTTTGCAAAATAAGGAGTCTCCGTCATGGCGTTAATCGATTACCGGGTACAGGACGGCATCGCGATCATCGAGTTGAACAATCCGCCTGTCAACGCATACACATTGGACAGCCTGAAGCAATTGGACGAAGTGATCGTGAAAGCACGATTCGATGAATCCGTCCATGTATTGGTCCTGCGGGGCGCAGGAGAAAAGTTCTTTTGTGCCGGCGCGGATATCAACATGTTGTCCAAAGAATCGACGGACTTTCGTAATAAGTTTGCGCTGTTTGGCCACGAAACTTTGGCCCGTCTTGAAAACACGCCGAAGCTCGTGATTGCCGCGATCAATGGCCACTGTGTCGGCGGTGGACTCGAGATTGCTATGGCCTGCGACATTCGCATTGCAAAGAAAAATGCCGGACGTACAGGCTTGGCGGAAGTAAACCTCGGCGTCATTCCGGGAATGGGCGGCACACAACGCCTGCCGCGGCTCGTGGGAAAAGGACGCGCCATTGAGTTAGCCGCATCAGGCCGCGTCATCGCCTTCGAGGAGGCGCGCGACCTTGGATTGATTAACGAGATTTTCGAGGGAACGGACTTCTTCGACCAGATTCTGGGTTACGCGCGACAGTTCGTGGCGCCGAACAAAGCGAGCAGGGCCGTGGGGCTGATCAAAAGAGCGATCCAGAGCGGGATCCAGGGAAGCCAGTGGGAAGGCCTCGCCTTCGAGCGCGAACTGCTGGCGCAGGCCTTCGCCAGCGCCGATGCCGCCGAGGGACTGAACGCCTATCGGGAAAAGCGAGTCGCCAAGTTTCAGGGCAAATAGCCGTTTGTAGCGTGGGGCCACCGGCTTGGCTCAAGCGTATTCCCCTCCTCTGCGAGGAGGGGAATAGCCCCCGACGCCTTATTTCGGCTTGGCCTGACCGACATCCCGAAATCCTTTGTTGTAGCCTTCAACTTCGTTCATCGGTGCGCAAATCCCCTCGGATATCCCGGCGAACAACCCTTTCCATCCAAAATAGGTGCTTGCGTCATCGGGTACTTTTTTGAAGGACTTTTTGCCGCCCACATATGTGGCCGTGTAGTACTCCGGGTCGTACAGCGTCATTTGAAGTTCGACCGTGTTATAGGCGGTTCGCGTGTACCTTTCCTCGATGCGCGCATGAAAGCTTTTGGGAAGCCCGGTATTATCCAGCCATGCCCGTTCGTCGAGACCAACGGTATTGACCACGAGGGTGTTCCCTTCCCACTTCGCTACCGAGTGCCCGTACCATGCGGGGCCGAGGTTTTCGAGATTTTCGCCTGAAGGGAGTTCCCGGCCGTCGGTCCAAAGGTATCGTATCCGGTGTTCCCACTGGAAGACTTGCAGGATTTTGTCCGGCGTCATGATGAACTCCATCGGTTCATCATCGTTAAGAAGCCTGGGAAAACCCATCGGATTGCACGCATACCATGGCGCGTTTCCATTAACGCCGGATCTGCTGTCGGCGACACGTCCGGCCATTACCGCGACTCCCGCCGGCGTTAAGGGAGGAGCCGGTGCGCCGAGACCGTGATCGACTCTGGTCATCATCCAGATTCCGCCGAAATCGTGGGGATTGAATTCTTTGTTATCTGAATTGGAGTCGTATCGCGCCTTGAACTTATCTTTGTCGTCTTGCGCACCCGCGCTGCCGGCAAACCACAAGAAGATCACCGTCAGAACAGAGATCAAAATGATCGAGCGATTTCGCATGGCACGCCCTCCTAGTCGACCGGATTTTGTCCGCGATCACGCGACATGATTTCTGAACCATCCGCAAGAATGACCTTGACCACGATGCCGGTTGGTGCACCGTTGGCTGCCGGGTTCACGATTGCCGTGACCTCCTGACCCGATTTCAACGTGTTGCGGTTGTAGCCTTCCTGCGCGAGCTGGCTGACGCCTGCGTTTTCGAAACCCCAGGTGACGACTTTACCGGCCTCGTCCTTCACGTCCATCCAGATTACGACGTGAGGATTGCGCCAGTCCACGCGCGCCACCGTGCCTTTCAATGTGATCCGCTTCTTCATGTCATAGGTTGCGCCCCTGCCGTGGTGGCCATACAGAGTCGTTGCGACTACGGACAGGACGAATAATAAAATTGAAAGACGTCTCATCGGTTCTCCCTTCGACGGCTACTTTCACATTCCGGATGATCCCGTCGGAATTATAGCCACAAAAAGGTACAAAAGACATTTGTGGCTATTCCCTCTTGGTGCGTTCGAGGCGTCAACTCTTGAAAATCTGGCGATCCTGATTCCGATCGATGATGTATCCGAGGAAGCCAACCACAGCCACGACGACAACGACGACAAGGGCTGCCTTGATTGCCAATATCATAAACGCTAAAAAGAATTGCCGATGAAAGGCATCATGCGGCCGAAATAGATGACCCCGATCCAGAGGACCACGGTCACCGTTGTGACAATCTTGGAGCGTGTCGATGCGTCGTCCCCGGGTCCGAGTCTCCAGGGCTCTTCAAACATTGTGAAATAGAGGATATTCAAACCCGCGATCATCATGAGAACCATTTTGATGTGAAGAGATCGATTCTGCGTGTACTGATCTGGAATCGTAATAAAGAACAATAGGCCGCTTAAAACGTTGACACCAAATCCCAAAATTCCCCATGGAAGCAACCGGTGCAGCGCCGAAAATGAGATGTTCTTCGCCACGCCGAGCATGCGCAAATTGATGAGCAATGCCACTCCAAGAATCATCGAGAGGCCGATGAAGTGAATCGTCTCCAAGGCCGGCCATGCCCAGTTGGTGGTATTAATGAACTCTGCAACTGAGGCAACCCGAATCCATTCAGTATCCGGCGGATCGGCTCCCGCAGCTCGAATCTCGGGGTGCCTTATGTCACCGCCGAGGTTCGCAGCTCTCGTCATGAGGCCGGCTGTGATGAGAGAAAGAACGAGCACAGCGGTCAAATTCGCCTTCGTCGCGCGAGTCACGCGCCGGAACTGCCACAGCCCGAGCCAGGCCATCAATCCGGTGATTTCCATGAATGCCAGAGCAGTCAGAGCCGCGTCCTCATGTGTTTCCACCAGCACATTGGAGACGCCCGGCTCCTCCTGAATCCCCCGCTGAGCGGCTTTGCCCGTCATGTACACAGGAACCGATAGGAGCGCAATAATTAGGAAAATTCCAAGACTAGCTCGCTTAATAGGATCGCTGTTTACGTAAAGGCCAACGAGGAATAGCACGAGTCCAATACCGAAGCCCACGGTCGGAAAGTGATTCAACAAAAGATGTATATGTGTCAGCGTCGACAAATTCATGGCGAACTCCTTGACCCTGCCTCTTTATTTGCCGCCGGAGGTTGCGATGACGCCAGGTCCAACGTAGGCCAGCAGCCGGCCCGCGGTGATTGCCCCGGTCCAGCAGACGATCGTTGCGAACGCGAGTATCCGGCCATTCATCTGAACAGGCCTTTTTCCTAAGTGGGGGTCGCCAAAAACCTCCCGATCGATTCGATGCATCAGGAGTAGAGCCGCAGCAATAAAAGCGAGTTTGATGTAGAAGACGGGATCGATGATTTTCGTTGTGGCATCGATGACGAATAGGACAATGCCCGTAAACGTATTCAGGATGAAACCTGCCCACATGTATGGATACATCTTCCGCACATCCGCCAAAGGTACCTCGCGAGCGCAACCCAAAATCCGCAAAGCGATCAGACCGCTGATTCCGGCCACCACTCCCATTCCGAGTGTGTGGAGAAACAGAACACCCGGATATGCAAGAAGTGAATTCGACTCCCGCACCCACACCGAGAAGCCGCTCTGTTCGATCGCAGCCAGGAATTGCATCATAAGAAAACGTCCTTTATTCGCAGAGCGACGCCACTATACCGGAATCGAAGATCGGGCAGAATGCCAAAATGAAAAACTGGGGCACTTGGGGAGTAAGTATTCCCCTCCTCGCAGAGGCGGGAATACTCAGGGGAAAACAGTGTGCGAACGGGAGTGATTGGGTGTATGCTCGCCGCAATCAAGGAATTCCAGACTGTCCCTCAAGGGAAATGATGTTCAGCAACATCTGCAGCGGAGGAACATATGAAATTGCGTGTGAATCGGAGAGTAGTTTTGTTGGCCGTGGCCTGCGCGCTGGCGGCTTCGTTGGCTTCGTTTATTGGGGTCGAAGCGCAGCAGAAAGGCGGTGCCAACGTCGCGATCGATAGCGATGATATTGGTGGAGTCGTCACGAGTGCTAAGGGCCTGGAAGCCGGCGTGTGGGTGATCGCGGAAACCACGGACCTGCCGGCGAAGTTCGTCAAGACAGTCGTCACAGACGATCAGGGGCGTTATGTTCTGCCTGATTTGCCACCGGCGAATTACCAGGTATTCGTGCGGGGGTACGGCTTGGTCGATTCGCCGCACGTTCCTGCCAAGCCTGGGCAGCACCTCGATCTCAAAGCGGTGGTGGCGCCGGACGGGCGCGCAGCCGCGCAAGTCTATCCGGCAAATTATTGGCTGACCCTCTTGCGGCTCCCCAAAGGGGATCTCGACGAGAAGGACATGGTGATTGAAACCAAGAGGTGCTACTCATGTCATCAGGTGGGCGACCCTGCGACCCGTGAACTTACGAAGAATCTTGGGTCGTACAAAACCAGCCTGGAGAAGTGGGATCGGCACACGACGATGGGACCTTCGGGCCCCGGCATGGCCGCCAACTTCAAGGCGATGGGGGCCCAGCGCAAGATGTACGCCGACTGGACCGATCGGATCGCCGAGGGCGCCTTCCCCAAAGTCGCCCCGCCGCGGCCGAAGGGCGTTGAGCGCAACATCGTGATCTCGATGTGGGACTGGGCCCTGCCGACGAGCCGGCGCAGTGATGTGGCCGCCACCGATGAACGCACCCCTACGATGAATGCGAACGGACTCATCTACGGAACCATTCAAGGATCGGACATCCTCGCCGTACTCGATCCGAAGAAGAACGAAACCTCGATGATCAAAATTCCCTCGAACGGCCCGGTTATCGATGACAAGACCCCGGACTCGCCGTACTGGGGAACCGAGAAAATCTGGCAGCGGCAGGCCGATCCCCGCAGCGCTGCGATGGATAGCCACGGGCGCGTGTGGCTGACGGCCCGGACCCGCGCTCCGCAGCAGCAGCCCGCGTTTTGTAAAGATGGATCGAATAAATACTCGAAGTACTTCCCGCTTCCGGGTCCAAGCGCGAGGCAGGTCGAAATGTACGACCCGAAGACGAAACAGTTCACGATGGTCGACACCTGTTTCGCAGCCGACCACAACAAATTCGACGAGAAGGACTCGCTTGTTTTCGGCCAGAACAGCGCCATCGGCTGGGTGGACACGGCAACGTTCGATAAAACTCACGATGCCGCAGCGTCGCAGGGATGGTGTCCCGCGGTGCTGGACACGAACGGCGATGGCAAGATCACGGAGTGGACCGAGCCGAATGAAGCCGTCGATCCCAAAAAGGACCATCGGATCAATTTCGGTTGTTACTCGGATGCCATCAACCCCAAAGACGGCAGCATTTGGTGCTCGGGAATCGGCGAGCACGATACCACTCTCGTGCGCCTCGAACGCGGATTGAATCCACCGCAAACGTGCAAGGCGGAAGTCTACGTTCCGCCGCCGGACAAGATGCGGATACTCGGTTCGGGCGGTGTGGCGATCGGATCGGATGGTTCGGTTTGGCAGAACTGGCGCGGCTCCCATGAAATCCTGAAATTCGACCGCAGCAAGTGCAAGGTGCTCAACGGACAGACCGCCACCGGACAACACTGTGCCGAAGGATGGACGGTGTACAAGACGCCCGGTCCCACATTCGAGGGCGGATCCGAGGATCAAAGCACCGACATGTTCTATCTGACGGAGGTCGATCGGGACAATACGCTCGGTCTGGGCGAAAACGTTGTTTTGGCCGGAGACGTCAACGCCGACTCGTTCTTCGTCGTGATGCCGAAAACCGGTGAGATGTTGACGCTGCGCGTTCCCTACCCGCAGGGATTCCACTCCCGACACACATCAGGACGAATCGACGATCCGCATGCCGGCTGGAAAGGCCGCGGCTTCTGGTCGAGCTACTCGATGTACACACCCTGGCACCAGGAAGGCGGCAAGGGGGCACGGCAAAAGATCGTGAAGTTCCAGGCCCGGCCGAATCCCCTCGCGAAATAGGGGAATTTCGGGGACGCAGCCCGAATTCTGAAGTTCAAGAATTCGGGCTGCGTCCCGAAATTCGTCCCCGAAATTCGTCCAAATTTCCAATCTGCCTTCCTACAACTGGAGGCTAACGTGGCTCGATCCGTTTTTGTTTTTGCTATCTTGATCTCGACCAGTGTCTCGCTTTTTGCGCAATGGCTGCGCCATCCAACGCCTGGGATTCCGCGAACGCGGGACGGAAAACCGAACCTCTCTGCTCCCGTGCCCAGAACACCGGACGGCAAGCCGGACCTTTCCGGGATTTGGAACATTCAGGACAATCCAGGGCAAACCCAGTTTCTCGACATTGCTTCGAGCGTCCAGGGCGGTTTGCCTTATCGACCCGGAATGGCGGAACTGGCAAAGGCCCGGAACACGCCGCCCAAGACCAGCGAGCCGATCACGCGATGTCTGCCGATAGGCATTGTCGAACGACACACATGGGTGGGTGGGCTCAAGAAGATCGTCCAGAATCCAGGGTTGCTTTTGATTCTCAACGAGTACAACACCAGCTTCCGGCAGATCTTCACCGACGGCCGCCGTCTGCCCACGATCGACCAAACCGCCTGGGACGGTTACTCGATCGGGAAGTGGGAGGGCGACACCCTGGTCGTGGAGACAACAGGCTTTCGAGACGGGCAATGGCTGGATACTGCTGGCGACCCGCTGACGGATGCCGCCAAGCTGACGGAGCGGTTCCGACGGGTGGACTTCGGACACCTGCAAGTCGAGATCACAATCGACGATCCTAAGGCCTACACCAAGCCGTTTAGCTTCAAAGTAAACCAAGTTCTCGTGCCCGATACCGAGTTGCTCGAGTTTATATGTCTGGAAAACGAAAGAGATATACAGCACATGAATGCTGGAGCGCAGAAAGTTGGGGGCGGGGCAAAGTGAGCGTTCGGCCTTAGCTGCCGTGAACGAATCAGCAACAGGAGAATCACCCTCTCCCAGACGGAGAGGGAATGGCAATTCGTTCACACCTTCTGTAGACGTACTCTTTGTTTCTCACTCTCGGGCTCACGTTCAATATCCTTAGCCAAAATCGCAGGCACGAGACTACAATTTTGGTGAAACGAGTTCACTTCTGGCTAGGTAATTCTCAGTCAAAAAGGAGGCTGAAATGTCAACCGTGATGTTGATGGAATGGACTGGTGTTACGAAGGACCAGTACAACCAAGTGATTCGCATCCTGGATCTCGACAAAAACCCGGGGGCCGGCGGGATCTTCCACGTCGCCGGTTTCACAGCGGGCATGCTCCATGTCCTGGACATCTGGGAATCGCAAGAGGCGTTTGAGAAGTTTCAAAAAGACCGGCTCACGTCGGCTGTGCAGAAGGCAGGCATCACCACTCAGCCGAGGGTGCAGTTCTTTCCGCTCCACAATATTTACGTCCCGAATTTGGAAGTGATCCGTAAGGCTGGCAGCTCGTCGATGCCGTCGGCCGCCTGAAGCGCGACTCCGAGAGGGCGAAGCCTCAAGGAAGTCCGCGAAAATCTTGGACTCCCGCTGAGTGACAGTACAAAAACTACTGTCGTACTGTAGTGTGCCGAAGGCATTCCCCTCCTTTGCGAAGGTGTATTATTCACACCCTCTGCGGGGAGGGGAACACGTCACCATAATTCAAAACGCAGTTACTTCGCTGTTCCCACTTTTGACGCGGTGTAGAGCCTGGTGTAGGATTGACGCCGGTGCAGGTTAGAAACCCCGGCCAATCGACTGGAGGATGTATGAAGAGGTCGCTGTCTCTGCGATGGAGAGCAATCTGTTCGATGGTAGGACTAGCGCTGGTCTTCATGTCGGCGCCGGCACTGAAGGCTCAGAGCGGACATCCGATGCTGGGAGGCGCCAGAGGTGTGGTGAAGTCTTCCAAAGGCACTTTGCTCGAAGGAATGGCCATGCAGCTGGTTTCTCACAAGAATGCGATCCGAACCACCGTGTACAGCGATCGGGATGGAAGGTACGAGTTTCCCAAGATCGAAGCCGGCTGGTACACGCTCCGCGTTGCGCGGCCATTGGAATATAAGCCGTACCAACGCGATGCAGTCTGGATTGAAGGAGCGACCTCCCTTGACGAAATTGTGCTGGAACGGGTAACCGAATCTGAATTCTTGCCGCCAACGCCGGAAATTTTGGCGCAGCTCACCGATGCCGAATGGCTGTACAACCTGCCCGGAACGGTGCAAGAGAAAAAGATCTTCAGCGATACCTGCGGAAGCGGATGCCATAACTATCAACAGTCATTGCGGGACCGGTTTGATGAGAAAGGCTGGAGTCTGATGCTGGACCGCATGACGCTCTATGGCGGAAGACTCGTCATCGAGAAAAACCGGCCCGGCCCCGACGGCAAAATACCTATGGGCTTCGGCTTGACCGAAGAAAATCGGGACATCCTCCTGAAGTTTCTCGCGCGGGTGCGAGGGCCGCAGTCCGAGTTTCCGCCAATGAAACCCTTTCCCAGACCAAGAGGCGCCGCTACTCGCGTCATCATTACGGAATACGAACTACCGCGCTTCGATGTTCGCGTGCACGACGTAGCGGGAGATGCGGACGGGAACATTTGGTACACCAGCAATCGCAGTCCGATTATCGGAAAGCTCGATCCCCGCACCGGACTCGTGAAGGAGTATCAGGTTCCGGTCACGGCGGGGAAACATACCGGTCAACACTGGTTGGCCATCGCCAAGGACGGTAAAATTGTTTTCACCGAAACGTGGTCCAATAACCTCGGAGTGCTGGACCCGGCGACGGGGCAGGTCGCGAAGTGGGGAGGTACGGGCGGCAACAAGGGACTTGCTCCCGACGGATTCGTGTGGGGCACTTGCGATGGTCATTATCTGTGCAAGTTTGATCCTAAGGTCTCGGCTCAGCCCATTCAGAAAATTCCACTGAAGAAATCACAAAACACCTACGGGAACGACGTCAGCGAGGACGGGAATTTCTTCGTCGGCGGAACTCCCTGGCAAGCGAACTTTGACGGCATCGTTTGGGCCGACCTTCGTACCGGAGAAATCTGGGAAGTGCAAACCGAATCCGGCCATGCGGACCCCTCACGAGGCGGAGTGGATCCCGAAGGAAACGGCTGGAACGGCGGACGAGGCGGGCGAATCACAGAATTCGAACGGAAGACCCATCAGGTCCGGGAATGGGAGTCGCCCACGCCGTTTATCACGTTCTATGAAGCCAAGCCGGATAAGAACGGCGAAATTTGGGCGGGAGCGCAACGCGGCGGCCGCATCGTCCGGTTCAATCCCAAGACCGACCGGTGGATCGAATACATATTTCCCGAGCCGTTCTCACTCGACTGGCGGACCTGGATCGACAACTCGACCAATCCCGTCACCGCCTGGTATGGAGACCACAACGGGTACATCGTCCGCATCCAGCCGCTGGAGTAAACCATGGCGAGCGCAGCGCTTTTGACGATGATCCTTGTGCTGGGTCTTCAGAACTCCGGAGCCCGCCCCACGCCGGATGCTCCGAAGGGCAATCTCCAGCGTTCGTCAGAGATTCTCTACTTTAAAAGGTTTGCCGAGAGTGGTTCCGAGCGCGGCAAAGAAATTTACTTCTATAAGTGCTGGGTCTGCCACAACGACTATACGAGAGCAGCCGGAACGGCCGCCCCCACGTTGAGAGATCTTTACAAGCGCCCCAGATTGATATCAGGACAGCCGATCAACGATCAAACTGTCACAGCGAAGATCAAAACCGGCGGTCCCGGCATGCCCGGCTACCAATACACGCTGAATGAGCAGGACGTCGCCGATCTTGTGAGTTTCCTGCGCGAAGGAAAGTGTTGTTGGGAAGACTTCGAGGAGAAGGAACCGCCTCGTAATCCCCGATACAAAGCGAAGTAAAATTCCCCTCCTCGCAGAGGAGGGGGATTCGCTTGGCGGGCCCGGCTACTTTTTCGCGAGCCCGGGATTGACGTAGCCGTGCTGCAGAACCTTTTTCAGGTCGGGCCGCACGCTCAGGTACGTCACGTGATCGGGAATGGTTGTAAAGCCATGGGGCACGCCCTCGGGAATGACGATGACGTCGCCTTCTTTGATCTGCCGGCTGGAATAGCCCACCATCGTGCCGTTGCATGATGGTCCGTTCAGGATGGTCGTTACTTCGTTATCGGCCGCAGATCGTGTTCCATTGACAATCGTGCCACCCGTGATGAGCGTCCCGCTGCCGGAGACCACAACGTAAGTCTCGGCGGTATCGTCATGATAGATCCCGTTCGGGCCCGTTGCACCCGATCGCCGCTCGCCGCAGGCTGCTTGTGGATTCGGTGCAGCCGCCGCGCCGCGGCCGGCGTTTCCGGCAGCACCTGCCGCGTTGGCGCCACCCGTCGCTCCACGATGAATGACTGCGACAGCGAGTTGGTACTTGCCCATATCGATGACGCGAATCGAATTATCGGGAATCGTGCGCTTGGTATCAGCCGCATATTTCAGCACGGCTTTGATGTCTTCATTGCTGATGACCACGGCATCCTTTGGCGCTTGCGCGAGTCCAGCAACAGGACAGGCGGCACATAGGATTGTCAGGATTTGCAAAATGTTCTTTCGCATCAGAACCTCCTATTGGACTTCAACGAGCTCGATGGCCACCCGGTCGGGTCCTTCAATCATCGCCGCCCGCATGTTGCCCCATGGATGAATGTCCTCCAGAAACTTGATTCCTTCGCTCTTCAGCCGGGCCACCGTGGACGTCAAATCGGAAACGCTGAGCGCCCAGTGGTCGACAATGTGCCCGCGTGTGCTGACGAGGCCGCCACCCGGCCAAGGCCGGATCGAAATCGAGATGTCATCGAAGAATACGGCGCCGGAGGGATCCCGGACAAAACCCGGAAACTTGGCAAACGACGGCCACGTGGGGGGAGCGTATGGCTGCTTGCAGTCGCCGGCAGGCTTAGGCGCGCCGCCGGGATTCGGAGGGACCGTTGCTCCAAGATGCATAACGTACCACTCGATCGCACACAACGGGTGCTCATGATACATATGGATGTGATTGAACCGCTCGACTTGGCCGGCTTGAGCATTTTCGATCAGCGCATCGTCTGGGCCTCGAAGATACCCAAAACCTCCCTGGCGCGTCGGCGTGACTCCCTTGGCGCGTAATTCGAGAATCTGTTCCTGCGTAGGCAATCCGGGCAGCGTATCGCTCGACATGTCAACAAGCTTTCCGTCCGCCGCGTCCCACATTTGGGCAATCGTCAAACCCATCGCGCGGAAGCGCTCGTTGTATTTTCGTGAGTCTGGTGTATTCCAGCCGAAATGCCATACCGATGTCTGTGGCCCGTTCAGTTCCGTCTGCGGCGGTTGATTGACCTTTGTGAACAGCAGATATACGTTGCCCGTCTTGACCGCTTCAATGCCGTTGAATGTTGTTGTGACGGCTGACGCTGAAAATGGTTTTGGATAGTACTCGGCCGCAGCTTTTGGGTTGACCGAATTCAGATGAACGTGATGCACGTGCATCGGTGTGATCTTTGACCGAGACTGCGCAACCGTACCCGCGCCTGCCAGGAACTTCGCCCGCAGCGCGTTGCGATCGACCTCCTCGCCTCGCAGGTAGACCTTATTGATCTTGTGCGTGTTGGCGATATTCTCCAGAGGGTTGGCATCCAGCACGATGAAATCGGCTTGCTTGCCGGCGGCCACCGCACCCATCCTGGTCAGGCCGAGAATCCTGGCGTTTACGAACGTTGCCGCCTGAATCGCCTCGGCCGCCGTGAATCCACAGCGCACATAGTAGGCGATCTGCTGGTGAGGGCCGAAGCCGTCGCCGGTTGCGTCCGTCCCCAGTCCGATGATCATACCGGCGTCGTGGATTTTTTTCAGATTGCGGCAGTGAAGCTCGAAGAGCGGATTCGGCCGGTTCCCGGCCGCCTTCCTCGCATCGAGCTCGCGGCGCATGTTCGTGATAGTCGAAGATGGCAGTGTCTCGGCCAGCCTGTCGATTTCTTCCTCCGTCTCACCCGGACTCGGAACGTTCGGGCCGGTCCAAACCTTCGGATGTGCTTTAACCAGAGCGATGTACTCATCGTCAACGTCGCGGTCGCGAACCGTGTGCACGAATCCGTCGACGCCGGACTTCAGGAGATCTTTTGCGTCTGCGAGCGCCGAGGTCCGGCTCAGGTGCGCAAGAGTCTCCATCCCGTTCTTGTGCGCCTCGTCGATAATCGCGCGATAGACCTCGGGCTTGAGCTTCGGTACGGTGGCTTCACGATCGTCAACCCAGAACTTGACGAAATGAACACGGCGCGCGTGCAACTCCCGAACGTGCTGGCGGCCCTCTTCAGGGGTCGCTGCGCCGTAAGGAATACCGAGACGGGCTTCGCCCGGCGGACCCGCCATCGAGGTCGCCGCGATACCCTTTCCAACCGTCAGGAATTTCGCCGCATTTGGGATGACCTCGTCACGGAGCTTGTACGCCAGCTCCTGATCGGCCTCCAGACCCATGCTCATCGCCGCCGCCGTTCCGTAATAGGCATAGCGTTGAAGCTGGTCGATCAAATTTTCACGAGTATAGTTCGACTTCTGGTTGGTGCCGTCCTTCTCGTTGACCAGACCGATGTGGTTGTGTCCGTCGATCAAGGCCGGCATCACCGTCTTGCCCGTCAGATCCACACGAATGGCGTTTGCCGGCGGTTGACGATCTCCTTTTTTGCCGACCCACGCAAAGGAATCGCCCTCGACCAGGAACGCAGAGCTTTCAATGGCCGGCGTCCTGTCGCCGATGATCAGGCGCGCGCCTTCGAACCACATTGGAGAACGCCGCGCTTGAGACGAGGCTAGTGTGGGCAGATATACCGCGGCCAAGATTAGAAGGTAAGGTAGCGGTTTTCGTAGTGACATGGTTTCTCCTCGCGAGCACACGATCTGGAAGATTTACCTCGGGAAGATTACCACTCCCCGGGTGGGGGCGCACACCCGAATTCCCGAACTGCTAGGAATCCGGGTGTGCGCCCCCGCAGAGGTCTGGCAATACCTCGCCGATGGGCATTCGCAGCAGCGCGTCGGCCAGGTTGTCCAGAGGGGTGGGCTCCGCGTTCATGATGACGACGCGCGCGCCAGCCGCTTTGGCGGCAGGAACCGCGCCGGCTACGGGATACACTTGCAGGCTCGTTCCGACGGCCAGCAGCAATTCCGCGTCTGCTGCGGCCCGCATTGCGCGTTCGATGACTTCCGGAACCAGTGGCTGGCCGAAGGAGATGGTGGCGCTTTTCAGGATTCCTCCACAACGCTCGCAGGGCGGATCGTCTTCGCCGGCGCGGACGCGATCCAGTATGGGCTGCATTCGACCGCGCCAGTCGCAGTGCATACACGTAGCCTCATGCAAGGTGCCATGCACCTCAATCACTTTGTCCGGCGAGTTACCGGCCTGCTGGTGCAGGCCGTCTATATTTTGCGTGATCAGAGCGTGCAGCTTTCCGCGCCGCTCGATCTCCACAAGCGCGCGGTGTCCCGCGTTGGGCCGCGCCCGCCACGCCGGATGATCGAGGCGGCTCTTCCACGACAGTTTGCGGACCTCTGCGTTCGACATGTACTCGTGGATGTTCGACAGCCTTTCCGCTTTCGGATCCTTGGTCCAGACACCTTGTGGGCCCCGGAAGTCCGGGATACCGGACTCGGTAGAAATACCGGCGCCCGTCAATGCGACGATTCGCCCCGATTCGTCTACCCACCTGCGGACGATGTCGACGTCTTGACTCATGAATTTCTAGTTACTACTTTTGGATTGCGGTCGACGTTGGGGCGGAGTAACCAACTTCTTGCTTACCATCGTTTGTGAACTCTCACGATGGATCTCCCTATTGTTTTCCGCCTGCCGCTGGGATGACGTACTGTTTCATCGAGATCGCCTTGTCGGGTGTTTCGAAACCTGCCTGGCTGTGGTGTCCGAAAACGAAACCTCCAGATACGATGGATAGGGCGAAGGCTGTCATGGCAGCAATCGAAAATGTCCGTTGAGTTATCACCGGCACCTCCCCGTGTCAGTCAATTGCGAAACAGTAGAATAAGCCTGCACCGCCAGTGGCGGCAAGATTGGCCTGGCTGCAGCCTCCGGTCGCGTGCGCTGAATTCCACGATGTATCGTCGCCGGTTCGATCGAAGTGACCGACTTGGGCCGAGCCTGTGTCTTTGTTGCTTGTCCAGTTATAGCAGGTGTGGTCCATCTCGTCCCGAGGGTACGCCGTCCCGTCCGGCCGGGAGCCCGTCAGGATGTCGTGCATATTGGGCGTATCGCCGACGCCTTTGATTGTTTCTCCTTTTTCCGTGAGGGCGGTTTGTTTATTCAGGTTGTTATTATTCCCGTGCAGGTCTGCCAGGCTCTTCGCAATAAGCTCACCTTTTGAGTTGTACCAGGGGCCGGTGCCGATGCGTTCGCGGGCATGGAGGACGGTCACGGCATTATCTCCGGCTCGCGTGCTCAGGTATGCATGCCACGTCTTTGTACTCCCCATCCCCTCCGCCAGCGTTTGGCACATATAATCGGCGCCCGCTATTCCCCCAAGGTTTGCCCCATCTCCGGAGCCCTTGCTCGTCACAAAGAAACTCATCGGTGGACGATCTCTCTGAGCCTCGGCGATGAGAATGACCGAGCCAATCAGACCTAGGGAGGTTGCTGTAAGGATGAATAACCGCCTCTTCATGTTCGGTCCTCCTTGTCGTGCATTTCGGGGACGCACCCCGAATTCTTGAACTTCAGAATTCGGGGTGCGTCCCCGAAATGCAAATTTTCCCATGGAGATTCTCCTTAATTTTTGTGTAACATCCGGCAAGCTAAGCAAATGTTTATACAACCTCTTAGGGATACCGCGCGAAGTATCTTTTTGCCCGGTGAAGGAGAATTTCATGAAGCGAATTTTTAGCACGCTCTTGACGGGTAGCTTCGTATTGGCCGCCATTCTGGCGCTCAGTTCCCCGCCGTTGTTGGCACATCATGGCAGGGGCGCAACATACGCGAAGACCGATCTCTCATTAAAGGGAACTGTGAAGGAAGTTCTGTGGCGCAATCCGCATATCGCCATCTTTTTGGATGTGAAGGATGACAACGGAAAGGTCACGACTTGGGCAATCGAACACAGCAATATCAGCCAGTTGGCTCGATTGGGATACAGCCGGACCACGCTTCGTGCGGGCATGGAGGTCACAGCGGTTGTGAATCCGGGCGCCAAAGGTGAACCTATCGGACTCTGCCAGAAGATTATTTTGGCCGACGGTAAGGAAATCTTTCTTCGCGATTCTTTGCCGGAAGAACTTCAGCGTGGTCCACGAGGCGTTGGCAAGATCGATTAGGAGTGATCCATGAAAAATCATTTGCTGCGTTCGTTGGCATTTCTTGGATTAGTGCTGGCTTTTTCCGCCCGGCCCAACGCCCGGCCCAACGTGACGCTGTTGGCTCTGGCGCAAGGCGGAGGGCAACGGGCGACAGGAAACGCTGCAGCACAATCAGCGAGCCCTGCAGCCAATCCCAACTCAGTCGATGTGAATGGGAAAAAGTTCGATCCGCGTGATCTCTCCGGGATCTGGATCCGGCGCGGCGGAAATCGCGCTTTTGGTCCGCCAAATAGTTGGCCTCCTCTGACAAAGGCCGGTGAGGACGCGATCAAGACCAGGATCCCGTCCCCGGGTTACAGCCGCTATCCTCTCGTCAAAAAGATCGACGATCCGAAAGAAACCAACGATCCCGCTTATGCGTGCAATCCGAAAGGTTTTCCGAGGATCCTGCTCGACACCGCCCACGATTACAACGAGATTGTCACGACGGCTGACAGGATTTTTCAACTCTGGCAAGAAGCCAGAGTTCTGCGGGAAATTTGGCTGGACGGCCGTCCGGTTCCTTCCGGTGAACAACTGGAATCTCTCGGACCGACGTGGTATGGACACTCGGTTGGGCATTGGGAAGGCGACACGCTCGTCGTCATCACTGTTGGGCTTGATGAAAGAGCATGGCTCGATCAATACGCGTTTCCCAAGAGCTTTCACGCCAAAATTGAAGAGCGTTACAAGCTTCGAGATCCGAATACTTTGACGCTGCAACTGACCCTGACGGATCCCGAAATGTATACGAAGCCGTGGGTCTCGGATATCAAAATCTGGAGAAAAGAAGCGCGCAAGAATGTGACCTGGTATGGCTGGTACGGCCTCTTCTCCGGACTCGGCGAGTTGATCTGCGCTCCGATGAATGCGAATCCCTTTGTCTCTGCCGGCCGGGGAGGGGATTGATGAAGACAGAAACAACCGACATGAAT
>Ga0209761_1000834_pt1 | contig 19616 bp, 16 predicted proteins | sample GraSoi013_1_40cm_4_FD_185818 | JGI IMG/M metagenome (GOLD analysis project Ga0209761, IMG submission 185818) | Grasslands soil microbial communities from the Angelo Coastal Reserve, California, USA - Sample 09_25_2013_1_40cm (SPAdes) (version 2) | ecosystem: Environmental > Terrestrial > Soil >...
CGCGCCGTTCTGGCTGTTCTTGCTCCTGCTGCACGACGTGCCGACCACGATAGCCATCGGGCTGCGCATCACCACGATGGTCGCGAGCTTCGTGTGGCTGGTGGCGGCGCTCCAGCCCGCGCGACTTGTCGAAGCGATGGTCGCAGCCGGCTGGAGCGCCAGCGTCGCGTACCTCCTCGCGGCCACGCTGTCGGCTGTGCCGGTGCTCAAGGCGCGCGCGCGGCGCATCGTGGAAGCGCAACGCTGCCGGGGGCTCTCCCCTGGCGGAGGGATCGCGGCCCGGCTGCGCGCGCTCCGCGCCCTCGCCCTGCCGCTCGTCCTGTCGGCCCTGCACGAGGTGGACGAGCGGGCGCTCGCGCTCGAGACCCGCGGGCTCGTTCCCGGCATCCGCCGCACGCCGCTCGCGCCGCCGCCTGATCCAGCGGTGGAGCAAGCCGCCCGTTGGGCGCTGCTCCTGGCTTGTCTCTTCGCGCTGTTCCGGCGGTTCGTGTGAGGTCCCTGACGCTGGAGAGCGCGAGTTTCTGGTACCCTGCCACCGAAGCGCCCGCGTTGCGCGAGGTGTCGCTGGAAGTGGCACAGGGGGAGGTCGTCGCGCTCGTTGGAGCCCTGGGCGCCGGGGCATCGACGCTCTTGCTCGTGGCGGCGGATCTCGCGCCGCGGGTGACCGGAGGGCGGCTCACGGGCTCCGTCGCTCGCGGCGACCGGAGCGGGATCGTGCTGCCGACACCGTGGACGCAAGCTTCCGGCATGGCCTTCACCGTCTGGGACGAGGTCGCCTTCGGGCCGGCGAACCTGGGGTGGCCGACGCACGAGATCGCGCGTCAGGTGGATCGCGCGCTCGAGCAACTGGAGCTGGTTCCGCTCGCGTCGCGGGACCCGGCGACCCTGTCCGGTGGCGAATTGCAGCGGGTGATCATCGCCTCGATCCTCGCCATGGATCCGGGACTGGTGCTGTTCGACGAGCCGGCGGCGGAGCTCGATGCCGAGGCGGCGCGTGCGCTGTGGCGGCTGATCCGGCTGCAGGCGAAGGAAGGGAAAGCGGTCCTGCTCGCGACGAGCGCCCTGGATGCCCTCCCCGATGTGGCCGACAGGGTGGTGTGGCTCGAGGACGGGGCGGTACGCGCCATCGGGACGCCGGAACTGCTCGCCGACGTGGCCGCCTGCGACGCGGGGCTGGGCACGAGCGTCGCATCGGTCTGGTGGGCCAGCGGGCTGCCCGGGCCCTATCCCCTGACCGTGGCTCACGCCCTGCAGCGGTGGCGGTGATTCCGCATCCACCCTTGCGGCTCGACGGCGTGAGCTTCGCCTACGGGACAGTGCCGGCGCTGGCTGGCCTGTCGTTCTCCATCGCCCCGGGCGAGCGTGCGGCGCTGCTGGGCCGCAACGGTGCCGGCAAGTCCACGGTGGTCCGGCTCGTCGCGGGGCTCGAGCGGCCGGACGACGGAACGGTGTGGGTGGGCGATTGGGACACCCGCGACTGCGCGCCGGAGCGGCTGGCGCGGCGCGTCGGGTCGGTGTTCCAACACGCGGACCAGCAGCTCTTCGCCCCCACTGTCCGCGAAGACGTGCGCTTCGGACCGCGCGCGCTCGGCGTGGGGGAGCAGGAGGTGAAGCGGCGCAGCGACGATGCCCTCGAGGACCTCGGTCTCACGCCGCACGCAGCGCACCATCCGTACGACCTCCCGCCGGCTCTCCGGAAGCTCGCCGCGCTCGCCGGGGCGCTGGCCCTCGGGCCGGCGCTGCTCGTGCTCGACGAGCCGACCATCGGGCTCGATCGGGCGTTGTGCGCGCGGGTCACCAGCGCTCTGCTCGAACGATCCGCCGCGGGCGTGGCGTTGCTCGTGATCACGCACGATCTGACCTTCGCCGCCGAGACGCTCCAGCGCGGGCTGGTGCTCGACCGCGGCAGCCTCGCGTGCGATGGGCCGCTGGCCGGACTGCTCGGGGATGCCACGCGGCTCGAGCCCCTGGGACTCGTGCCGCCCGCGGTGGCGGCTCTCTCGGCGGCGCTGGATCTTCCGGGCCGGCCCGTGCGTGCTGCAGATGCGGCGAACGTGCTGGCGCGCGTTGCCCGGGGTAGGCCGGCCCCCTAGATTGACCGGCCCCCATGCCGACGCTCGATAACCTCGCCACGCGGTTCGCACACTGTGTGAGCCTGTTCCGCGACCCGACCGCTAAGGCCGAGCAAAAGAAGGAGTTCCGCGCCCTGCTCGGCCTGCTCCAGGAGACGACCGTGACCCTGCGGCTTGCCCAGGGGGGGAGCGGCATCGAGTTGAATGGCACGCCGTGCGAGGGAGCGGGTCTGGCGGTGCTCGTGGAGCGCCTCGACCTACACGGCATCGGCGAAATCGCCCTGCCCGCGAACCCGCCTCCCGCCCAGCTGTTCGAGCTGCTCCAGGCGCTGGCCGACCAGCCCGGCGCGCACGACGTGGCCAGCCGGCTCGCTGCCGCGGGCGCCGACCGCATCCGCATCGCGCCTGGGGGGCCGCCTCCCTCGGCAGCGGCGCCACGCGGGCCGGTGGCCTCCACCGAGGACTTTGGTGCGCGCGAACCCGTCGTTCCCAACCCGGATACGCCGGTTGACCGGAAGTCGGGTGCGCTCGGCACGGCGGGTATTCTGCGCGGCGAGTCAATGCGCGACATCAAGTCCGTCCCGCTCGAAGGCGTTCCGCTCGTCACGCACGACCCTCCGCCACCCAAGGCGGCGGACGCGCTGCCGGGCGTGGTGGATCGCGCGCCGCCCCACAAGGAGAGCGGCGCGGACGAGCTGCTGTCACTCTCGAGCGAGCGGCACGCGAAACCGGCCGCTTCGCGTGCCGCGCCATCTCCTCCCCCCTCTCCTCCGCCCGCTCCACCTCCCTCCGCGCCCGGCCCTCCCGCGCCCGCCGAGCGCGAGGCCGCTCGCCCTCCCGGTACGCGGGCGACTCCCACCGCCCGCGTGGCGGTGCCGCCCGGTGCCGCCGACGTACTCGCCGAGCTCGAGCGCAATAGCACGTCGCCGAACGTTGGCGACCTGCTGGCGGCGCTGATCGATCACGCAGCGGCGGCGGCCAAGCTGGGCCGCTTCGAGCAAGTGCTTGGTGTGCTCTCCGGCATCCTGCGGGTGGAGGAGAAAATTCCGGAGAGCAGCGGCGTGCAGCGGCAGTATGGCATCGCGCTACGGCGCATCTACACCAAGCCGGTTCTCGAGGGTCTCTCCCGCCTGCTGGCGGCGCCGAAGCACCGGACCGCCGCGGTGGCGGCACTGCAGCGCGGTGGCGCCGCGGGGGTGGAGGTCCTGATGGACGTACTGGCGGCAGCGCCGACGGTGGGCGAGCGGCGCGCGGTGTTCGACGCGTTGAAGCACATGACGGAGGGGACGGACCAGCTCGTCCACATGCTGGACCATTCGGCGTGGTTCGTGGTGCGCAACGTGGCGGAGCTCATCGGGGAGCTGGGGATGGAGGATGCCGTCCCGGCGCTTGGGAAGTGCCTCGACCATCCGGACGAGCGTGTGCGGAAGGCCGTGGGGCTGGCGCTCGCCAAGATCGGCACGCGGGGCGCGGCCGAGCCGCTGCGCCGCGCGCTGCGGGACCGCTCACAGGAAGTGCGGATGCAGGTGGCGGTCGGGATCGGCGGACGCAAGTCGAGTGCCCTAGCGATGCCGCTCGTGGTCGCGATGGAAGAGGAGAAGGACGAGGCGGTGGTGCGCGAGCTGATCCTCGCGCTGGGCCGGATCGGGAGCCCTGACGCGGTGCAGGCGCTCATCAAGTGGGCGCAGCCGACCGGCCGATTTTTCGGGCGGAAACCGAGCGAGCTGCGGGTGGCGGCGGTCGAGGCCCTGCGGCTCGCGGCCACCCCGGCGGCGCTGGGTACGCTCGAGGGGCTGTCGGAAGACGGTGACCGCGAGGTCCGCGACGCGGCCAGCCGCGGCGTCGCGGAGCTGAAGCGGAAGCCGCGCCGCTAGCCTCGACTAGGACCACCTCACGCTCGCCGCCCAGTCTGCGAGCGTCGTAGGCTTGATGCCGTATCGCTTCGCGTTACCGGTGATGTCGGCGTCGTAGCCGATGCGATCGAACCATTCCAGCATGAGCGCGGAGTCCTCACTCGCCTTCCGCACCTCCGCGATCGGTACCGGCTGGAAGGTGATGGTTCGCCCCGCCGCCGCGCTCAGGATCTGCGCCGCCTCGGGGCTCGTGTGCGCGTCGCCGGCGAGGTCGATCTCCTTGCGGTTCAGCTCCTCCGCCTTTTCGAACGCCAGCAGGCCGTACTTCCCGATGTCCTTCACGGCGATCATCTGCAGCACGGTGGTCGGCTTGAGGGCGATCATCACCTTGCCCTGATCGATTCCGGGCTTGAACCACGGCGACACAAAGTTGTCCATGAAGAATACCGGGCGGAGAATGACGTGGGAGGGGAACCCGAGCCCCCGCACCGTTTCTTCGATGCGCCACTTGTTGTCGAAGTGGGGGATGCCGGTCTTGCGGTGCGCCGAGCCGACGGAGCTGTACACGTAGTGCTGGACGCCCGCCTGGCGGGCGAGCTCGGCGATTCGCTTTCCCTGCGCTTCCTCTCCCTCCACACCGGCTTCCCAGGTGTTCTGCACCGCGAACACGCCCCAGGCCCCCTGCAGCGCGCGCCGCAGCGACTCGGCGTCGTTCAGATCACCCTTCACGACCTCGGCCCCCTGCCGCGTGAGCGCCTTGGCGGCGTCGCTGTCCGGCTTGCGCGTCATCGCCCGCACGGTGTTCTTGCGCGCCAGCAGCTCCCGGGCCACGGCACCGCCCTGGTGTCCCGTCGCTCCCGTCACCAGGATCACACCCTTGCCCTGGGCCATCGAGCCTTCTCCTTTTAGGAAGGGATGAAGCTGATCTTGGGATCGAGCCGGCGCGCGAACGCCGCCAGCAGCCGGGCCGCGCGCTCCAGATCGTCCCGCGCCACCATCTCGTTGGGGCTGTGCATGTACCTGCTGGGGACGCTCACGAGTCCGGTCGGGATCCCCCGCAGGGCGTTGTAGATGGCGTCAGCGTCAGTGCCGGTGTCGTGCGGCGCCGCCTGGATGCTAAAGGGGATCGTCTCCCGCTCGGCGCACTCCACCAGCAGGTCGAACACCACCGGGCTCACCGCCGACCCTCGCGCCAGTACGGGACCGCCCCCGAGCTTGTGCTCGCCCGCGCGCTTCTTTTCGGCGCCGGGCCAGTCCGTCGCGTGCGTGACGTCCACCACCAGCGCGACATTCGGCTCGAGGCCCACCGCGCTGGTACGCGCGCCGCCCCCGGTCCAGGCGATCTCCTCGCGCGTGGTCGCCACGCCGAACACTCCGGCGTGTTTGGGTCGGTCCGCTGCGAGCAGGCGCAGGGCTTCGGCCACCACGTAGGCGCCGATGCGGTTGTCGATGCTGCGCGACACGATCCGGGCGTTCGGAAACTCCTGGACGCTCGCGTCGAGCACGCCGGCATCTCCCAGACGCACGCGCTCGAGCGTTTCGGCCTTGCTCGCGGTCCCGATGTCGATCCACAGGTCCGTGATCTTCGAGACCTTGTCCATGTCGTCGCGCTTCATCAGGTGCACCGCCTGCTTCCCGATCACGCCCCGCACGGGACCCTTGGGGCCCCTGATTACCACACGTTGCCCCACCAGGACCTGGGAGTCCCACCCGCCGATGCCGGCGAAGTACAGGTACCCCTCGTCGTCCACGTGCGTGATCTGCAGTCCGATCTCGTCGATGTGGCCGGCGAGCATGAGCCGGGGCGCGCCCTTGGGATTCAGCGCCGCCACCGAGTTGCCGTGCACGTCGGCCGTCACCTGATCGGCGAATGTCTTCAGCTCCTCGCGCCACACGCGGGCCGGCGCCGTCTCGAAGCCGGACGGTCCGGGCGTATCGAGGAGCCGCTTCAGGAAGTCCAGGGTGTCTCGGGTCATGGTTTGCGAACCGTTGTGGGCGAAAGACGCACGTGAAGCCGGCGGCGGACGCTGTCCGCAGCGGCCCCGCTCGCGAGCGTCGGCTGATGACCGGCGCGGACTGGAATGGCGGAGAGGCGGAGCCGCCGGTCGGGCGTCACCACGACCCGGAGAATCGCGGACAGGCGCGTCCACGGATCGTCCTGCAAGAACACGAAGTTACCGAGCGACTGTACGATCGGCTTGCGCCGGTACCACACCACCGGCTGCAACACATGGGGGTGGTGGGCGAGGATCAGGTCCGCGCCCGCGTCCACCAGGCCGCGCGCCAGGTCCTGCATGTGCTTGGGCGGGGTGTCGACGTATTCGGTGCCACCGTGCATGCTGACCACGACGAGGTCGGCCCGGCCGCTCGCCTTGAGCTCGCGAATGGCCGGGTAGATCCGGCCGGTATCCCCCCAGGCGATGAACTGCGACCCCGCGTGGCTAGAGAACGTGTACGGCGCCGGGTTCCAGGCACGGGTGAGCGCGAAGAACGCGACCCGCCAGCCGCGCCGCTCGAGGATCACCGGCTGCTCCGCCATGTCCCGCCCGAATCCCGAACCCACGAACCGGACGCCCGCGCGGGTGAGCTGCCGCATCGTCTCCTCCACGGCGGCGGGGCCGCCGTCCCACGCGTGATTGTTGGCCGTGCTCACCACGTCGAAGCCGGCGCGGGCGAGCGCGGCGGCGGCGGCCGGGGGCGCGGTGAAAATCCCTCCCGAATCGAGCGGCGCGCTCGAGTCGGGCGCAATCGGGCTCTCGAGATTCCCGAAGGTGATGTCCGCCGCGGCGAGCGAGTCGCGGAGCGCGAGGAACGGGTAGAGGGTGTCGCCCTCGAGCAGGCGCTCCTTCGCGAGCCGTCGGCCCAGATTGATGTCCCCGACCGCGTACAGCCGCAGCGTGTCGGTGGGCTGCTGAGGCAGCGCGCGTTGCACGTCGCGCGACGCCATGGTGAGCGCGAGCAGCAGCACCCCGATCACGGATCCCTCGTTGACGCCGTCAACCGCGTATCAACCGCGTAAGCATCTCAGCCGCGTCCACGAGGCGGGGTCCCGGACGGGAAGTATACGCGTTGCCGTCGAGAAACTCGACGCGCCGCCCGAGCAGCGCCCGCGCCTGCCGGTCCGTGACCGCGGCAAGCTCCGCCTGGGCGCGCGGAATGTCGAACCCGCACAGCGCCACGACGACGACGTCCGGAGCGAGCGCGACGAGCTCGTCCCAGGGACGTGGTCGCGATGGATCGCCGGGTGCGCCGCCGACGTCCTGGCCCCCCGCGAGCGCCACCAGCTCGGGAACCCAGTGGCCCGCCACGTAGGGGGGATCGACCCATTCCAACACCAGTACCCGGGGTTTCCGTAGGGGCGCAGCATGCTGCGCCCCTACTTTCCCGGACCGCTGGGCCTGGGCACCGACCCGCCGGAGCCGGTAGCGCAGCCCGGCCTCGAGCTCCTCCGCTTCGTCACGGAGCTCCAGGGCTTCGCCGACCTTCCGGATGTCCAGGAACACCTCGTCCAGCGTATGCGCGTGCAGCGTGACGACCCACGGTGTGGGAATGAGGGTCGAGACCATGCGCGCCAGCTCGCCCTCGCCCACGGCGCAGACGTCGCACAGCGACTGCCCGATCAGCACGTCGGGCCGCAGGTGCGCCACCAAGTTGACGTCCACTTCCACGGGCGACACACCGGTGCCCCGCGCTTCCGCCATGGCACGATCGATCGCGCCCGACGGCATCGCGGGATCGATGCGGGTGCGCGTGACGCGTGGGAGCGAGCGCACCTCCGGCGGGAAGTCGCACTCGTGCGACACGCCGACCAGCCGACCGAGCGCACCCAGCGCGGCCACGATCTCGGTGGCGGCGGGCAGCAACGACACGACGCGCATGCTGAAATGTAGGGGCGCAGCATGCTGCGCCCCTACACCATCCCCCGCGCCCCTACACCCTGCCGTCCGTCACTGCTTGCGCAGGCCGATTCGATGGAGTAGCACGGCGAGCGCCGCGAACAGCGCGAAGGCGAGCAGGCTCGAGTGCGCAACGCCGCCGAGCGCGTGGAACACGGGCACCTTCTCGGCGAGCGCGTCCGCCGAGCCGAGCACCCCGGCGATGGCCGCCAGCACGATCCCGCAGATGGCGCCGCCCGCGATCAGGCCGCTCGAGAACAGCACGCCCGGCCCGGACTCGACCTCCGCGATCGACTGCTGCCGGGCCTGCGCGCGACGCTCGATGAGCCAGCGCACGACGCCGCCGGCGAACATCGCCGAGGAGGTCGAAATCGGGAGGTAGACGCCCACCGCGACCGGCAGCGCCTGTACGCCCATCAGCTCGATCGCGATCGTGATGAACACGCCGAGCAGCACGAGCGCCCAGGGCAGCCTGTGGGTCAGGATGCCGTCTGTGATGAGCGCCATGATCGTGGCCTTGGGGGAATCGAGCCGGGGAATGGCCTTGCCTCGATAGTCGTGGACGCGGCCGCCGATGCCGGGGTCGAGAACGTAGCGCAGCTCGTGAGTCGTCGGATCCATGAGGTACTTGCCGGCAGCAACGCCCTCGGTAACGACGTAGACGCGAACGACCTGATAACTCGCGCGGTCCACCGAGTCGCTGCCGGCGATCCGGAAGCCCGACACGGTCTCCGGCAGGATCTCGACCGATGCCCGGGCCCCCCCCCCCCCCCCCCCCCCCCCCCCCCCCCCCGACGGCGCCAAGGCCTGGGCACTGAAGGCGGCGTGGCTCTCGGGGATCGGGTAGGTGTAGGCGCGGTTGAGCAGGGTGAGGGTCCAGCCGACCACGAGCGCCGAGCCGAGCGCGCCCACCAGGATGGCGATCTGCTGGCGGCGCGGCGTGGCGCCGACGAGGAAACCGGTCTTCAGGTCCTGGGACGTGTTGCCGGCGTTCGCCGTGGCCACGGCGACCACGGCGGCGATCGAGATCGCTTGAACTCGGTGGTCCACGCCGGTCCAGCCGATGGCGACGAAGATCAGACACGTTCCGAGGAGCGCGGCGATCGTCATGCCGGAAATGGGGTTCGCCGAAGAGCCGATCTGCCCGCAGATGCGGGACGAGACGGTGGCGAAGAAGAAGCCGAAGATCACGATCAGGACCGCGCCGAGCAGGTTGACCCCCACCTGCGGCAGCAGGGCGAGCACGATGGCGAGCGCCACGGAGCCGCCGACGGTGAGGGAGATGGGAAGATCGTCCTCGGTCCGCAGCCGGGTCACCGCCTGGCCCAGCCTCGAGTCGCGCAGGTCCTTGAGGCTCGAGGCGAAGGAGCTCATGATCGTCGGCAGCGAGCGGGCCAGCGCGATGATCCCGGCCGAGGCCACGGCACCCGCCCCGATGTAAAACACGAAGCTGGACCGGAGCTCCCCGGGGCTCATGTCGCGGATCAGCTTCACCGCCGGGAACCCGAACGGCTCGGTGAGGCCCGATCCCACGAGCTTGATCGCGGGGGCGAGCACCAGGTAGGCGAAGCAGCCGCCGGCGAACAAGTAGCCGGCGATGCGCGGGCCGATGATGTACCCCACGCCCAGGAGCTCGGGGGACGTCTCCGTGAAAACCGCGGCGCCGGGGTAGAAGCCGAGCGCCTTGCCCGGAACGTCCGGCCAGACCTTGAGCCCCGCCTGGAGAAACTTGTAGACGAAGCCCACGCCGAACGCCTGGAAGACGCGCTTGGCCTGGAGGCCACGCTCTTCGCCGGCGATCAGCACCTCCGCGCAGGCCGTGCCCTCCGGGTAAATCAGGGTGTCGTGCTCCTTCACGATCAACGCGCGGCGCAGGGGGATCATCATCAGCACCCCCATCAGCCCGCCGACCGTCGCCAGAATCGCCACCCGACCGATTTCCAGGTCGTATCCCATCAGGAGGATGGCCGGGATCGTGAAGACGACGCCGGCCGCCACGGAGTCGCTGGCCGATCCGGTCGTCTGCACGATGTTGTTCTCGAGGATCGAGGTGCGGCCGAGGGCGCGGAAGATCGTGATCGAGAGCACGGCGATCGGGATGGAGGAGCTCACCGTGAGGCCGATCTTGAGCGCCAAGTAGACGCTCGACGCGCTGAAGATCAGCCCGAGCAGCACGCCCAGGATCAGCGCGCGCGGCGTCAGCTCGGGGGGCGACTGGGTTGCAGGGACGTAGGGTTGGTGGTCAGGCATAGGGGGGTGAATCTGAAGGCGGGCGGCAAGGGGCGGTAGAGCCGGCAATAGGGTAGCATTGCCTCATGCCCGACCAGCCCGACCGCCTCTTCCTCGACTTCCAAGCCGCGCTCGCCGGGCGCTATTCGCTGGAGCTCGAGCTGGGGCGCGGCGGCATGGGAGTCGTGTATCTCGCCCGCGAAGTGCGGCTCGATCGGCCGGTGGCGATCAAGCTGCTGCCGCCCCACCACGCGGGCGACGAGCGCTTGCGGGACCGATTCCTGCGGGAGGCGCGCACCGCCGCGAAGCTCAGCCATCCTCACATCATCCCGATTTTCGCGGTGGACAAAGTCAACGAGTTCGTGTTCTTCGCCATGGCGTACGTCGCCGGCGAGACGCTCACCGAGCGGGTCCGCCGACGGGGGCCGCTCGCCCCCTCCGACGCCGGGCGGGTGCTGCGGGAGGTCGCGTGGGCCCTGGCCTACGCGCACTCGCAGGGGCTGGTGCATCGCGACGTGAAGCCGGACAACATCATGCTGGAGGAGGCGAGCGGGCGGGCGCTGGTCGCGGACTTCGGGATCGCGGGGCTGGTGCGCGGCGCCGCGGGGCTCGACGGGGGCGAGGTGATCGGCACGCCGGAGTTCATGAGCCCCGAGCAGGCCCTGGGCGAGCGGGTGGACGCGCGCAGCGACCTCTACGCGCTCGGCGTGGTCGGATACTTCGCCCTCTCGGGGAAGCTGCCGTTCGAGGCGGGAAGGCGACGGAAGTGCTGGCGAAACACATCACCGAGCCTGCCCCTCCGCTCGCGCGCGTCGCCGCCGGGGTGCCGCGGCGCCTCGCGCACGTGATCGATCGCTGTCTTGAAAAGGACCCGGGTGATCGTCCCGACACCGCCGAGCAGCTCGCCGCCCACCTGGGGATCGCGCTCGAGCAGCGCAAGGAGCTCCCCGTAGCGCTGCGCGTGTTTGTGGCGAACCAAACGCAGGTCTCTGAAGGCCCCGTCGTAGCGGCGGCATTCCTGCTCCTGATCATCGCCGGGCTGGTCATGGCGGTGGTCGACGCCGCCCGCATCCAGTCGAGACCGTCGATCTGGCTGTTTGTGGCTACGCTGGTCGGGGGTGCGGTGGTCGCACCGGCCGCGCTCATCGCGCGCCAGGTCCGCCGGCTCGCCGGGGCGGGATACAGCCCGCAGGACCTGGCGCAGGCCTTCCGGGTGCATCTCGAGGAAGGGCGGGATGCACGCGCGTTCGAGCACGGCCGCGACCCGACGGTGTTTGAGCGGCTGATGAGGATTCTCGGGCTCAGCGGCCTCGTCGTCGCGATCGCGACCGGCGTGACGCTATGGCTGAGCGTTCCATGGCCATACCCAGCGGGACTGTGGGGCTGGTTCTGGCCCTCCGTCACGATCGGTCTCGGATCGGGTCTCATCAGCGTGATGCGGTTGCAGCGGCGCCGCGACGTGGCGAGCGGCTTCTGGAGCCGGCTCTGGGGCAGCAGCGCGGGGCGGTGGCTCTTCGAGCTTGCGTCGGTGGGCCTCAAGCGCGACGCCCTCCGGTCCTCCTCCACTCATCGCCCCACGGAGCTCGCGCTCGGGTTCGCCGCGGAGCAGCTGTTCGAGCAGCTGCCTCGCGAGACGCGGCGCCAGCTGCGCGAGCTGCCGACCATCGTCCGCCGCTTGCAAGGCGACGCGCGGGAGATGCGGCAGCGACTCGAAGAGCTGAACGATGCGCTCGGGGAGAAGGGGGACGAGGGACGGGAGGGGGGCGAAGCCACCGCGATCGGCACCCGGCACGATCGGATAGTAGCCGACCTCCAGCTGGAGCGGGACCGGGTGCACCAGCGGCTCGCCGATGCGGTCAAGGCGCTCGAGACCATCCGGCTCAACCTGCTGCGCCTCCACGCCGGGTCCGGCAGCGTACAAAGTCTCACCACCGACCTCGGGCTCGCCCGCGAAGTGGCGGCGGAGATCAGTCTCCTGCTGGAAGGACGGCGCGAAATCGAACGGGAGCTTGGCTGAGGTATCAGGCCCGCGTCCGTGTGCCCGCCGTCACCGTCGCACCGTTCGCATGCCGTTGACGGCCTCGTGACCAAACTGCGCACTTCGCGCGGAACCTGGTCTAGACCCCCCGGGGTAGACAGGCCCCGTGACCGTGACGGCCGACCCGCTGCTACCGGACCTCCAACGCGCCCTCGCCGGGCGCTACGTCCTGGAACGACGCCTGGGGCGCGGCGGCATGGGGGTCGTCTATCTCGCCCGCGAGCTGCGCCTGGACCGCCGCGTCGCGATCAAGCTGCTGCCCCCCGAGCGGGCGGTGCAGCCGGCCGCGCGGGAACGCTTCCTGCGCGAAGCGCGCACCGCCGCCCGGCTCTCGCATCCCGGTATCGTCCCCATCTTCGCGGTGCACGAAGTTTCGGACTTCGTCTACTTCGCGATGGCGTACGTCGACGGCGACACGCTCGGGCGGCGGGTCCGTCAGCGCGGGCCCGTGCCGTATGACACGGCGGCGCGGCTGCTCGAGGAGGTGGCTCGGGCCCTGGCCTACGCTCACGACCGCGGCGTGGTGCACCGTGATGTGAAACCCGACAACATCCTGCTCGACCTGGCGACCGGCCGCGCCCTGGTCTCCGACTTCGGGATCGCCCGCGTGGGCTCGGATACCATTACGGGGCCGCAGCGCGTGGTCGGGACGGCCGAGTTCATGAGCCCGGAGCAGGTGCTGGGCGAGCGTGTGGACCCGCGGAGCGACCTGTATTCGCTCGGTGTGGTGGGATTCTTCGCGTTATCGGGTGAGCTGCCGTTCGTAGGCCCGGACGACATGACGGTGCTCGCACGCCACGTGAGCGATCCGCCGCCCCCGCTCGCCTCGGTGGCGCCCGGCGTGCCGCCGCGTCTGGCCGAGACGATCGACCGCTGCCTGGCCAAGGACCCCGGCGCACGCTTCCCGAATGGCGAAGCGCTCGCCGCCGCGCTTGCCGCCGCGCTCGATCGGCGCGCGGCGGTGGCCGTGCGCGCCTTCGTGACCGAGGCGCGGCACCTCTCGACCTCAGCGTTGCTGTACGGAGCGTTCGCGGCCGTCGCCCTGCCGCTCCTGGCGCTTCGGTTGGTCGGGCCGGAAGAGCCCCGCGCCCGGGCCGCGATCGTCGCGGCGGCCGCTGCCATCGCGGCGGTGCCGCTCCTGGTTATGGTCGCGCGCGTGCGCCGCCTGCGCAAAGCGGGATATGGGCGGGAGGAGCTCATCGATGCTCTGCGCGCGGAGCTGTCGCACCGGCGCGAGGAGCTGGCGTTTCTTTACGGGGATGGGCCGTCGCGGCTCGAGCGCGCGCTGCGACGGTTGTGCTACGTGTGCGTTGCGGCGGCGGGCGGCATCGTGCTGGCGCTGGAGCGCCTGCCGGGGTTGGCGGGCGTGCTGGGGGTGCCCACACTGTTCGGCGTCACTACGGCGACGGCGCTGCTCGCCGCGGTCGTCGCACGGGCGCGCACCGAGCATCGCACCGATCCGAAGGCCGAGCGGCGGCTGCGATTCTGGACCGGGCCGTTGGGTGGGTGGCTCTTCGCGCTGGCGGGCCTGCGGCTGACGCCGCGCGACGGCACCGGGGCGTCCGCCGCGGCGCTGTCGCCCGCGGTTACGCCCGTACCGGGTGTGCGGGACGCCTGACGCGGGCGAGCCGCCGCGCCGCTTCGGCCAGCATCTCTTCCGTCTTACAAAACGCGAACCGCACCAGGCGCCGGCCCAGCTCCGGGCGGCTGAAAAAGCTCGAGCCCGGCACCGGTGCCACGCCGATCTCTTTGGTCAGCCAGAAGGAGAACTCGTCGTCCGGGAGCTCCGAGACGGCGGAGCAGTCCGCCAGCACATAGTAGGCGCCTTGGGGAGGCGTACAGCGGAACCCGGCGTCCGCCAGCGCCCGGCACAGGAGGTCCCGCCGCGCCCGGTACTCGTGAGCCAGCCGCTCGTAGTAGTCGTCCCCCAGGGTCTCGAGCCCGACGGCAACGGCCTCCTGGAGCGGCGCCGGGGCTCCGACGGTCAGAAAGTCATGCACCTTGCGGATCGCGTCGGTCGCTTCCGACGGGGCCACGATCGTGCCGATGCGCCAGCCGGTGACGCTGAACGTCTTGGACGCCCCGCTGATCGTGATGGTGCGCTCCCGCATCCCGTCGAGCGTCGCGATCGGAAGGTGCTCCCCCTCGTAATAGATGTGCTCGTAGATCTCGTCCGTCACCGCATACGCGTCGTGCCGGCGGCACAGCTCGGCGATCGCTTCGAGCTCGCGCCGGGACAGCACCCGGCCCGTCGGGTTGTTCGGGGTGCACACGATGATCGCGCGGGTACGCGCCGAGAACGCCGCCGCCAGCCGGTCCAGGTCGAGCTCCTGGGCCGCCGCGAGCGGTACGTACACCGGCTTCGCGCCGCACAGGATCGCGTCCGGCCCGTAGTTCTCGTAGAACGGCTCGAACACGATCACTTCATCACCAGGGTCGACGATCGCGAGCAGTGCCGACGCCATCGCCTCGGTGGCGTCGCAGGTGACGGTGATCTCGGTCTCCGGGTTCACCGTCATCCCGTACCAATCCGCGTACTTCTGGGCGAGCGCGTCCCGCAGCCGCTTGGCCCCCCAGGTGATGGCGTACTGGTTCACGTCGTCGCGAATGGCCTGCGCCGCAGCCTCCTTCAGGACGTCGGGGGCTGGGAAGTTCGGGAACCCCTGAGCGAGGTTGATGGCGCCGTGCTCGCTCGCGAGCCGGGTCATTCCGCGGATCACCGACTCCGTGAACGAGTGGGTGCGTCGGGCTGTGTGCATGGAGGCGGAAGTTACAAGACAAAGGCCCCGGCGAAATAGCCCGGGGCCTTCGATCTGCCTGACAGCCCTTCGTCCTCACGCTACGGGAGATTCCCGAAGAAAATGAAGCCCGAGGTGCCCCCGGCCACCACCATGGTCGTGATGCCGAAAACGCCGCCACAATCCGGCCCGCTCGTCGGGGTGGTCTCGTGCCAGGTGCTATTCGGCGGCAGCACCTCGCAGACAGTGTAGGTGCCGGCCGGCACACCAGTGATGACGTAGTTGCTCCCATCTAAGTCAAGGGCTACGCCGCTGCTTACCGTCGTCGCGATGACCGTGCCGCTCAAGTCCCTGACCTCGACGCACCAGCCCGCGAGATAGGGAAAATTCTGGGCCTGATCATCAATGAACACCTGCCCCGCGACGGCCGCGTCCCCTGTGCCCGGGGAGTTCACGCAGCCGGTCGGGGGCGTGACTGGGCAGCCAGAGGCGTCCACGGTGGTTCCGGGGGGCGTGTCGGGGCATTGGTCGAGATTGTCCGGCACCCCGTCTTGATCGGCGTCGGGAAGTGGGGGCTGAGGTGCGCATAGCCCCCTATGGGCATGCACCTGCCCTGAGTCCGAGCGATGCTCGTCACCCAGACCGTTGTCGCAATTGGAGCCTTGCGGACTTTGGGATACGGCTGCCAAGAATGGTGTAGCCACCAACGCAAGCACGACTATGAGGGCTCGCATGGTATCACCCCTCGCTCGTAGGGCTGAGGAGGGGCGCTGCGACCTCAGCGGGTCTGCCTCAGCATTGGGGAGCCGGGCGGACGCTCGACCCGCACTACCCCCCTGTTACTGGGCACATTGAAAGTCGCTCCAGGCGGCAGGGGAAAACTGTGCGGCTCATCACGCTGTTCTGTAAGATCAATTGCTGCAGCGATTTACAAGCAAATGCGCGGTGTCGCGAGCGCGCAACATAAGGTGAGCACGCGACTAGCGGCACTGTCGCGGCATGAAAACGTCGGCGGAAGCTACACTCGGCGGAAGTTACACGAGGAAGGCCCCGGCGAAACCGCCCGGGGCCTCTAGGAGCCCTTCTCGTCCTGCGCCCGTACGCTACGGGGTGAGATTCCCGAACCAGATGAAGCTGGCGCCGCTACCGTCCGTGACGGTGATCGTCCAGCCGAAACCGGTCGCGCATGTCGGCCCGCTCGTCGGGAACGTCTCGTGCCAACCAGTCTGCACCGTCTCGCAGACCGTATAGGTGCCCGCGGGCAGACCCGAGAACAGGTAGTTGCCCGAGGCGTCGGTCACTGCGGTGGCACTGACCGGACCGCTGAGCTGAACGCACCAGTCCTGGAGACCGGGCCACGGCGATGCATCAACGAACACCTGGCCGTCGATCGAGGCGGTCCCGCCGGCCGGGCCGGAGTTCACGCAGCCTGTGGGCGACGGAGGCGGAGGCGGCGGAAGGGGTGGCTGCGGGTCGCCCCCTGGCGGGGTCACCACTGGCGGATTCACCACCGGCGGCTGAGTGGGTGCTGGATCGCACTTGTTGATGGCCGTGCCGGGGCGCAGTGCCGCACGCATCGCGCAGTGCGCGGCGTCGTGCCCCACACCGCTGTTCGTTTTCACCTGTTGGGAGACGCCCGCCAGGAACGGCGTGGCGACCAAGGCAAGCAGAACTGTGAAGGCTCGCATCGTGTGACTCCTAGCTCATTTGGGGCTGAGGAGGGGCGCTGCGGCCTCAGCGGAACCTGTCCAGTGTTGCACCATTGACCCGACCCGCCCAATGTCGCTCACGCGATGCCGGCGGGCCGTGCGGCATATCACCCAGTCACCTAAGGGCAAGTGCACATGGCACTTACTAGTCTTGGAGCCGGCATGGGGCAAGAACGGTGCCCATCAGCACGTGCGATTAAAGCACGTCACTTGGCCGGCATCATCGGTCGGCTTTGTATTGCAGAACGCCCGTTTTAATGCATAAACTAGCACATCTCTACCTGCTATGTGCGTCGTCAGCGACGCCATAGTGTCGTAATGGTGCCTATGCCGGCCTACTTGTCCCTACAGCTTCAACCGGACGTCGATATCTACGAGCACCGCGCTCGGCACGCTGAGAAACACCACCCGGTCCTCGGTCCGGTGAATTACCATCTTCGCCGGCGGGCCTTTTCCCTTGCCACGTCCCCGGTTACCCCGACGATACCAGACGATGTAATCCCGGCCGCTGTTCTCGACTCGCACGACCTCATAGCCCTGCTTCACCAGCACTTCCCGCGTCACGACTAGGGCCCGGTCGTTCGTGACCGCGTACTTCTTCGGCCCCTTCCCCTGCGCCCCCGCCGGGGCTGCGAGGAGCAGCGCCGCAACGAGCAGCACCCCCAGCTGCTTGACCATGGCTTCCCCCTTACTTGAGGATCTGCTTCGCGATCGTGTTCAGCTGCATGTTGCTCGTCCCTTCGTAGATCGCACCGATCTTGGCATCGCGGTAGAACTTCTCCACCGGATACTCCTTGGTGTAGCCGTAGCCGCCGAACAGCTCCACCGCGAGCGACGTCACTCGCTCCGCCACCTGCGAGGCGAACAGCTTGGCCATCGCCGCCTGCGTGGTATACGGCTCGCCCGCGGCTTCGAGCCGCGCCGCGTTGTACACCATCAACCGGGCCGCCTCAAGCTCGGTGGCGGCTTGCGCCAGCTGAAACTGAACTGCCTGAAAGTCCCGGATGGGCTTGCCGAACTGCTTCCGCTCCTTCGCGTACTTGAGCGCCGCCGTGAGGGCGCCGCGCGCCACGCCGATCATCTGGGCCCCGATCCCGATGCGGCCGGTGTTCAGCGTCTCGATCGCCACCTTGTATCCGATGCCTACCTCGCCCACCACGTTGGCCGCCGGGACCTCGCAGCCGTCGAGGATCAGCTCGCACGTGCTCGACGCGCGGATGCCGAGCTTGTCCTCCTTCTTGCCGACCGAGAACCCCTTGAATCCGCGCTCCACCGCGAACGCGGTGATCCCCTTGTAACCCTTGGTGAAATCGGTGTTTGCGAAGATCACGAACACACCGGCTTCGGCGCCGTTCGTGATCCAGAGCTTCCGGCCTTCGAGGATCCAGGAGTTTCCTTGTCGCGTGGCGCGCGTCTGCAGCCCGAAGGCGTCCGACCCCGACTCGGGCTCGGAGAGGGCGTAGGCGCCGAGCAAGTCGGTGGCAAGGCGTGGGAGATAGCGTCGCTTGACGTCGTCGCTCGCCCACTTGCGCAGCAGCGTGTTCACGAGGGTGTTCTGGACGTCGACGAAGATCGCCACCGAGGCGTCCACTGCCGACAGCTCCTCCACCGCGAGCACCGTCATCAGGAGGCTGCCGCCCGCGCCACCGTGGGACTCCGGGATGTCGATGCCCATGAGCCCGAGCTCGAAGCACTTCGCAAGCAGGGCTGGATCCACAGTGGACGCCCGTTCCATCGCAGTCACGCGCGGCCGGACCTCGCGCTCCGCGAAGTCGCGCACGGTATCGCGGAACAGCTCCTCTTCCTCGGAGAGCTTGGTGAGGGGCCCGTTGGTTACGAGCTCTGGCATCATCGCCAATTTAGCTGCGCGCGGGGAGGAGACACGCACCACGCGAGGGGAGTAGCAGGAGGCCTGCTACTCCCTCTGCGAAGGGATCCCCTGCGGTGCTCAGGGCACGGGCACCGGGGCGGGGCAGTGCAGGGGGCCGCTGGTGTAGGCCTCCCGTTGCAGGCATTCGGCCTGCGGGACCGGCTGCTCGATCTGCCGAAAGTGCGACGGCGCATCGAGCGGCAGCGTGGTGATGCGGCCGAAGCGCCGCACATCGACCCAGCGGTGACCTTCCCACAGCAACGAGTAACGCCGTTGAAGCAGCAACTCCGTGGTGAAGTCGTTCGCGTCCACAAACGCGCCGCGCGCCGCGAGCCCGCCCGAATGCCGACGGATGAAATTGATGTCGGCGAGCGCTCCGGCATCGTCGCCCGTGAAGTAGAGCGCTTCCGCCTGCAGCAGGATCAACTCCTCGTTGCGGAAGATCGGCGCCGGCGAGGTCGTGGTCGGGTAGATCTGGAACCCTAGGGACGTGCAGATGCCAGCGGTTCCGGCCCCCCCCACGGGGCAGCGCGGAGCAGAGAGGGTTCGGATCTTTGCGCGATAGCGCCCATCCGGTTGCCCCAGCGTGTCGAGTGGGGCATCCGGCTCGACGGAAGGATGCGCCAGGAAGTCCTTGTTCACCGCGGCATTGAGCGCGTCCAAGGCGTCGCCCGAGGCGGTTGAATACACGTGGTACACGCCGCGGCCGAGCGAGGCGGTCGTGTCCACCCCGGCCTCGGTGAGCGCGGTCAGCGCGGCGCTATAGCACGCCGCCCCCGGCGGAGCGCCGCACGCGGGATTGCCCAAGGCGGCCCGCCACGCTTGGACGCGCGCGTAAATCGCCCGGTTGAACTGCAGGAAGTTGACTGGCGTGTCGAAGGAACCATTCGTTGTGAATCCGGCGGTCAGGGTGAAGGGGAACGGCTCGCCGCCGGCTGCCAGCAAGTCGGTCCGCGCGTCGTCGAGCCGGGCGATGATGAAGTTCTCCACCGAGTCACGCGACACGAAGGGTGCGAGCACCTTGGGATCGGGCATCACGTCGACCGTTGCGCCGTAGTCGTGCCGCTGCGCCGTGATGTACGAGAGCTCGAGCGCGTCCATCGTTTTCGCGAAGCCGCGGGCCGCGGCCACGCGAGCCACCGGGAACGCTGTGGTGCCGTTCAGGAGGTCGAGGAGCGTCTGGATGTTACGGCGGTTGCGATAACGCGGTG
>Ga0209761_1000835_pt1 | contig 19576 bp, 16 predicted proteins | sample GraSoi013_1_40cm_4_FD_185818 | JGI IMG/M metagenome (GOLD analysis project Ga0209761, IMG submission 185818) | Grasslands soil microbial communities from the Angelo Coastal Reserve, California, USA - Sample 09_25_2013_1_40cm (SPAdes) (version 2) | ecosystem: Environmental > Terrestrial > Soil >...
TCCAGGGGCCGCTCGGCCTCGACTTCGCGCGGCGGGTGGGCGGCTGGCCCGTGCCGTCGATCGAAAACGGTGCGCTGACGACGCTGTTCCCGCCGACGATGCACCGGCTGCGGCTGTGGCGCGGCGCCGCCATCACCGTCGGCCATCGGCCCGACTGGATCTTCATCAAGCTTCACTGCCACGGGATGGATCCGAGAGACGAGGCGGCCATGCTCGGGTCGCCACTACGACGGTTCCTCGGCGAGCTCACCGAGTGGGCCGCCGCGAGCAGCCGACATCGGGTGCACTTCGTCACCGCGCGAGAGATGGTCAACATCGTCCTGGCCGCCTGCAATGGCCGCGAGGGCAGCCCCGGCGACTACCGTGATTATCGGCTTCGGCTGATCACCCCGCGCGGGAGCCCGACGCCTCGATGAGCAGGCACTGGCTCGCGTGGTGCGGGGTGATCGTGCTCCTCGGCGCCGGGGTGGCCATCGCGGAACGACCCTGGGCATCGTTGCGCGATCGGCTGGCGGCCGGCACGTTCGCCTGTGAGCCCCGAAACGAGCCGACGAGCGCCGTCACCGTCCAGTCGCCGCCCACGACGTACGACGCCCTCTGCGATCGCAACGTGCATCCGTACCCGCACCTTCCGTCCCTCGGCGGAGCCGGATTCCAGTTCACGGATCCGACCTTCGGGTCCCGGATGGTGCGGGTCACCGACGCCGAGACGCGGCCGGACACCGTCGGGCGCGCGTGGCTCTCGCCGAGCTCTGCGGAAACGACGGCCTGGAATACCAACAGCACCAGGTTCTATGTGGTCGGCGGCGGGGGCGAACAACTGCCCTTCGACTTCGATCCGACGACCATGAGGGCCTCGCGCATCGGGAAAGGCAAGCGGAGCGACGGCGGCCTCGTGTTGAACTTCGGCGGGGAGCCGGCGTTCAGTTTCGTCGACCCCGACGTGCTCTACGGAGGCGACGGCAGCCGCCTGGTGTCCTATCGGATGTCCACGCGCGCCCAGACGTCACTGCACGACGTGCACAGCTGCCTGCCCGGCGTGGCCACCCGTGGATTGAACGTGTCCGGCACGAAGGACGACCGGCGCTTGCTCGTGTACGTCGGAGGGGACGCCCAGGACAGGGACACGATCGTGTACGTGTACGACCGGACCCTCGGCTGCCGGTGGCTCAACACGCAGACCGGACAGGTGGGCGGTGCGTGGGGGCCGACCGGCCTCTACACCGGAGACAAGGGCTTGTTCCTTCACAACGCCCGAATCTCGAAGGGCGGCCGCTGGGCGCGGTTGATCACGTCGAACGGGCGCGCGGGAGAATACTTCTGGGACATCGAATCGTTGACGCTCACCCCGTGTCCCGACCGCGGCGCGCCGAACTTCTGCAACGGCCATCAGGTGATGGGTTTCGGCGTGGTGATCAACCAGCGTCAGCTGGGCGATTCGATGGACTTCGCCGTCCGCCCCATGAACACCCCGAACAGCGCGACGCCGTTTCCGAGCCTGATCAAGCCCCTGCTCACCCCGGCGCAGTGGGTGGTCGATACGCATCTCTCGTGGAACAACGTGCAGCCCGACGACAAGCAGCCCGTCTGTATGGAGGTGTATCGGCCGGACAACCTCGTTCAACGGGCGTGGGATGGTGAGATCATCTGCGTGAGGACCGACGGCGCCGCCTCCACGGTCTGGCGCTTCGCGCATCACCGCAGCCGCGTCGCATCCTTCTGGGATCAACCGCGGGCCAACGTCTCACAGGACGGACGGTTCGTCCTGTTCACCTCGAATTGGGAGCAGACGGTCGGGGCCGGGCGTCAGGATGCGTTCATCGTGCAGCTGGCGCCGCATCCGTAAAGAGCCGTGCTCTTCAACAGCCTGACGTTTCTCTTTCTCTTCCTGCCGATCACGTACGTGGTCTTCTGGCAGCTCACCAGCAAGACTCGGCGCTACGTCTGGTTGGCGCTCACGGGCTACGTCTTCTACTCCTTCTGGAATTACAAGTTCTGCTCGCTGATGCTGTGGTCGACGCTGATCAGCTACGTGGCCGGGCTCGGCTTGTTGCGCTGGCAGGACCCGATCCGGCGACGGCTCTGTCTGGTGATTCCTGTGACGATGGATCTGGCGCTCCTCGGCGTCTTCAAGTACACCAACTTCGCGCTCGCCACCGTCAACGGGGTCTCCACCTGGCTCGGTCAATCGACGGACCTGCCCCTCTGGCACATCGTGCTGCCGGTCGGCATCTCCTTTTACACGTTTCACACGATCACCTACATCGTCGACGCGTATCGTGGGGTGATCACGCCGACCCGCAACTTCTTCGAATTCGCCTCCTACGTATCCCTCTTCCCGCAGCTCGTCGCGGGCCCAATCGTCCGCTTCCGGCAGATCGAGCGCGATCTCGAGAACATCGATCACGCCGAGCGCCGCGCGGACCTGAACATCGGCTGGTCCTTCTTCCTCATCGGGCTCAGCAAGAAGGTGCTCGTCGCCGACACGATTGCCGCGGTGATCAACCCGGCGCTGGCGAGACACTCGGACCTCTCCACCGTGGACGCCTGGATGTGCATGCTGGGCTACAGCTACCAGCTCTACTTCGATTTTTCCGGCTACAGCGACATGGCGGTGGGTCTCGGGTACCTGTTCGGCCTGCGTCTGCCGCAGAACTTCAACTCGCCCTACCGGGCGACCGACATCGCCGACTTCTGGCGACGCTGGCACATCTCGCTCTCGTCGTTTCTTCGCGACTATGTGTACATCCCGCTGGGAGGCAATCGCGGTGGCCGGTGGAGGGTGTACCGCAACCTGATGATCACGATGTTGCTCGGCGGCCTGTGGCACGGCGCCAGCTGGACGTTCGTCGTCTGGGGCGGCTACCACGGGCTCCTGCTCGTGCTGTATCAGGCGGGGCGAGGGTCCTGGGACCGTCTGCCGACGGTGGCTCGTCGCACGGCGACGTTCGGCCTCGTCGTGGTCGGCTGGGTCTTCTTCCGCTCCGACACGTTCGAGATGGCCGCCGCGCTGTTGATCCGGATGTTCTCCTGGCACGCCGGATCGAGCCTCGTCGGGGGCCCCGTGTTGCTCGGGTTACTGATCGTTGCCGCGGCCGCCGCTCATTGGGGCCCGAACACGTTCGAGCTGCCCCATCGCTGGTCGCCCTCGTATGTCGCCGGCTTCGCGCTGCTGTTCGGCATGTGCCTGCTCGTCCTCTACGGGGCTCCTTCGTCTCCCTTCCTCTACTTTCAGTTCTAGACGCGCCGGGCCGCGAGGGCCGCGCGCGCGTCGTGTCACTGCAGCGTCAGATTCGTGGGGCTCGACGCTGGGGTCGTGCTGCCCGCGGCGAGTTGAACGATGAACGCGTCCTGGCGCGCCCCGTCCGGTCCCGTCCCGACGGTGCCGCCCCAGTTCGACGTGAACATGACGAAGCGTCCATCTTGCGAGACGTTGGCGCGGGGCTGATCCCAGAACAGATTGGCGACATTGCTCCGATGATGCGCGAAGCGCCACACCTTGAAGCTTCCGTCCATGGCCGCGCAGATGATCTCCCCATCCCACGCCCGCTGCACGATATTGTCCGTGCGGTAGACCTCCATACAGACGGGTTGCTTCTCGTCGGACTGAACGTTGTTCCACGACGGGTGCGTGTCGACCACCCACTGCGCCGGCGTGAGCAGTGGACTGATCAACCCTGGAAACAGCGTGGCGCTATTCGGAGTGCTCATGGGACGGATGGCGAAGTCCATCGCGTCGCCGACCTGGCGCTGGTTGATCGCTTTCGTGAATCCCATGACCGCATGGCCGCTGCAGTAGTTCGGCCCCACGTTCTCGGGACACGCCACCAGATTCAAGGTGCCGATGTCCCAGTAGTAGGTGCCCGCGCCCCCGTTGGAGGTGACCAGACGCGCGAACTGCCCACCCTTCGACAGCCGGGCATTGTGGAGCGTGAGACTCTTGTCTCCCGTGTAGGCGCCCGTCGGGCCCCACTGCCCGCCGACCTGGCCGGTCTGAGTGTTCATCCAGCGACAGCCTTTCGTCTTGTCGTAGACGTACACGGTCGTGTCAGCGTCCTGGCTTGCGCCGCCGATGTAGGCGAGGAACTGCTGGTCGTCCTTGGAGATCGAGACGTTCAAGGCGTGCAGCGTGATGCCCGGCAGGCAGCTGCCCACGTCGTGGAGCGCCGTCTGGATCGCCGTCGAGAACCGATACGACACGAACTGGCTGCCGCTGCCCGAGTAGATCAAGTCCGGATCGACGAAGCTAAACGTCGGCTCGCCGTTGAAATTCAACACGAGGCCGCCGCTGCCGTTGCCGAGCGGCGCCATGCGCGACGACGTCATCGTCGCGGGGTTGAAGTTGTAAGGGATCTGTTCGCCGCCGCTGCCCATCACGTAGAACTTCGTGCTGTTGGTGTTCCAGGCCGTGGACTCGGCGGAGCTCGGCGACATGAAAAAGCGCCCGACGCGATCGGGCCGCGTATTGGCGTCGGTGACCCGAAGCATCTTCGAGCCGAAGGTCGGATCGGTGAACTGGAATCCGGCCCCGCCGAGAGTAAGAAGGGCCGGCATAAGATGCACGAGACGATCCGTCATCGCGTTGTACGTCAGGGGCGGTGTTTGCGCCGCCGAGGACAGCGGACCGATCAGCACCAGTACGGATGCCACGAGCCACGTCAGCCGAACCTTCTGCCGCAGTGCTCGCATGACGACCTCCATGTGCGTCGTTACTGCCGCCTCGCGGCGGATCCTGCCATGCATCTCGGAATTCGTCGGCGTGTGAGCGTGATCGGTGATCCGCGCCGCGCTGCGGACTGCCGAGCGCACGAACGAGGATCCGGGGGCAGGGGTCGCGAGCGTAGTATCGATCCCACGGTTGAGCGTGCCGCGCCGCTTCGAAGACATCTCGTCCCCACCCTCTTTCGGTAACCCGGCTGTCAGGTTCGTGACCTGACCCGTGGCTTTGCGTCCCCGCCTCGCGGCGGGTTTGCCTTTATCGAGAGGGGTCTTCCCTCAAGGAGGGCTTCACGCAAAGGGGGTGCCAAGCGGCGACTGCGTAGGGTCAAGGGACGTCAAATTCTGGAAATCGCAGGGACTCGAGCGGCGGAGTGAAGGTCCGATCCGCTTGTCCTAGTGGAACGGGCGAAGGACATGTTTGACGGTGAGCGTGCCAATCTGGCCGGCTGCAACAATTGTAGAGTTCTCGCTACTTGAGCCTCTTGTCAGGGACTGTTGCGGGCAGCAGGACGATCGCCGTCGCCCACGCCACGGGCCGCCGCAGACACAACTCCCCCAATCTCTACCACACCGCACATCCGAGTCACGACAACCTCTTCCTCAACAACCAGAAGCGGCGCCCTGAGTGGATGACGGCATTGTCCCGGGCGTGTCGCTCACTGGGGCGCATCCGAGCCATTAGGCCCGTTAACACAGCACGAGGTGGTGTCTACCGCTACACGGAGACGCTGACGGGCACGGCGAGCGGCGGGCCGGCGTCCCTGTTTCAGGAGGGGGAGCGCGATCGCATCGCGGCAGCCGCGGCCGCGAGTCTCCAGCAGCGACTCGCGTTCGGCTCGGCGAGTGTCGAGTACGAGCGCGCGGTCTCCACGGCGCGGGCCTCGGCGGACCCTCGGAAAATGACGCCGTGGCCGGCCCTCCTCCGGATCACGAGCGTCGCCCGCGGCTTCGGGCTCGAGATGGGACCCGGTACACCCCTGCAGATCGGCTCTCCGGTGCGTTTCGCCTGACGCGCCCGACCTGATCTCAGCGTCGACTTCCTCTCCTCTCTCGTCCGTCCGCCCCTAGAACGGGTCACGATGACCGCCAAAGAGCGAGTCGCGGTGTTTTTGGTCACGCATCAACCCCGCAGCCTCTGCGACGAGTGTCTGGCGCGTGCGCTCGGCATTGACCCTTCGACGGCCTATCGGGCGGCCGTGAAGGCGGGGCGCGCGGGCGGGTTCATCCGGGAGTACGGCGTCTGCTCGGAGTGTGGCGAGAGCCGGCTGGTCACGCGTGCGTCCCGCTGATCGATTCGAATCTCGGGCCGGAGGCAGTCAACCCTCCGGCCCGACGTGTCTCTGGAGCACGCGTGCGATGCCCCCCTGTCCGTTGACTAGATCTCGCGGTGCTCCGACGCGGCGGAGGCGGCCACGACGAGGGAAAGCCAGGAGTCACCCTCAGGGTTGCCCTGATCCGGCTCCAAATGGTTTTCCCGCTAGATTTCGGGTACATATCGGCTTGTCACGCCGCGCCTGCGAGCGGTCTACTCCTCGATGATGTACCTCGATCGCCTCGGCGCTCAGCAGCTTCGGATCCTCGTCGTCGAGCCCAAGGATCTTGTCGCCGCCCGCCTGAAGGCGCAGCTTGAGCGGCTGGGTCACCTGGTCCTCGGACCGGCCAAGGACGGGCAGGAGGCGGTCGCGGCTGCGCAGCGGCTCCATCCGAGTCTGGTGCTCATCGACACCAAGCTCCCCGGGGCCGACGGTATCGAGACGGCGCGGGCGATCGTCGCCGAGCGGCCGGTCCCGGTGATCCTGCTCACGGACTACCCCGGCGCCGAGCTCATCCGGCGGGCCAAGGGGGCGGGCGTCGTCGGGTATCTCTCATCCGTGGAGCGGAAGCCGCTCCTCCCGATCATCAAAGCCGCGCTGGAACGATTCGACGAGCTTCGCATCCTCCAGCGGGAAGCGCGTGATCCGGCCGAGGCGCTCGTGACCCGCAAGCTCGTGGACAACGCCAAGCGGATGCTGGTCACGCGGCTCGGGATCTCCGAGACGGAGGCCTTCCAGCGCATCCTGGAGCGCAAGCTGAGCATGGGTCGGAGCCTTCGCGACACGGCGTGGACGATCATCGAGGCCGATGGGGTGCTGACTCGGCACGACTTCGCGCTCTGCCTCAAGCTGATCTTCCACACGGCGCGCCAGGACTGGAGATCGGAGTCGACACGTCAGACCCGCTGAGCCCTTCCGCGACGGAGTTCGTCCCGACATTCGTCGTGAGGGTCTTCGCCGTGAGTGGGGGATCGGCACAAAGCTCGGGGAGGATGCTCTTAATCGTCCGCCGCCCATACGCTCACCTCGAGGATCGGCTCCGCAGGGCGTTCGGGGGACGTGACGACGTCGCGGTCATCACCGATCGACGCCGTGGTCAGCGGCGCGTGAGCGACCGACTCGTCACCATGGATCGGCGGCGCGGCGACCGGCGGCTGCGCAAGGAAGAGCTCCTCGAGGTCGTGATCGAGGGCGATCCGCTCACCTTCTTTCGACAGGCCACCTGACGCTGGGTCGCCTCAGTCGAGCTCCTCACCGAAAGCAGTGAGGGAATGTCCTACGCTCCGTCAGTAATCTCCCGGACAACGCGGAGTCCCGAGTCGAGCGCCCCCTGCATCCATCCCGACCACGGGGACGTATGCTCCCCGGCGAAATGCACCCGGCCCTCTGGGCGGGCGAGATGTGGCAGCAGTGAGCGCATCTGGCCGGGCCGGAGATAGGCGAGCGCGCCGCGTGCCCACGGGTCTTCGTCCCAACTCTTCGACACCCCACGCTCGAAGTCCTCACGGATGCCGGGGAAGATCCGCTCCAATTGCGAAATGGCGAAGAGGATCCTGTCGCTCTCCGCCATCCGGGTCACGCGCCGGCCTTCCCCTCCAATCGCTTGAGCCTCGAGGATTCCGCGCGGACCGGGCTGGCTCACGGTGTGCTCGAACACCCACTTGATCGGCAGGTCGGTGGTGGCTGTGACAGGGAGATTCTCCGCAGCCCACGCCTTTCGCCTGAACTGCAGATACACTCGGGCAACCGAGGTGTACGGCAGCTCCGCGACGGCCCGAGCTTTTTGCGGTGAGAACGGCGGAGCGACGTCGACGTGCGCAAGAACGGAAAAGGGGAGCGTGCAGACGACGTGGTCCGCCGTGAGCCGCTGAAGGCGGCCGTCCTGCCTGACGACGACACTGGCAGACGTCTCGCCCGGCTCGATGCGGACGACCGATGACTGGTAGCGAATCTGCCCTGCCAACCTCGTCGCGAAGGCGTTCGGAAGCAGGTCGGTTCCGCCGCGGATCGCGAACCTGAGCGCCTCCGTGCGTCTCAGGGCGAAGCGCCGGAGCATCAGTAGGGCGGAATAGCTGTCGACGCCGTCACCGATGAAATCGAGGTAGCCGACGCCCAAGAGGGCCACGGCCCCCGGGGAGGCGCCGTGCGAGCGAAGGAATTCGGAGGCGCTCATCCGGTCGAGCGTTTCGAGTCGGGGATCCGACGGCCACCCCGGGGCCGTGACGTCGCCGAGGCCGTCCAGCGCCGCGCCGACATACTTCTCCCACATGCCCGAGAGTCCGAGCTTCGCTTCGTCGGGTGTGAGGTCGAACGGCCACTCAACATTCTCGCCCCGCCTGGCGACGATGCGCTGCCCGCGGACGTAAAAGAGACTTGTGGCGGACAGACGCGGGATCGGCTCGAGCGGCAGTCTGAAGAGGTGGGTGTACTTGAGGGTGAGGTGGTGGTTATTCGGAATGAACAGCGCGCCAGCCTCGGCGTGGAGGCCGTCCGAAAACGGCTCGCGGATGGTGCGGACCCGGCCGCCTGGCCGCGCGCGCGCCTCGAGGATCGTCACGTCGTGCCCCGCCTGCATCAGCTCGTAGCCCGCGACCAGCCCGGCCAGCCCTGCGCCGAGAATGACGACCTTCCTCGGCGCGCGAGCCTGCGCTGGGGGCGAGTCGGGCGTGGTTCGAGTACTGAGTGATGAGCAACCCGAGAGGCTCGCCGCGGCCAGGGCGACGCGCCCGAGGAACTCCCGCCGGTTCATCCACGTGATATCCCGCAGAAGTGCCGTCACTGCCGACGCTCGGACGGCTGCCCGCAGGTGGTTCGTGGCGAACCCCCTGGGAGCAACCGCCGGCGCCAGCGACGCAAGGCGGCTGTCGAACAACCCTCCGCTAGCCAGTCACCTTGAGGTTAAAAACCGGGGAAGGCAGGGCACGACCCGCCGAAGACCCCCGTGGTCGAATCGTTGGGCTTGTGGAGTTGGATGTTGCCACCCCCGCCGGTGCCCCCGCCCAACTGGTGGTGAGGGCCTACGAAGGTCGTATAGACGATCAACCCGTTCTGGGTCAGCTGGATGTCGAACTCGTCCGCGGTGCCTGGTTCGCCCGCGTCCGAGGCCCTCACGGCGAAGTCGACGCCGCCGAACTTGTCTGTCCTCGCGGTGCCACAAACCCAGCGGACACCGGTCGGCTGGCCGGTCTGGGGGTCAGTGCCCGTTGGTCCTTCGGGGAAGTACGCCGTGATGTCGTTCCAGTGGACGTTCAGGTCGAGGCCGTGGTCATGGTATTCGAGGTGGCCCCAGTACGGAGCCCCGTTGATCCCCGAACCGTGCCGGCAGCCACCTCCGATGGCAAACGTCCCTTTGCTGGCGGTGGGGAAGATGAAGCCGCCACCGGTCAGGAAGTCGCACTGCTCCCCCGGTGGCGGCGGCGGCGGCGGAGTGATGTCCGCGATGGCGAAGCTGCCGGCGACGAGCACCAAGGTCGCTATCCCGAGTAGGCTGATCACTGCGCGTAGCGTTACTGGTTGACGCATGCCGATCTCCTTCCGTCCGTCAGGCACCGCAGAGTACGTCGACCGAACCGTGACTTCGTTCCTCCTTTCCGATTCGACATGTGCGCCGGGCGCCCCCGGATTCGAATCGGTTCCCCCTTTCGATGCACGCATGTCCTTCGTCTCAAGCTACGGCGTCGTACGCGAGGAACAATTGGGCGAATCCACCGATTCGCGGCGGGATTTCACTGGACTCGAGGTGAGGACATTCACCCGCAAAACCACGAGTCGATTTCCGGAACTCGAGCGCGCTGGCGCCTGCGGGCCGACCGGCTTGTCGAAGGGGACGCGCGGGGCGTACCCTTCCGGTGATGAGCGCGCCGACGGCAGACGTCGTGATCTGTGGGGCGGGGATCGCCGGCGTCGCCGCCGCGTACCACCTCGCGGTGCGGCGCGGCGTGACCGACGTCGTCCTGGTGGACGAACGCCCGCCGCTCTCCCTCACCAGCGACAAGTCGACCGAGTGCTACCGCAACTGGTGGCCGGGCCCCGGCGACGAGATGGTCGCGCTGATGAACCGGTCCATCGACCTCCTCGAGGAGCTCGCGCGCGAGAGCGGCAACGCGTTCCGGATGAGTCGCCGCGGCTATCTCTTCGTCACCGCCGACGCCGAGCGTGTCCCGACCTTCGTTCGGGCGGCCGAAGAGGCGGCGGCGCGCGGCGTCGGACCGGCCCGCATGCACGCGAGCCTCGGAAGCGACTACCGCCCCTCGCCCGCCGACGGCTTCGAAGACCAGCCGACGGGCACGGACGTCATCACGGATCGCACGCTCGTTCGCCGGCACTTTCCCTATCTCGCGGAGGACACGGTCGCCCTGCTGCACGCGCGCAGGTGCGGATGGTTCAGCGGCCAGCAGCTCGGCATGTACCTGCTCGAGCGCGCCCGCGAGAAGGGGGTGCGGCTCGTCGAGGGGCGCGTGGAGCGCGTGGAGGTCGCGGGCGGGCGCGTGCGTGGCGTCACGGCAGCGACGCGCGGCGGCGCGCGCACGTTCTCGACCCCGCGCTTCGTGAACGCGGCGGGCCCGTTCGTCCAGCGGGTCAGTCGGCTCATCGGCGTCGAGCTCCCGGTGTTCTGCGAGCGTCACGCCAAGGTCGCCTTCAACGACGTGCTCCGTGTGGTGCCGCGCGAGGCGCCGATGATGATCTGGACGGATCCCGTGCGGCTCGCGTGGTCGATTGAGGAGCGGGAAGAACTGGCGCGGTCATCCGCCCATGCCCGGCTCCTCGAGGAATTTCCGGCGGGCGTGCACGGCCGACCCGAGGGCGCCGGCGAGAGCCCCGTGGTGCTGCTGATCTGGACATACGACGTCGAGCCGGTCGAGCCGACGTTCCCGCTCGAGTTCGATCCTGCGTACGGGGAGATCGTCCTGCGTGGGATGTCGCGGATGCTCCCCGCGCTCGCCGCGTACCTCCCGCGGCTGCCCCGGCACGTCGTGGACGGCGGCTACTACACGAAGACGCGCGAGAACCGCGTCCTCGCGAGCCCGCTGCCCGTCGAGGGGGCGTACGTGCTCGGCGCGCTCTCGGGCTACGGACTCATGGCGTCGAACGGCGCGGCCGAGCTCCTGGCCGACTACATCGTGGGGCGCCCGTTGCCGCGCTATGCTCCGGCGTTCCGCCTCGACCGATACGACGATCCTGCCTACCGCGCGCTGCTCGCGCGGTGGGGCGACTCCGGCCAGCTCTAACCTTCGACGACCTCAGACGAGCCGGTCGCGCAGTCGCGAGCTGATCGCGTCCACTACCATCACCATCGCGACGGTCACGAGGAGGACGGTCGAGGCGGCGGGGTAGTCGATCATCCGGAGATAGGTCTGGAGGTAGAAGCCGATGCCGCCCGCGCCGACGAAGCCGAGCACGGTCGCCGCGCGGATGTTGGTCTCGAGGCGGTAGAGGACGTACGAGAGAAAGAGCGGGAGCACCTGTGGCAGCACACCGTACCTCAATATTTGCAGGCGCGTGGCGCCCGTCGCCCTGATCGCGTCCACCGGGCCCGGCTCGATCCCCTCGATCGCCTCGGAGTAGAGCTTGGCGAGCGAGGTCGTCGTGTAGGCGACGACGGCGAGGACGCCGGGGAACGGCCCGAGCCCGACTGCGGCGACGAAGACGAGCGCGTAGACCAGGGTGTCGACGCTCCGGAAGAAGTTCAGCACCGCGCGGGCCGGGTAGAAGACCGCGCCGGGCGCGACGTTCCGCGCCGAGAGGAACCCGAGGGGGAGGGCCAGGGCCGCGGCGACCGCGGTCCCGAGCAGCGCGATCTCCACCGTCGTGAGGGCGCCGGCCAGCGCCGCGGGCAGGACGCGGGGGTCGGGCGGGATCGTGCGCCGCGCGAAGTCGAGGATCCACGGGAGCCCCTGGACCAGGCGCACCGGGTCGGCGCCCGTGTCCCAGACCAGCCACGCGAAGACCACCGCGCCGACGAACACGGCGGCGCGCCTCATCCCGCCTCGCCGGCGCCGTAGATCGCGTCGATGACCGCGGGCGTGAGGGCCTGGGGAGGGCCGTCGACGACGATCCGCCCCCGGCGGAATCCCACGATGCGCGTGGCGTAGGCCAGGGCCGTCTCGAGCTGGTGCTGGCTCACGACGAGCGTCAGCCCGCGCTCCACGTTGATAGATCTGAGGATGTCCATGATGCTGGACGTGAGCTGCGGATCCAGGCTCGCCGTCGGCTCGTCGGCGAGGATGACCGCCGGCGCCTGGGCGAGGGCTCGCGCGATGGCGACGCGCTGCTGCTCGCCTCCCGAGAGCGTGTCGGCGCGACGGTCGGCGAGGTGCGCGAGCCCCACCTGCGCCAGGCACTCGAGCGCGAGCCGCTGCTCGCCCGCCGGGAAGCGGCCGACGAGGCTCGGCAGAGACGGCACGTAGCCGAGCCGTCCCGCGAGGACGTTGTCCAGCACCGACGCGCGGCGCACGAGGTTGAACTGCTGGAAGATCATCCCGATCTGGCGCCGGACCTGGCGCAGCTCGGCCGCACTCGCACCCGTGACGGCGCGACCGGCGACCCGGATGACACCTGCCGTCGGGTCGATCAGCCGGTTGATCGAGCGCAGGAACGTCGTCTTGCCCGCCCCGCTCCGGCCGAGAATGACGACGAACTCGCCCGCGCGGACGGCGAGATCGATGCCGTCGAGGGCCACCGTGTCGGGCGGGAGCACGACGGAGAGCCCCGCGACCTCGATCATCAATTCCATTCGGCGACAGGCTCGGCTCAGCGCGGGCGGACGCCGAGCAGGTCCATCGCCGCCCGCACGGGATCGTAGTCGTGGTCGTCGGCGGGCGCGAACCCGTCGATCTCGTAGAGCCGCTTGAGCAGGGGAGCGTAGGCGGGTCCGCGGATCTGGAGGAGGGCGGCGCGGACCCGGGCGAAGGTCGCCGGGTCGAGGCCGGCGCGGGCGGCGATCCCCGCTTCGGGGATCGGCTCCGTCTCCGCCACCCACGTGATCCGCTCGCGCTCGGCGGGGTCGGCGAGGTACTGCTCGCGCGCCAGGTCGAACGACGCGATCGCGTCCACGTGACCGTTCAGCAGCGCGCGCATCGACGCGTCGTGGGCGCCGGAGAAGACCACCTCGCGAAAGAAGGTCTTCGGGTCCGCCTTCTGCACGAGCCCCCGCTGCATCAGCAGCACCATCGGATAGATGTAGCCCGAGGAGCTGGCCGGATCCACGAACGCGATCGTCTTGCCCCGGAGGTCCTCGAGCCGCGTGAGACCGGAGTCGCGGCGCACGAAGAGGCGCGACGTGAACGAGCTCTTCCCGTGCCACAGGTTGCGCGCGACGATCGTGGCCTTGGCCTCGCGGTTGGCGAGGACGTACCCGACGGGGTGCACGAACGCGAGGTCCGCGGTCCGGTTCCGGAGCGCCTCGACGACCGCGGCGTAGTCCGACGCGACCGTGACCCGCACGGAGGCGCCGACGAGCCTCCCGAGCGCGCGACCGAACTCCTCGCCGGCCGCGAGGAGATCGGTCGGCTTCTGGGACGGGGTGAGGACCAGGTGGAGCGACGTGTCGGCCGCCCACGCCGCCGGTACCACGGCCAGCACGGCGAGTGCGAGCGCGACGACCAGCCGTGGAATCGGACGCATGCGATCGCTCCGCCGCGCCTATCGACCGACGCCCGCCGTCTCGTCCACGTGGGCGTCCTCTCGGAAGTGCGGCATGACCTCGCGGGCGAAGAGCTCCATCATCTCGAGCGTCCGTTCGTGGCTCCCGCCGTTCAGTCCCGAGCAGAGGATTCCGGCCCGGAGCTCGTCCGAGAAGACCCGAAGCTTGTCTCGAACGGTCGCGGGGCTGCCGTAGATCAGGTAGCCTTCCCGGTCGGCCTCCTCGAAGCCGAGCTCGCTCGGGAGCCTGGGCGGGCTCGCGAGCAGGCGCCGGAGCGAAGCCTCGGTCAGGTACCCGGGCGGGCGCCAGAAGGGCGGATGCATGCGGAGTCCCACGTTGAACACCCACATGACGTGCTGCTGCGCGAGCTCGCGCGCCTTCGCGTCGGTTTCCGCGACAGCAATCGGGACGTTGACGGTGAGCTGGTAGCGGCTCGCCGTGTAGCCGTAGCGCTCGCACGCCTCACGGTACTCGCCGTAGATCTGCGCGATCCGCTTGATGGGGGTGAAGACCATGAGGTAGGGGAAGCGCCGCTTCGCCGCCCACTCGACGGTCTCGCTCGAGCCCTGCGACGGGCACCAGACGGGCGGGTGCGGCTTCTGGAGCGGACGCGGCCAGGGGTTCACGTAGTGGTAGCGGTAGAACTTGCCGTCGAAAGGGAACGGCCCTGCCTCCGTCCACGCTCGCAGGATGAGCTCCGCCGCCTCGTAGAAGCGCTCCCGCGAGTGGGCCGGGTTCATACCGGTGGAGAAGTACTCGGCGGTGATGCCCCGCACGAAGCCGGAGATCACCCGTCCGCCCGAGACGACGTCGAGCATGGCGATCTCCTCCGCGACGCGGAGGGGATTCTCCCGGAGGGGTAGCCCGTTGCCGAGGATCGCGATCTTCGCGCGCGAGGTGCGGCGCGCCAGCATCGCCGCCATCACGTTGGGGCTCGGCATCGTTCCGTAGCAGTTCTGGTGGTGCTCGTTGACGCACACGCCGTCCCAGCCGAGCTTCTCCGCGTACTCGAGCTGGTCGAGGTATTGGTTGTAGAGTCGCTGCCCCACCGCCGGGTCGTAGTAGCGGTTCGACAGCGTCACCCACGACGAGGGCTCGGCGTGGTCCATCGGGTAGGGCATCAGGTGGAAGTAGTAGAACTTCACGCTCCGCCCTCCGCGGAGCGGCAGAAGTCGATCACCGCCGCCGCCACCGCCGCCGGCTCCTCCAGATGCGGCACGTGGCCGGAGTCCGCGAACACCCGCCGGCTCGCTTCCGGGATCTCCTTCGCCCAGGTCTCGCCGCACGGGCTCCACGGGGCGAGCCGGTCGTGGGCGCCCCAGCAGAGGAGCGTGGGGGCGACGATCCGGCCGAGCCGGCGGCGCAGCAGCGGGTCGTAGAGGTACGGGTTCCAGCTCACGCGTGCGAGCGCGGCGCCCTGGCGGTACTGGAGCGCCAGCGTGTCGACCGACTGGTCGGGCGGCGCCAGCGCGAGCGCCGCCATCGGGTCGTGGAAGACGGTCGCCACCACCTCGGGCACGTCCATGCCGAAGAGGAACGGGTAGATCCAGCCATCGACCTTGATGCCGACCGGGTCGATGAGGACGAGCGCCTGGAGCCGGTGCGACGCCATCGTCGCGAGCTCGGCGCCGATCCAGCCACCGAACGAGGCGCCCACGAGGCGCACGCGGTCGAGGCCGAGCGCGTCGAGCAGATCGAGGTAGTGGAACGCGAGGTCGGAGATGTGCTCGATCCACGGCGCGTCCGGGGAGCCCCCGTGGCCGGGATGGCTCGGGGCGTACACGGTGAAGGTCGTGGCGAGACGCTCCTGGAACGGAAGCCACCGTCCGGCGCCGCCGGCGCCGTGGAGGAAGAGCAGGGGGGGACCCGCGCCGGCGGTCAGGAGGTGGATCGGGGTCCCGCGGACCGAGAGCTCGCGGCGCTCGACCGTCATCAGCCGGTGAAGAGGCCGCCGTTCGGCGACAGCCACTGGCCCGTGAAGAACGACCCGTCGTCGGACGCGAGGAACAGCGCGGTCGCCGCGACCTCACGCGGCTCGCCCCAGCGTCCGAGCGGCGTCCGGGAGAGCGCCGCCGCGCGCATGAGCGGCGACATCGGCTGGGTCATGGGCGTGTCGATGAAGCCCGGAGCGATCGCGTTCACGCGGATGCCGCGCGAGGCGACCTCGCGCGCCACGGCGCGCGTGAAGGCGAGGATCCCGCCCTTCGCGGCGCTGTAGTGCGGCGCGGACTCGAGTCCCATGAGCGCCGCGACGCTCGACAGGTTGATGATCGCGCCGCGGTTCCGGCGGCTCATGAGCCGGAGCGCTTCGCGCGTGCAGAAGAACGTCCCGTCGAGGTGCACGGCGAGCATCCGACGCCACGCGGCATCGCTCAGATTCTCGGTGACGTCCAGGTGGGTCTGGAGGCCTTGCCCGCTCACGGCCTCCATGATCCGGGCCTCGAACTTCCGCCGCAGCCCCTCGCGGTCCTCGTCCGCGCCCACGGCGATGCCCGCGTTGTTCACGAGAATGTCGAGCCCGCCGAGCTCGCGCTCGACCGTCGTGAACATCGCCTTGACCTGGCCGCTGTCGGCGACATCGGCCTGGATCGCCCGACCGCGCGCCGGGTCGCTCAAGGCCTTCACCGTCCTCTCCGCCTCCTCGAGACGCGTGTCGTTGACGACGACCCGCGCCCCCTCCTCCGCGAAGGCGAGGCAGATGGCGCGGCCGATGCCCGAGCCGCCGCCCGTCACGAGGGCCACCCGGTCGTCGAGCTTCATGGCTTCGGCCTCCTCCCGGCGCGCCTCGAAATCCTGCCGAGGATAGGGGAAGGAATCAGAACGGTCAAGGCACGTAGTAGGATGCGGCCGATGTCCAAACGAGGCCGAGGCGGACTCAAACGGCAGCCGCCGGTCCCAGGCGCGCGCCGTGACACACCCCAAACTTCGAGATTCACCCTCCTGGCCTCGTCCCTCTCGACCTGGCCGAACGTCTCACCCCTAAATCTCAAGAAGCAGTGGCCCCATCTCGTGGTCGTGTTCGTCGCGCTGTTCGGCTTGTACGCCTACAGCGCGCCGCGCACCGTCACCCTCGAGGACGACGGTCTCTTCATCATGTCGTCCTACTTCCTGGGCATCGACCACCCGCCCGGCTATCCGCTGCTCACCCTGCTCGGCAAGCTCTTCACGCTGCTGCCGGTCGGATCCATCGCCTTGAGGGTCCACCTGCTGAGCGCCTTCTTCGGCGCGCTCACCTGTGTCGCGCTGTGGCTCGTCGTCCGCGCCCTAGTTGCCGATGCCGTGAGCGCCTACACCGGCGCCGTGCTGTACGGGCTGTCGGCGACGTTCTGGTCTCAGGCCATCATCGCCGAGACGTACACGCTCAACGCGTTCTTTTTCTTTTGTCTCTTCTACTTGGCGTTGGTGTTCCTCGCAACGAAGAACCTCCGGGTGCTCTACGTCTTTGCCGGAGTCTTCGGGCTGAGTCTCGCCAACCATTGGCCGTTGATGCTTCTCTCCACACCGTGCCTGGTCCTGCTCCTCCTGCCGGCGCGACGTGAGGTGCTTCGCGCGTCGCCGCGGATGCTCGCCATCGCGTTCGTCGCCTGTGTCCTCCCCTATCTCTGGATGGTCGTCCGCTCCAGGATGGATCCGGAGATCAGCTTCTATGGCCCGATCTCGGACTTCGAAAGCCTCCTCTTCTTCGTCTCACGCCAAGGCTTTCGGCATGTTGACGTGAGCCAGAGCGCCGACATCGCCGACAAGCTCGACTATCAAGGCTTTCTCCTCATGGAGATGGTTCGCCAGTACACTCCGGTGGGCGCTGCGCTCGCGGGGTTCGGCCTGATTCGGCAGTGGCGGCGATTCAACCTCGCCATCGCGTCCGCCTTACTTGCGGGCTGGCTGGGAAGCTCCCTGGTTCTTGGCGCGATGCTTGGCTTCGACTATGAGCCTCTGATGAAGGCGGCCATCCGCCGCTACCCGCTCATCCCGTACGGCATCCTGGCCGTCTGGCTCGTCCTGGCGCTGGATGCGCTGACGTCGAGAGTACGCTGCGGGGCAGCGGCGGCTCGGGCCGGTACGTTCGCAGCGCTCGCGGTCGTTGTGTTTCTCTCGCATCGCGATGTCAACGTCCGAAGGGACGACACGTGGGCTCGAGACTACGCGACCGCCGTCTTGGAGTCACTCGACAAGGGGGCGGTCCTATTCGTCCACGGGGACGACGACTCCTTTCCAATCGGATACATGAATAGGGTCGAGGGATTCCGCCCGGACGTGACCCTGTACAACGATGAGGGCCTCCTATTCCGAAATCGGTTGTTTCGCTTCGATGCGCCGGACAAAGGCAGGCAACTGAGTGCGTTCGTGCGGGGCTCCGAGCGCCGAATTTACTACGCCAGCGCCGGCCTTCCCCACGAGTTCTCGATGAAGGACGGCGGCCTGTACTGGGAAGTGCGCAAGGATATCCCGGGCCAGCGGATGGTCTTCGATCTCTCCGGCACGACTCGTGCGTTCATCGACCGAATGGAAACGATGACGTCCAATGATCCCTGGACGCTGCATCAGCGCGACACCTTGCGCCGTCGGGTCATGAGCGTCCTCGCGTACTTCAAGTATTACGAGCGTGAGGTGTTCCTGAGCGGGGGCCTTTCGACGTACTACGATCGGCTGGCCCAGACTCCGCATGGAGCGCTCGGTAGACTCACCTGGTTCGTGCTCGACAAGGCCGACCCCGCCGAGTTCCTCGCCTGGGTCAACGAGACGACATCCCTCCTCGAAAAGACGGGCTCCAAGAGCGAGCGGGGTTGGCCCCCGTACATGAAGGGGCTGCTGCTGCTCCGACTTAAAGACGACGCGGCGGCGGTGGCCAGCCTTGAAGAAGCGGTGCGGATCTATCCCAATCACAAGAACCCGGCGGCGCTGGCGCTGCTCCAGTACCACTCGGAGCACGGAAACCGCATGGCGTTCCTCGACATCGGCAACCGCCTCTTCATCGGGCAATCGCTCGATCTCTCGACGACCGAGAAGCTCCGTCAGCTGGGCGCCCGGCTCGGTCTGTAATCTCGGGTGGCCCTGGCACGAGGCGACGCTGACCTTCGGATGATCGTCGAGGCCGTCCTCGGAGTCCTCGGAGTACGATTGAGATGTTGAGCGGCGCTGGCTGGGCTATGCTGGCGACGATATGGACCCCTCGATGGGGCGGGCGAGCATCGCGCTGAACGGCGTGCGATATCGGTGGCCGTCGCGTCCGATCGTCGTCGTGTGCATCGACGGCGGCGATCCGGCCTACTTCGCGCGCGGCGTGCGCGACGGCGTCGTCCCCAACGTCGCGCGGTTCACGAAGGCCGGCTTCGCCGGGGTCGCCGACGGCGACGTCCCGAGCTTCACGTGCCCGAACAACATGTCGATCGCGACGGGCAGCCCCCCGGCGGTCCACGGCATCTCGGGCAACTTCTACCTCGATCGCGACACCGGCGCGGCGGTCGTGATGACGGGGCCCGAGCTCCTGCGCTCGCGCACCATCCTGGCCGAGTTCTCGCGCCACGGGGCCACGGTCGTCTCCATCACCGCCAAGGACAAGCTCCGGAAGCAGCTCGGCAAGGACATGGATCTCGCGGGCGGCAGCGTCAACTTCTCCTCAGAGTGCGCCGACCAGACGACGCTCGAGGAGCACGGCATCGAGAACGTGCTCGAGCTCGTCGGCATGGAGCTGCCCGACATCTACTCGCCCGAGCTCTCGCTGTTCGTGCTCGAGGCGGGAATCCGGCTCCTGGAGCGGGGCGGGCCGGACCTCCTTTACCTCTCGCTCACCGACTACATCCAGCACAAGTACGCGCCGGGCGAGCCCGAGGCCGACCGCTACTATCGAAACCTGGACGCGTGCTTCGGGCGGCTCGACGCGCTCGGCGCCGTGGTCGCGCTC
>Ga0209761_1000836_pt1 | contig 19542 bp, 16 predicted proteins | sample GraSoi013_1_40cm_4_FD_185818 | JGI IMG/M metagenome (GOLD analysis project Ga0209761, IMG submission 185818) | Grasslands soil microbial communities from the Angelo Coastal Reserve, California, USA - Sample 09_25_2013_1_40cm (SPAdes) (version 2) | ecosystem: Environmental > Terrestrial > Soil >...
GCACGAGTCGCTGAGTGCAACCCCCTACCGCCCTCTACCGCCTTCTACCGTCCCCTACCGTCTCTTCATCGTCGACGAAGCCCACCGCTTCCGAAACCCCGACACCAATCGGTACCGAGCGCTCGCCAAGCTCGTGGTCGGTGCGCGCGTTCTCCTCGTCACGGCCACGCCGGTGCACAACCGCATCGCCGACTTGTTCCATCTGTTCCGCCTCTTCCTGCGCGACCACGACCTCACGGCGCTGGGGGTGCCGTCGCTGTGGCGCGCGGCGCGCGGCGATGCCGACCGGCACGCCGTGACGGCCGCCGCCGCGCGCTTGAGCGTATCGCGCTCGCGGGAGCACGTGCAGGCAGGGTACGGCACCGGACCGGTCGTGCTTCCCTTCCCCGAGCGCGCGGCTGGAGAATCGATCCGCGTCGGCACGGCGTCCGACGCGGAACTCCGGCAGCTCGTAACGGGAGTCGTCGAGCTCGAGGCGGGCGGCGAGGCGGCGGCGCTGTTCCGCTTGCTCCTCTTGTCGCAGCTCGCCTCGAGCCTTCCGGCGTTTCGCGCGAGCCTGGCTCGGTACGAAGCGTTCCTCGAGCTGAGTGCCGCGGCCGCGATGCAAGGGCGCGCGCTCGGACGCCCCGACTTCAAGCGGCTATTCCCTGCCGGCTCGAAGGACCTGCAGCTCGCGTTCTTCCCGCTGGTCCTTCCTCCCGGACGCGGTGCCGCGACCGAGCGGGACCGGGACAGGGTGCGGCGGCTGCGCGCGCTCGCCACGGCGCGGCTCGACCCCAAGGCGGACGCGCTCGCACGCGTGTTGAATGGCCGCGTGGGAAAAACGATCGTGTTCGTCCAGCCGCGGGCCAGCGTGCATCACCTGGTGCGCCGCCTCCGGGGCCACCGTGTCGCGGCGGTGACGGGAGAGCGGGGGTGGTTCGGGAGCCAACCCGCGGCGCGGGAGGAAGTGCTCCGCGCGTTCGCGCCACGAGCGCAGGGCGCTCCCCTTCCCGCCTCCGCGCTCGAGACCGACGTCCTGATCGCCACTGATCTCTTGAGTGAGGGCCTGAATCTCCAGGACGCCGCCCGCGTGATCCACTACGACCTGCCCTGGAGCCCCGCCCGGCTCGCCCAGCGCGTGGGCCGTATCGATCGCGCCGGCTCGCCCCACGAGCGCATCGAGACCGTCACGTTTCTTCCGCCGCAGCCGCTCGCCGACGCGCTGGCAATGGAGCGCCGTCTGGTGGCGAAGCGACGGACGCAGTCGCGAGCCGGCGCCGGCCCGCGCGCGTTCGACTGGTGCGATGGGCTCTACGGTCTCGCGGCCCGCGCCGGACCTGCCGCCACGCCAGGAGCCTGCGGGGCGGTCGCGGCGGCCGAGCCCGCAGTCGTGCTCGTCGTGCGCCTCGGGCGTCTGGTGGAGGGCGTGGTGGTGACGGACGCGGGCGCGCGGGCCGATCCCGCGCGCGCCACGCGGCTGCTCGAGCGGGCGGCCGCGGCGCAGCCGGCCCCATTCGACCGCGAAGTGCTCGAGCGAGCGATCCGACGCGCGGCGCCGCTCGTGCGTAGCCGGCTTGCCGCGCTCGAGGACGCGCGCTGGCGTACCGCCCAGCGAGACCGCCTCAGTCGCCGGCTCATCCCCTGGGTGCTGGTCGCCGCGCGTCGCGCCGCCTCGCGGCGTCGCCACGCCGACCTCGCCCGCCTCGATGGCCTCGTCTCGCGACTCGCGCTCGGGATGACGGCCGGAGAGGAGCTGCTCCTGGAAGACCTGCTGGCCCGTCGCGCACCCCTCTCGGTGCGCGACGTGCTGGCGTGGCACGAGCGCCTGCCGCCGCTCTACACCGGGGCCGAGGCGCCGCAGGTCGAACTGGTGGCGGCGATGGTGCTCGGCTGACCGCTCACTCGTGATGAAGCATCAGCTCCTCATAGTCGAGCTCGCGCTGGACGCGGCGCATCACGGCGTCGCTGATGGCGCCGTTGTCGCGTAAGCGGATCAACTGCTGCCGTTCCACAGCGAGCAGCTCCCTCGCGAGCCGCCCCTGGGCGATGGATTTGGCCTCGATCGGGCTGTCGAGAACCCCATTCGCGTGTCCGTGCAGATGCCGCGTCCGGAGGCGGTACCGATCACGGGTGTGCGACAGCGCGTCCGGGTGCATCCACGACTCCGTCGCGAGCTCCTCCAGCCGCGCGAGCGCCGCCTCGGCCGTTTCGATACGCGCCGCGAGCTCCTCGCGGCGCTCGTCGTCCCCCGTGTCGCGCACGCCCAGCCAGCGCATTAGCGGCGCCAGCGTGAAGCCCTGGCCCAGCAGCGTCACGACGATCACGACGAACGTGATCGCGATGACCAGGTCGCGGCCGGGGAACGGCGTACCCGCGGCGGTCATGGTGGGAATGGCGGCAGCCAGCACCAGGGACTCCGCGCCGCGCAGGCCCGTCCAGGAAACGACTGCCGGAAACTGCCATGGCGGGTACGGGTCCCGCTTCCGCACACGCGCGCTCAAGAACCGAGGGAGGTAGGTCGCGGGGAACACCCACACGAAGCGCGCGACGATGATCGTCACGCTCACCAGCACCGCTCCCGACACAAGTTCCCGCGCGAACGGACCGCTCCAGCCTGCGAGGATGGGCCGCAGCGCCAGGCCGGTGATGATGAAGATGAGCCCCTCGAGCGCGAACACGACCACGTCCCACATACCGACGTTCTGTACGCGCGTGTCCGCCGCCACGAAGCGGGGTCCCACCCGCCCCAAATACAGCCCGGTCGCGACGACGGCCAGGATGCCGGAGACCCCGAGCCGTTCGGCGGGCAGATACGCGGCGTAGCCGGTGAGGAGCGAGATGGTGTTCTCCACCTCGGGATCGTGGATGTGGCGGCGCACCGCGGCGAGGAGCCACGCCACCGCCAAGCCCACCGCGACCCCTCCGGCACCCACCACGAGGAACCGGCCCGTCGCCGCGGGGAGCGAGAACGACCCCGTGACCCCCGCCGCGACTGCCATGCGGTACGCGACGATCGCGGCCGCGTCGTTGATCATGCTTTCGCCCTCGAGGATGGTCACGAGGCGCCGCGGCAGCGGCAGCCGCCGCAGAAACGCCGTCGCAGCGGCCACGTCTGGCGGCGAGACGACGGCGCCCAGGGCGAAGGCCGATGCCCACGGCAACCCCGGGACCGCGAGGTGCGCGACCCCGGCCACCACGACCGTCGCGAACAGGACATGCCCGACGCCCAAGAGGAGGATCGGGCGAAGGTTCGCGCGGGCATCGCGGTACGACGCCAGGAGGGACGCGCGATACAACAGCGGCGGAATGAAGACCAGAAAGACGAGCTGCGGGTCGAACTGCACCGCGGGAAGCCCCGGGAGCAACGCGACGAGCACTCCGCCTGCGAGGAGAACTGCGGGCGTAGGAATGCCGAGCCGACGCGCCACCAGTGCCAGGAAGGTGACGCCGACGAGCAGAGTGAGGACGGTTTGGAAATTGTGCATGACGTTTGCGCCCATCAAAGTTACCTTCCGGCGTGCCTCTCTCAACGTTCCTCTTCGACCTCGACGGCACGCTCATCGACTCCATCGAGCTGATCCTCCGCTCGTACCGCCACACCATGCGCCTGCACCGCGGGCATGAGCCCTCGGACGACGTCTGGATGCAGGGGCTGGGCACGCCGCTGTGGGTGCAGTTCCGCCACTTCACCGAGGACCCCGCCGAGATCGAGGCCATGGTGGCGACGTACCGCGCTTACAACCTCGCCCACCACGACGAGCTGGTGCGTCCCTATGCCGGCGTGGTCGAAGCGGTGCTGGCGCTGCGCGACCAGGGGAAGACCCTGGGCCTCGTCACGAGCAAAATGCGGAGCGGCGCCCTCCGCGGGCTCCGTGTGGCCGGGCTCGAGGACGCCTTCCAGGTGATCGTGGGCGCGGACGAAGTCACCCATCCCAAGCCGCATCCCGAGCCGGTGCTCACGGCGCTCGAGCGCCTGGGCGCGCCTGCCGCGGGCGCCGTGTTCGTGGGCGACTCGCGTCACGACGTCGAGTGCGGCCGGGCCGCGGGCGTGAAGACCGCCGCCGTCCTGTGGGGACCGTTCGACCGCTCACACCTCGAGGACCTCGAGCCGGATTACTGGCTGGAAACGCCGGCAGACCTCGCCGCAGTGGATTGATTTCCGCGTTATTGTAAACACGACCCCGACGGAAGGATTGACGCCCTTGCGCTTTGTCCCGTTCGAGCTGGAGCGCTGGCAGAGCACCTGGGAGAACCGGGTGCGTTACAACCTGTCCGAGTCGGGGGTGCACCCGCTCTCGATCCAGGAGCTGCTCGACCTGGCGGGGGCGTCCCCGGCGCCGCTGCTCGACGTCCGGCTCGGCTACAGCCAGTCCAACGGCACCGACCTGCTGCGCGGGCGGATCGCGGCGCTGTATCACGGGGTCTCGCCCGAGCAGATCCTGGTCACCAGCGGCAGCGCCGAGGCGAACTTCGTCGTCTGCTGGCGGCTGGTCGAGCCCGGCGACAAGGTCGCGGTGATGCTCCCGAACTACCTCCAGACCTGGGGGCTCGCCCAGAACTTCGGTGCCGTGGTGCGCGGCTTCGCGCTGCGCGCCGTGGCGGAGTGGGAGCCCTCACCGGAGGACGTGCGGAGCGCCATCGCGCCGGGCACGAAGCTGGTCGTCGTCACCAATCCACATAATCCGACGGGGCATGTGCTCTCGCAGGAAATGCGACAGGCCATCGTGGCTCGCGCGGCGGAGGTCGGTGCATGGCTGCTCGCGGATGAGGTCTACCAGGGAGCGGAGCGTGACGGCACGACGACGCCGTCGTTCTGGGGCAGCTACGAGCGCGTGATCGTCGTGAACGGCCTCTCGAAGGCGTACGGCCTGCCGGGCCTGCGGATCGGCTGGGTGGTCGCGCCGCCGGGCTTCGCGGGAGAGGCGTGGGCGCGGCACGACTACACCACGATCGGGCCGGCCGGCGCGAGCGACCATCTCGCCGCCGTGGCGCTCGAGCCGCGGATGCGGGAGCAGGTGCTGGCGCGCACGCGCAGGATTCTCCGCTCCAACTATCCGGTGATCGAGCAGTGGTTGAAGCGGTTCGGCGACACGTTCAGCTGGCACCCGCCGCAGGCGGGGGCGATCTGTCTCGTGCGCTACCGCCAGGCGATCGGCGCCCTCGATCTGGTGGAGAAGATGCGGGCCGAGCACAGCGTGCTGCTCGTGCCGGGCGACCACTTCGGGCTGCCGAACCACATCCGCTTCGGCTTCGGGGAGGAGCTGCACCACTTTCGGGAAGCGCTCGCCGAGACCGAGCGGGGTCTGAAGCGCGTGTTCGCCGATTGAGATGCGGGTCGTCCCGCTCGAGGCGTTCCGGGACAAGATCCCCTTCGCCGTGGCGATCGCCGCCGTCGAGCAGGGCTTCCGCGCGCTCGGGCGCGGCGAGGCCGCGCTGCCCGACCCGATGGTGCTGGAGCTGCGCGAGCAGCAGGCCGAAGTGCACGTGAAAGGCGCGCACCTCGCCGGCGCGCGGCACATCGTCCTCAAGGTGGCGACCGGATTTTATCGCAACCGCGCCCGCGGCCTTCCCTCGGGCGACGGCATGTTCCTGCTGCTCGACGCGGACACCGGGGTCCCCGCCGTGCTGCTCGAGGAGCACGGCTACCTCACCGACTTCCGCACGGCGGCGGCCGTGGCGCTCACGCTCAAGTACCTGGCACCCAAGGACGCGCACGACGCGCTGCTCGTGGGCGCGGGCGCGCTCGCCCGGCTCACCGCCCGGGCCATGGTCGCGCAGCTGCCGCTCGCCAGGCTCACCCTGTGGAATCGCACACGCGAGCGGGCCGAGGGACTCGCCAGCGAGCTAGCGCAGGTGGTCGAGACGCGCATCGCTCCGGCGCTCGAGTCCGCGGTCCGTGACCACCGAGTGATCGTCACGGCGACGGCCAGCACGACGCCGCTCGTGATGGCCTCCTGGGTCGGGCCCGGCACGCACATCACCTCCGCGGGGACCGGCAGCCCGGAGAAGATCGAGCTCGAGCCGGCCCTGCTCGGGCGGGCCGACAAGCTCCTCGTGGACCGTGTCTTCCAGACCGAGCGGTACGGCAACCTGCACCACGCCATGGCGGCCGGAATGGTCACGCGCGACAGGGTCTACGCGGAGCTCGGCGACCTCGCCGCCGGCCGGCTCCCCGGCCGAGAAAACGCCAGCGAGATTACCGTCGCGGATCTGACCGGCGTGGGCGTGCAGGACGCCGCGATTGCCCAGGTGGTGGTGGACGTCTTGGGACTTTGAGATCCGTCATTCGTCGTTTACATCAGCGCACGCAAGACGAGATACGCGACGCCGGCGATCCCCGCCGCCGCCGGGATCGTGAGAATCCACGCCCACACGATGCGTCCGGCTACACCCCACCGCACCGCCGAGAGACGATGCGCGGCGCCGACGCCCGAAATCGCGCCGGTGATCGTGTGCGTGGTGCTGACGGGAATACCGAAATGCGAGGCGATGAACAGCGTGATGGCGCCGCTCGTCTCGGCGCAGAAGCCGCCGAACGGCGTGAGCTTCGTGATGCGCTGGCCCATGGTTTTCACGATGCGCCACCCCCCCGCCAGCGTGCCCAGCGCGATCGCCGCGTGCGCGCTGAGGATCACCCAGAGGGGAATGACGCTCGCGGTGGTCAGGTGCAGTGCACGGATCGGGAAGTCGACGAACGCCGCCTGGGCGGCGAACAGCAATCCGACGATGATCCCCATCGTCTTCTGCGCGTCGTTGGTGCCGTGCCCGAGGGAATAGAGCGCCGCCGACAGCAGCTGCAGCGAGCGGAATGCGCGGTCCACCCTGCGCGGCAGTGACCGGCGCAGCACCCACGACAGCGCCACCGTGAGAGTCAGCGCGAGCGTCAGGCCCATCAAGGGTGCGACCACGATGAACACCAGTGTCTTGACCCACCCTTTGGCGATGATGGCGGTGAATCCCGCCTTGGCGACCGCCGCGCCGGCATACCCGCCGATCAGCGCGTGGGACGAGGAGGTCGGCAGTCCCCCCCACCACGTGATCAGATCCCACACGATCGCCCCGATCAGACCGCCCAGGATCACGATCGGCTCGACCACGGAAAGGTCGATCAGGCCGTTGCCGATGGTCTTCGCCACGGCCGTGCCCAGCCCGAACGCGGCCACGAAGTTGAAGAACGCCGCCCATATCACCGCCATCCCCGGACTGAGAACGCGGGTGGAGACGACGGTCGCGATCGAGTTCGCGCTGTCGTGGAACCCGTTGATGAAGTCGAACGTGAGCGCGACCAGAACGATGGCGAGGACGAACCAGATGGTCGCCGTCATCAGGCGTGCTTCAGCGTGATGGACTCCAGCACGTTCGCGACGTCCTCGGACTGGTCCAGCGTCAGCTCGAGGTTGTCGTAGATCTCCTTCCACTTGATGACCTCGAGGGCGTCGCGCTCGGTCTCGAACAGGAGACCGAGGGCCTCCTGGTAGATCGCGTCACCCTCTTCTTCCAGCTTCTTCGCCTCGATAGAGCACTTCATCACGTCGTCGCCTTTCTTGAGGCGACCGACGCCCTCGGCGAGCACGCCCACCATCCGCTGAATCACCTCCGTGAGCTGCTTCACGCCCTGCGGCGCGGGACCCAGGTGGAAGATCTGGGAGCGGCGGGCGGTGCCGTCGATCGCGTCCATCACGTCGTCCAGATCGGAGGCGAGCTGATGGATGTCCTCCCGATCGAGCGGCGTGATGAATGTGCGATCGAGCCGGTTCACCACTTCGTGCGTGACCTGGTCGGCCTCGTGCTCCAATCGCTTGATCGCCTCGACGTGGGCGATGCGGCGCTCGGGGGGGCCGTCGAACAGCTCGCGCAGATGCTCGGCCGCGACCGTGTTGCGCTGGGCGACCGCGACGAACAGGTCGAAGAACTCTTCTTCACGGGGTAAGAGGCGCACGGTCGTCCTCGCGTGTTGGGGTTGTCGAGCGCCGGAGAACATAGCGGCCTTCCGCGGGAGCCACTAGCTTACTTCGCCCATGGCCGCGACCCAGCAGCCGCAGACCGACTTCGTCAAGGCGATCTCCCGGCTCGACGCCACCGCCCTCGTCGTCGGATCGATGATCGGCTCGGGGATCTTCATCGTCTCGGCGGAGATCCTCCGCGAAGTCCAGGCCCCGGGCCTGCTGCTCGTGGTCTGGGCGGCGTCGGGCATCGTCACCCTCATGGGGGCGCTCACCTACGGCGAGCTGGCGGCGATGTTCCCCCGCGCCGGGGGACAGTACGTGTACCTGCGCGAAGGCATCTCGCCGCTGTTCGGCTATCTATACGGGTGGACCCTGTTCGTCGTCATCCAGACCGGCACCATCGCCGCCGTCGCGGTCGCGTTCGCGCGGTTCACGAGCGTCTTCTGGCCCGGTCTCTCACCCGACGTGTTCTTCGGGTTCACGATGCACTTCCCGAGACCGATCGGCGACATCGCCGTCGGCCTCTCGCCGCAGCGCATCCTCGCCGTCCTGTCCGTCGCCCTGCTCACCTGGATCAACGTTCGCGGGGTGCGCACGGCAGCCTTGATTCAGACGTCGCTCACCGCGATCAAGACCGGCGCGCTCGCGTTGCTGATCCTGCTCGGCATCACCATCGGCCGGAACGCCGAGGCGCTGGCCGCCAACTTCGGCGGCAACTTCTGGGCCACAGGCGGCGCGGCGGTCGGTCTGGGGACGATCGGGGCCGCGATGGTCGGCTCGCTGTTCTCGATGGACGCCTGGAACAACGTCGGGTTCGCGGGAAGCGAGCTCAAGAACGCCCAGCGCGACCTCCCGCTGGCCATGGGGGCGGGCGTGCTCATCGTGACCGTCCTCTACGTGCTCGCCAACGTCGCCTACCTGAACGTCCTGCCCGCAGCCGCGATCGCCGGCGCGCCGCAGGACCGCGTCGGCACCGCAGCGCTCCAGGCCATCCTGGGAGAGCCCGGCTTGAAGCTGATGGCCGCGGCGATCATGATCTCGACGTTCGGGTGCAACAACGGCCTCATCCTGTCCGGAGCACGCGTGTATTACGCAATGGCGCGGGACGACCTGTTCTTCAAATCCGCCGGCGTGCTGCACCCGGAATACAAGACGCCGGCAGTCGCCCTCGTGGTCCAAGCCGTGTGGACGAGTCTCCTTTGCCTTTCCGGGACGTACACGCAGCTGTTGAACTTCGTCATCTTCGCAGCGCTGGTCTTCTACGGGCTGACGGCCGTCGGGTTGTTCGCCCTGCGCAGTAAACGCCCGGCGGCAGACCGCCCGGTGCGAGCGCCGGGCTATCCCTGGCTCCCGGCGCTGTACGTGATCGCGACTGCCGTGATCGCCGTCGACCTCCTGGTACAGGATGCGACCCGTACCTACAGTTTTCTCGGGCTCGGCCTCGTGCTGATCGGTGTGCCGGTATACTTCGGGTGGCGGGCTGTGGCGGGGCACGCTCCTCCGACGACAGGGTCATGGTGGCTTCGGTTTTTGTTCGGGTCCGAAGCTCAATATGGCGCCCCTTGCCGGTGTTCTGAAGGGGCGCCATATTGAGCTTCGGACCCGAACAAAAACCGAAGCCACCATGACCCTGTCGACGCCCCACCCTTCCCCCGTTCCTCGGCCCCCCTCCCAGACGTCGTCCTGCCCCGACTGTGGCGGCGGGCTGGTCCGGCAATCGGGGTGCCTGGTTTGCGTGCAGTGCGGGTGGGCGCGGTGCGGGTGAACGGGCGGACAGGCGGACGGGCGGACCGCCGGAGCGTGAAGGCGACGCAGCTGCCGCTCCTCCAGTCCGACCGTCCGACGGTCCCACTGTCCGTCCTTGATGAGCGCCTCCGCGGCACCAAGTTCGTGGCGCTCGAACCCAAGTCCGTCCTCAACTCGCCGCAGCAGACCGGCGTCAATTTCTGGTCGCTCAACCCCTACATCGGTTGCGAATTCGGGTGCACGTACTGCTACGCGCGCTACGCGCATCGCTACACGGTCGAGCGCGCCCACGACGCGGGGAAGCTCTCCGACGAGGAGTTTCTGGAGTTCCGCGGACCGAACGGGTGGGAGGCGTTCGAACGGCGCGTGTTCGTGAAGGAAACGCTGCTCGGTGCGCTCGAGCGCGATCTACGGAGGTACTTTCGCTCCGCCGGTCCGGCCGCCGGCCCGACCGCGCCGATCGTCATCGGGACCGCCACCGATCCGTACCAGCCGGCCGAGCGGCGCTTCCGACTCACGCGGGGGATTCTCGAGCGGCTGGCGCGCTGCGAAGGGTTGAACATCGGCATCATCACCAAGAGCCCGCTCATCGCGCGCGACACCGAGGTGCTGCTGCGCCTTCAGGGGCGCAGCGATCTCCAGGTCCACATCTCCCTCACCACGGTGGACGTGGCGCTGATCAGGCAGGTCGAGGCCCGGTCCCCGATGCCGGCGGTACGGCTCCGGGCGCTCAAGCGACTCGCCGACGCGGGCGTAAGTGTCGGCTTGATCGTGGCGCCGGTTCTTCCGGGGATCACGGATGACCGACCCCATCTGGAAGCGCTCTTCCAGGCGGCCCGGGAGGCCGGCGCCAGGTTCGTCCACGCCGGTCCGCTGCGTCTCTACTCCGCGGTGCGGGAGCGCTTCCTCCCGATGCTCGAGGAGCAGTTCCCCCACCTCGTCGCGCGCTACCGGCGCGCCTACGAGGGACGGAGCGGTGTGCCGCGCGACTATGCGCGCGCGCTGGCCGCGCGCATTAAGAGGCTGCAGGCACGGTTCGGGTTTCCGGTGAACGAGGGGATGGCGGATCGCTACGGGCGACGGCTCGCGCCGACGCAGCGAGAGCTCGGATTATGAAGGGTTAGGCGACTTCGCTGGCGGCTTTGCCCCGGGGCCGGTAATGGCGCACCAAGTCCTCTACCCAGCGGGGTGGGGAAATGCGGCGCGCCTCGTACGTTTCGACGAGCAGCCCCGCGAGAGCCCGTCCCAGGCCGAGCGTGTGCTCAGGGGAGAGGTCGACCGACAACTCGTTCAGCAGGCGGACGAACTGACCCACGTTCGGCGGTCTGTTGCCTTTGCCCTGGACGGCGAGCCAGCGCTCCAGCCTGATTCGGGTGACACTGCGGGGAAACGCTCCTTGCAAAAAACCGCGCAGCCCGTTGGGGCTCATACCCACCTCGCGGGCGACGCGCCGCAGGGAGAGGCGCGCCGCCTCCCGCGCGAGCCCGTCCCGCAGCAATGGCACCGGGAGGGTTGGAACGGCCGAGCCGGCGTTCACGTGACGGCCGAGGGCGGAAGGCGGGGGAGGGCGCTAAGGCCCCCGCTTCCCTCCGTAATGCGCGATCAGCTCCCGGACCCAGCCCGGGACCTTCCCCTGCTTCGCGCGGTACGCGTCTCGTAACAAGGCCGCGATGCCGCGCCCCAGCACGACGCCGTCATGCGAGGCCACCCCGGTGCTCAGCGCCTCGACCAGACGCACGATTTCCGTGGCTTTGGGAGAGGGGGCCCGCTTGCCACGCTTGGTCGCCAAGTCAGCACCGCTTCGAAGAGGAACTGCACAAACTTCACACAGGAGATGTACCGCAGCGGCACTGGGGTCGCAAGGCCCCGGCGACCGCTCCTAAGCGACTTCGCTGGCTGTTTTGCCCCGACGCACCCGATAATGGCGGAGCAAGTCCTGGACCCAGCGGGGTGGGGACAGCCGGCGCGCTTCGTACGCGTTGGCGAGCAGACCCGCGATGTCGCCTGCGAGTGCCGCCGTCTGCTGGGTAGAGAGGTCCCCCGTAAGCTCGTTCAGCAGCCGCACCAGCTGACCGACGTTGGGGGGCCGGCTGACGCGCTGTCGCCCGGCGAGCCAGCGCTCGAGCTTTACGCGCGTGGCGCTGCGGGGAGCCGAGCCGTTGAGGAAGTTTCGCAGGCCGTTGGGACTGATGGAGATCTCGGTTGCGGCGCGCCGCAATGACAACCGGGCGGCCTCCCGCCCGACCGCGTCACGTAGTACGGGAACCGGCAGCGTGGGAACGCCCCGGCTGCTAGCGCTCATGGGGACTGTGCACTTTGTGCGGTACTGAAGAGATTACACGTCATAGCCTAGCGGGAGTCGGGAAAGCTCGCAAGGCGTGTCGACGCTACCCTCCCTCTCCCATCATCTCCACCAGTGCCCGGATCGTCCCCGGCGCGTTGCCTTCGAGCCGGTTGTTCACGAGGATCAGCCCTTCCATATGACGCCGCATCACCTCGGCGACGAGACGCAACAGGTCCTGGCGCACGGCGGGCTGCGGCTCGCGGATGCGATCGTAGGGCTCGAACAGCCTCACCGCATCGGCATACGCCCGCCCGGGGCGGAGTAGCGCCCGCGCCACGGTGAACCCGGCCGGGAACGTCCACGGCAGCTCGAGCTGCTCGCCGATCGCCGGCATCTCGTTCCAGGCATTGAACACGTGGGCCACGCCGTGGCGCGCCAGCACCGCGCCGTGGGCGTCGGTCAAGAGCTCCGGGTTCCGCAGCTCCACGGCGTAGCGGAAGTCGCGGGGCAGTCGCCGCAGGAAGGCGTCCAGCTCGTCCGCCCATTGGGCCGGCTCGGGGAGATCATGCCCTCGCATTGCCTGAAACTCGAACACGAACGCGCCGGCATGGTCCGAGAACGCCCGCGCGTACGGCCCGAGCACCGCTTCCTTGAAGAGATCGGCGTTCAGGAAATCGGGGTTCTTCAGTCCGGCGAGGTTGCCCCAGCGCGGGTCCTGCGTGAAGCGTCGCGCCGTGATCCGATCCCACACCTTGCTCACGCACGGAAAGCCGGGGGGCAGCGCCCGCGCGTACGCCGTGAGGACCTCTTCTGACGGCGGCTCGTAGAACGCGCTGTCGATCCCCACCGTGCGGAACAAGGGATAACGCGCGTACTCCTCGAGCCGACGGGCCGGCTGGGCGCTACGATAGGGCCGATGATAGACCTCGCCCGCCCAGCCGTCGTACGTCCACGTGGAGGTACCGAACCGAATGGACGGCGGGATGTGTTGGGCGAGCGAGATCAGGGCGGCGTGCGGTGGAGGCAGCGCGGCGACGTCGTCGAAGAAATTCGGCTGATCACGCCTGGACATTAGAAGTTGAAATGTATCAATAGCTTACCATCGAAGTAACAGGCCTTGCGATGTCCTCGATCTTCGGGATATATTCGGGTCCCACTTATTACCCGACGATGAAAAAAACGCCCCACCTGACGAGTGAGTCCGCGGCCTGCTGTTGGATGCCGCTGTTCGCGCTGCGATCTGAGACTGCCCGGCGGCCCGAGCTCGTGGCGCATCCCGTGGCGCTCGTTGCGTCCGACGATACCCGCCGGGTGTGGCAGGTCTCGCCGCTCGCCCGGCGTGCGGGGGTGAAACCAGGAATGACGGTCAGCCAGGCGATCGGGCTCTGTCCCGCGCTCAAGCTGTGCGAGCCCGACCCGGTGCATTACGACGAGCAGTTCGAGCAGCTCATCGCGGCGCTCACCGCGGTAAGCCCCGTCGTGGAGCCGGTGGAGTTGGGGCGAGTGTTCGTGGGCACCGACGGATTGGAAGGGCTGTACGGTGCGCCGGAGAAGATCGTCGAGGCGATCAAATGCGGAATGCGGAATGTACTCAATGCGGAGTGTGGAATGCGGAATGCGGAATGTAAGGGTAAGCGTCGTGAGGCGAACGACCCTTCCCGGAAATTCCGCACTCCGCATTCCGCATTCCGTATTGGGTGGGGTCGCGGAAAGTTTGTTGCCTGGGTTGCAGCCACGCGAGCGAAACCCGGAGAGACGGTACTCGTGCCGGTGGGAGGGGAGGCGAAGTTTCTCGCTTCCCAGCCGCTCGCCGTGCTCCCGCTCGACCCCGACACGCATCGCCGGCTGCAGCAGCTCGGCGTCAAGACTCTGGGCGCGCTCGTCGCGCTTCCGGAGGAAGCCGTCGTGTCGCAATTCGGTGGCCCGGGCCGGCGGCTGTGGCGGCTCGCGGCGGGACTCGTGTCGGAGCCGGTGGTGGGACGGGTCGTGCCCGAGCCGATCGTGGCCGCTCTCACGTTTTTCACCCCGGTCGGCGAGCGGGGCCTGCTCGCCCATGCACTGGACAAGCTCATCGACCGCGCGCTCGGAGATCCGCGTCGCAGCGGCTGGCGCGTGCAGGTCGTTCGGGTGCGCGCCGAGCTCGAGCACGGGGCCTCCTGGCTCGTGACAGCGACTCTCAAAGACCCCTCCGCGACGCGAGAGCGCATCGCGGCACCGCTCAAGACACAGCTCGAGCGGTCGCCGCCCGCCGGTGCGGTGGAGCGGCTCGTCGTCGAGTTCACCGCCTTTGCTCCCGGCACCGCCGAGCTGCAGCTGTTCGCGCATGATGCGAGCGCCGCGGCTCGCGCCGGGCGACGGCGTGCGCTCCAGAGCGCCGCCCGGGAGATCGCGCTCCGGATCAGACGGCCGATGCTGTATCACGTCATCGAGGTGCAGCCATGGTCCCGCCTCCCCGAGCGGCGGTACGCGCTGATCGACTTTGAAGCCTAGTGCGGAATGGGGAATGCGGAATGCGGAATGGAACTGACAGACTTCGGGCCGTAAACGTTCCCCAGCCTGCGGTGGTGGAGCTCGACGCTGTCGGATCGCCGGCCAAGATCGAAATGCGGAGTGCGGAATTCGGAATGCGGAATAATGATATGCAAGAGCCGGTGACGATCGAAGCCGTCCGGGAAACATGGCGGATCGACGACGAATGGTGGAGAGAACCGATCACCCGGACGTATTACGAAGTGCTTCTGCAAGGCGGCGCACGTCTCGTGCTATTCGTGGATCTCGTAACGCTGGAGTGGTTCGTGCAAAAACCTTAAGGGATTTCGGTGGTCGGAACACGGCATCGAGGCTTTCCCTTCTATTCCGCATTCCGCACTCCGCATTCCGCATTATATGTATATCGAGCTCCACTGCCACTCCGCCTTCTCGTTCCTCGACGGTGCCTCGCTCCCCGAGCAGCTCGCGCTCACCGCGTCGCAGCTGGGCTACCCCGCGCTCGCGCTCACCGACCACAACGGCCTGTACGGCTCGATGGCGTTCGCACAGGAAGCGAAACAGCTCGGGCTCCAGGCGATCACCGGAGCGGAGCTGACGCTACTCGACGGCTCTCATGTGACGATTCTCGCGGAGACGCCCGAAGGGTACGCGAACCTCTGCCGGTTGATTACGGAGGCGCATCTCGGCCGTGCTGACCGGCGCGACCCGCGGCTCGATTTCGCCTCGCTCGAAGCCCGGCACGCAGGGCTCATCGTGCTGTCGGGATGCCGCAACGGGCTGCTCCCTCAGGTGCTGCGGCGCGACGGCCCGGCCGCTGCCCGTCGCTTCGCCGAGCGGTGTCGTGCGGTGTTCGGGAAGGACAACTTTGTCGTCGAGCTGCAGCGGAACTACGTCCGGGGAGACCTCGCGCTCACTCGAGCGCTGAAAGACGTCGCCGATTCCGTACGACTGAGCGTCGTGGCGTCGGGCAACGTGCATTATCACGCCCGCCCGCGTCACCGGCTGCACGACGTGCTGGTGACGATCCGGCACCGCACCACGCTCGACGGCTCGCACGGCGTGCGGCATGCGAACAGCGAGTTTTTCCTGCAACCACCGCGCGTAGTCGAGGCGCTGTTTCATGACTGTCCCGATGCTGTCGCTACTACAATGGCGCTGACGGAGCGCTGCAGGGGGTTCGATCTCACGCGGGATCTGGGTTATCGCTTTCCCGATTTCCACGGCGCCGAGCGCGCTCCCGCCCCGCGGGCGCTCGCCGAGCTGTGCCGCGCGCGGCTCGAAGAACGCTACCCGGCGGGCTCCGGGCACCGCGGCGAGGCGGAGCGACGACTCGCCGAGGAGCTGCGATTGGTCGAGCACCACGGGCTCAGTGGGTTCTTCCTCGTCTATCACGATCTGTTCGACCTCGCGCGCGAGGTCGCCGCCGACGTGCGGCGCGGCTCGCGGCGCGCCAGCGGCGACCTCCTCCCCGGGCGGGGGCGCGGCTCATCGGTCTCCTCCGTCGTGTGCTACCTGCTCGGCCTCTCGCACATCGATCCGGTCGCCACCCGGCTCTTCATCGGGCGGTTCCTGAACGAGACCCTCGCCTCGGTGCCGGACATCGACCTCGATTTCCCGCGCGAGATCCGGGAAGAGCTGATCCGGCGAGTGTACAAGCGGTACGGCGACGAGCACGTCGGGCTCGTCTGCTCGTTCCCCACCTACCGCCTGCGCTCGACGGTGCGCGAGATCGGCAAGGCTTTGGATCTGCCGCCGGGCGAGATCGAGCAGGTCGCGAAACTGGCGGACCGGCGATCCGGCGGACTGGCGGACGAATTGGACCAGCTTCCCGGATTCGCGGGGCGACGGAGCGCGCCGCTCTGGAAAGAACTGTGCGAGCTCGCCGAGGAGATCGCGGGGCTGCCGCGGCACATTTCCCAGCACGTGGGTGGGATGGTCATCTCGAGCCGGCCGCTCGTGGAGATCGTGCCGCTCGAGCGCGCCGCCATGGAAGACCGCGTCGTGTGCCAGTGGGACAAGGACTCCTGCGACGACGCGCGCTTCATCAAGATCGACTTCCTGGCGCTCGGCATGCTGTCGCTGGTGGAAGAGTGCGTCGAGCGGATCGCCGTGCGCGAGGGAACGCCACCCGACCTCTCGCGCATCGACTTCGAGGACCCCGCGGTGTACGACCGCATCTGCCGGGGCGACACGGTGGGACTGTTCCAGATCGAGAGCAGGGCGCAGATCCAGATGATCCGTCGCACCCGACCCACCAACCTCGAAGACCTGGCGGTCGAGGTCGCGATCGTGCGGCCCGGCCCGATCGTGGGTGGCGCGGTGAATCCGTACGTCCGGCGACGCGAAGACCAGCGCCGCGCCCGGGCCGCGGGCCGACCGTACGAGCCGCCGCTCGAGCATCCCCTCCTCAAGGAACCGCTTGCCGAAACGCTCGGCGTGATCCTCTATCAGGACCAGGTGCTGCAGGTGTGCCAGGCGCTCGCGGGGTTCACCCCGGGCCAGGCGGAGGCGCTGCGGCGCGCGATGAGCCGGCGGCGCAGCCGCGAGCTGATGGCGGGGTTCTGGGAGGAGTTCAGGGACGGCGCCGCCGCGCGCGGCGTCCCCGAAGCCACCGCCCAGCGCGTGTTCACACAGGTGATCGCGTTCTCGGAGTTCGGTTTCCCCAAGTCGCACGCCGCGGCGTTCGGCCTGCTCACCTACCAGTCGGCGTGGCTCAGGCACTATCACCCGGCCGAGTATTATTGCGCCCTCTTCAACAACCAGCCGATGGGGTTCTACTCGCTCGACGCGCTGGGACGCGACGCCCAGCGGAACGGCGTCGAGATCCGGCTGCCGGATGTGAATCTGAGTGACGTGTGGAGCACAGTTGAGCGGGATGCGGGATGCGGGATGCGGGATGCGGGAGCTGTGCGGGTGGGGCTCGGGTTCATTCGGGACTGGAGCGAAGAGACGGCGACGGCTGTGGTAATCGAGCGCGAACAGCGGGGTCGGTACGTGAGCAGCGGCGACTTCGTGCGCCGCGCGCCGCCGATGCTCAAGCGTACCGCGATCGAGCATCTCGTGTGGGTGGGAGGATGCGACGACTTCGGGCTCACCCGGCGCGAGCTCCTGTGGCAGGTGGGGCTGTGGCTGCCTCCGGAATCGGAGCACGGGGTGGACGCGCGCGCACGGCGGCAGCTCGAGCTGGCGCTCAATCATCCCCACGAGGGACTCCGATTCGGCGGCCTCGAGGCGGCCGAGCGGCTGCTCGCCGAGTATGACGTCCTGGGGTTCGCCGCGAGCGGCCATCCGCTCTCGCTGCTCCGCGGGGCGCTGCCGCCGGGTATCGTGCAGAGCGACACGCTCCCCCGGCTCGAGCACGGAGCGTGGGTCGAAGTCGCCGGGCTGGTGGTCGCGCGCCAGCGACCCGAGACGGCGAAGGGATTCATCTTCGTGCTGGTCGAGGATGAGGCGGGGATGGTGAACGTGATCGTGCGGCCCGACGTGTACGAGCGCTATCGTACCGCGGTCCGCGGCGAGCCGCTCTTGTGGGTGCGCGGCAAGCTCGCCAAGGACGACGGGACGGTCAATGTGATCGCGCAGGAGGCGCAGGGGCTGAAATGCGGAATGCGGAATGTGGAATGCGGAATGGAAGGGCAGCCTGACGATTCCGCATTCCGCACTCCGCATTCCGCATTCGAGTTTCTCAAGTCCATGCGTCGTCTCGCGCCGGAGTCCAAGGATTGGGGGTAGCGGCATTGACATCGTCACGGCGCCGGATAGCCTTGCTCCATGCCGATCCCCACCGAACCCATTGGCAGCATCCCCAGACCCCCGGAGCTCGTCGCGGGGATGCAGCAGTTCGCCACCGGTCGCCTCACGCGCGACCAGTTCGCCCGACTCCAGGACGCGGCGATCCACGACACCATCCGGCGGTTCGAAGCGACCGAGTCCCCGGTCATCACCGATGGTGAGCAGGCGAAACCAAGCTTCGCTACCTACCCGATCCACGGGCTCACGAACCTCGCACCCGACGGCGTCACGATCCCGTTTGCCGACGGACACACGCGACAGCTCCCCCGGCTGACCGCCGGGCCGTTCCGCTATCAGACATACGCCGACGCATATCTCGCGAGCGCGCGAGCGCACGCCCACGTGCCCGTCAAACAGGCGGTGATCGCGGCCTCGGCGCTGAGCCTGCTCTATCCGGAGGACGGCATTAAAGGGTATCCGCGCGAAGCGTTTCTCCAGGATCTCGTGCGCGAGGCAGAGACGGACATCCGCCGGTGTCTCGCGAAGGGTGCCCATGTGGTGCAGCTCGATTTCACCGAAGGCCGGCTCGCGGTGAAGTTCGATCCATCGCTGGGCCTGCTCAGGATGTTCGTGAACCTGAACAATCAGGTACTCGAGCGCTTCACGGACGACGAGCGCCGTAGGATCGGCGTTCACACCTGTCCGGGCGGCGACCGGGACTCGACGCACAGCGCCGACGTGGACTACGCGGAGCTCCTGCCCACGCTGTTTGAGCTGAAGGCGACGAACTTCTACATCCAGTGCGCGAGTGAGCCGGACCGCGGCAGGGTGCTGCGCCTCATGAAGGAGCACAGCAAGCCTGGCCAGCGGATTTTCGTCGGCGTGATCGATCCGATCGATCCACGGGTTGAGACGCCCGACGAAGTCCGGGACCGGGTCCTGGAGGCGGCGGAGTACATCCCGCTCGACCGGCTCGGCACGACCGACGACTGCGGTTTCGCGCCCTTCAGCGACGACACCTCCACCGACCGCGAGACGGCATTCGCCAAGATCCGGGCGCGCGTGGCCGGCACCGCGCTGGCGGCTCGGGCGCTGCGGGCGTGATCACGCCTTGCCGCTCAGGCTAGGTTTCGGAACACCGCAGAAAGGGGATGTGCGGATGCCGCAGCGCGAAGTGGCAACCCTCGCCGGCGGGTGCTTCTGGTGCCTGGAAGCCGCCTTCCAGGACCTGAAGGGTGTCGACAAGGCTCAGTCGGGCTACGCCGGGGGGCGCGTGGCGAACCCGTCGTACGAGGACGTCTGCACCGGCACGACGGGCCACGCCGAGGTCGTGCAGATCACCTTCGACCCCACCGTCGTGTC
>Ga0209761_1000838_pt1 | contig 19519 bp, 12 predicted proteins | sample GraSoi013_1_40cm_4_FD_185818 | JGI IMG/M metagenome (GOLD analysis project Ga0209761, IMG submission 185818) | Grasslands soil microbial communities from the Angelo Coastal Reserve, California, USA - Sample 09_25_2013_1_40cm (SPAdes) (version 2) | ecosystem: Environmental > Terrestrial > Soil >...
TTATATATAACCGACGTATTCAAGCTGTACGTGACCAACGTGTTCGTTATGTTCAAGGTCTGCCGGCGCGTATTGTTGAACAGATTGAAGAAGCTTGCGCGTAGTTCCATTCCCATCCTTTCGCGGATCGGGAAGGTCTTGCGGACCGTCACGTCATTGGAGCTGGTTCCCTGCATCCACAGGTAGTTGCGGGAGCCGAGTCCCGGATTGCCTATGTCCGGAAGAGCAAACGCATTGATGTCGAACATATGATACGGATCGGCTCCGCGCTTATTGGGATTGGAAGTGGGCTGAAGCCGAGGCGCGAGGTCCGGACTTCCGGTGAAAATGGTGTTGAGGTTGGCGACCGGTTGCGTGCTGTTGGCGTAGGTCAGAGAAAACGTGGGCGTAATCGGCATTCCGCTGAGGAAACTTATGATGTGGGCCACACTCCAGCCGTCGAATGCCTGACGGGCGAAGGCGCTGTTCCATCCCAACCGTTTGGATAAACTGGGCACGTCGTACACGTAATTGATAGTGACGTTGTGGGTACGATCATTACTCGCCTGGTAGCCTGTGTAGTCCTTCCACCGGTAAGACCAAAGTCCCGGGTTTTCAATGCCGCTGATCAGCTTGCCATAGGTATGCACCACTTGAAAGGAAAGGCCGTTGCTCATGCGCTTGGTGAGATTCGTCTGCAGCGAGTTATAGCGGTTGTTCCCGACGTCACTGATCTGAGTGAGAGTGCTGAACCCCTGAAAAGGCCGCATCAGATTGCGGTCGACAAGCCCCGTGCCGGGGAGAGGTCCCGGATTTGAAGCAGTGACAGGCCCGGCGAAATTGTTACCCGCCAAACGAGGATCGATGTATTTGGGATCGAAGCCGGTTCCGGGTGGAACAGCGTTAATGTCGAAAGCGATGATCTGATGCTGCTGAATGTTGCCGATATAGGCGACGTCGAGGACAAAGCTGCCGGGTAGTTCGCGCTGCACCGACAGGCTGAAATCGTAAATCGTGGGCACCTTGTTGCTGGATTCATCCAGCACGCCGAAACTCCGCGGCGAAAGGCGCTTCACACCGGGGTTGGAAAGAGTGGCCAGGCTCGTCTGGCGATAGTCCACCTGGTCGGCCAGCCCGTTTTCGAAGGTGTTAATGGCGTCCATTATCCTTGGCCGATTGTAAGCCCAGCCAAATCCTCCGCGAAACACCGTCTTCGGAATCACCTGCCATGCGAAGCCGCCACGCGGGGCGAACAGCACGGCCCTAGGATCGCGGATTCCCGCTCTGCCAGCCGCGGCCGAACCGAGCGGTACGACGCCGTTCAAAGGATCACCGGATCCGGGAACCAAAGAATACAGCAATGCATTAAAGACATTGGCAGGAAGCGGCGCGTTCGGAAATGCAGGATCGATCAGCGTCCTGGTGTTCGCCGGATTCACGATGTAGTAACGAGGTGCCTTGTTCGGATCGTACAGGCTCGGCACGAAGACCGCGTCCAGGGTTTTGGACGGGTTTGTGTTGTATTCGGATGGGATGTGGTAGAGGCGGATGCCGTAATCGAGCGTCAGTTTCGGCGTCGCCTTCCACGTGTCCTGAATGAAGAAGTGGAGGTCTCGGTAGAGCGAATACTTGTGCGCTTCGTTGCTGACCTGCTGGAATTGCGAGACGGCGCCGGTGAGGACGTTCGCGGGAGCATATCCCATGTCCACATTACTCGCCGAGTCCGCGCCGAAGTTGAAAAGGCCAAACTGATTGGAAGTGTCCTTCTCGTTCTTCTTGTTCTGGATGAACTGAATACCCGTCTTGACGACGTGCGTTTGGTGGGTCCAGGTCCAGTTGCTCGAGAGCTGCCATTCCGGAGCGATGGCGCGCCAGGGGAAACGCGGAAAGCCATAATCGGCCCATCCGGTGTTCATGAACTGAGGCAGAATATTCAGGTCGGTCTTGAACGCGAGCGGAAGGTCTGCTAATCCCACCTTTGTGCGGTCCAACTTGTCGGGATAGGCTGCAACCTCAAATGCGCTATTGACGTCATCGTTCTGGTAATTGAACATCGTCTCGTTCACCAGTGCCGGAGAGAAAATTCGCGTCACGTTGACTGTGAGAGCCTTGTCCGTACGGTTCCAGCCGGTTAAGTTGAAAGGCAAAGATCCAACCGAACCCGGGCCGCGGTTGCGCAGGCGTTGAATATCGTGACTGTAACGGACGTAGGCACGTGTCTTGTCATCCACGTTCCAGTCCACCCTTCCTACATTCAGCCAACGGCGGTCGTTGTTGGGAAGGGTGTTGAGATAGTTGATGCCGTTGTTGCCGGCGTAGTTGGGCTCCGGATAGGTATTGGCGATCGCCAGACCAAGAGGGCTGAGCAGGTTGGCCGGGATCTTCATATTCGGAATCGGGACGGGCGCGCCGGCGGCTTGTGTGCCAGGCATATAGATGGTCGGCCGCGTGCCGTCCGGATTGAATGTCTGTGAGAAATCGCCGATCCTCTCGAGCGCGGTCGGAACGCGAGCCTGCTCCACCACCAACGGATTAAAAACCTTGGTTTGCTCCTGGTTAAAAAAGAAGAACAGCTTGTCGCGCTTGATGGGTCCTCCCAGGTTGCCGCCAAAATAGTTGTAACGGTACTTGGGACGCGGCACTCCGAAGAAGTTGTTGTCGGCGGAATTGGCGTTCAGTATTTCGTTCCGCAGATAATCCCACGCGGTGGCATGCCAGTTGTTGCTGCCCGACTTCGTGACAACATTCACCACAACGCCAGCGCGGATGCCGTATTCGGCCTGGAAATTGTTGGTGAGAACCGAAACTTCCTGGATCGATTCCAGGCTGGGCGTGACCGTCGTCTTCCCATCACTGCCATGATCGACGTTGCTGCCGCCGTCCAGGTTCATCTGCGTCTGCCTGCCATCCTTGCCATTGACACGAAAATCGTTGTAGCCGTTGGAGTCGAGCTCTCGGCCAACGATGCCTTGGTTATTGACAGGAGTTGCGCCAGGGATGATTTTCAAGAGTGTCGACCAGTTGCGCCCCTGGGCCGGCATTTCCGTCACCTGAGTGGATTGAATAGCCGTCGAACGGATGCCATTTTCGGTCTGGATCAAGGGAGCTTCTGCAGTAACGTCGATGCTCGTCGCGGCTGCCCCTTCGACCTCTAGGACAAGCGTGCCCAGCGCGAGGTTCTGAAACGCGTTTAGTGTTAAGTTTGGCAGCTTTTTCTGCCTAAACCCGGGCAGGTCGATGGTCAATGAATAGTCGCTGGCCACCAACGACGGAATGTTGAAAAGACCTGCTTCGTTCGTTATGGTGACGCGTTCCGTGTTCGTGGAAAGCTGGACAAGGCGCACGGTAACGCCCGGCAACCGCGCATCAGTGGAGTCGGTCACCGTTCCTGTGATCGAGGCCAGACCAGATTGCGCATACGCCCCAACGTTAAAGAGCACGACCAATATTGCCAGCCGGATGCTTGTGTACATTTCAGATTCCTCCTACTGCTTGATCACTGTTCCCTCCGGAGGCCGCACGTCTCCCCAGCCGCCGTCAGCGCGAGCCACACTGATTCAGTTCGTGAAGGGCGTCAACGTTAATGGGGTTAGTGGGAGGGTGTTAAGCGGTGTTAACGACTCTGGTCGATGACTTCCAGTGCACTCAGCATCGGAAAATTTTTGTGAGGAACCATGGCGATCTCCAGCTTTCCCTGATGGTTGGGCTCGAGTCCGCTGAATGTTTGTACGAGAGATCGGTCGGTGCCGCCGGCGCGCTTGAAGACGTCGATGTCGCGCACCAGGGCTGCACCGTTACAGAAGATATCGAACAGCCGGCTGCCGGCGCCGCCTCCGCCCGGTGAGTTGGGACCCAACCAGCGTTCCGCCATGTAGAAAGTGACGGTATATTTGCCCGGCGGCACGGGGAACATGTATTTCAGATTGCCAAACCGCTCTCCGGCAAATAATTGCGGGTCTGCCGCCCCCGACACGTTCGCGATGCGCTTTACGACTTGGCCGCCGATGGCATATCGGTCCGGTTCCCACACGCGGCCTTGCTCATCCGTGTACGCCCGTTCCTGCGTCACGATGCGGATCGGCAAGAGTTTTCCCGCAACTCCCGGTGTGAGTTCGATGGCATTCAGAAAGGGAACTGAAACGATCGGCGTGAAGCTGAGATGCAAGATGCCGTCGGAGTCCGACGAGATATCGCGAAAGACTTTGATGTCCGCCGTTCGTGGTCCGACCTCACCCACGACATCGAGCCGGGACATAACGGTTTTTCCATTCACGACGATGCCAAACGCTCGGCTGCCTTCCCCTCCGAAACCTGCCAAATTCATTTCTCCGAAATGCGTTTCCGCAAAATGGAGCCGCATTTCGTAGACGCCAGGCTTCAGTGGAATGTCATAGCCGAACATTCCCTGACGCCGGCTTTGGTAGAGCCGCTGTTCGCGAGTTCCTAAAATGAAATAATCGCCGATCTTGACCACGCTTCCGCCTGCGAAGTAACGATCGCTCATCCACGTGCGGCCGAATCCGTCAGTGAAGGTTCCGTTTTCCAGGCCGGCCAGAACGCGGATGGATTCCCCTGTTGTTGTAACAGGCCTTACATCCACCGGCGCGGCGGACACCAAGGCTTCGCCGCGACGGGTAAACCCCAGTGCGAAAACGCCAAGCAGAATTAACACCGCCGCGGCCACGCTCGCCGGCCACCAATATTTCCGCGCACGACCGGTTAGCGCAAAAGCCTCCGGGGCTTCTCCTGACAAGTTCTTTGGTGCGGGCGTTTCCGAACGCCTCACAAACGTGGGGACGTAGCGGCCTTGAGGGATAACGATTTGAACTTCATCGGAAGCGCCCCTAGTCTCATAGTATTCCGCGAGACGTTCCCTGAGCCGGTGTACCTGGACACGGACGATTGAATCTTTCTTCTGATCAAAATCAGGAGGGCGGCCGAACGCATCGACGGCGATGTTGTATTCCTTGATACCGTCCGCGGTGCCTTCAAAATATTTGGCACAGATGTACGTCAGGACTTGCGCCAGACTCGGCGACCTTTCAAAGATGCCTGAGGCCAGGACACGCGCGAGTTCCTCGCGTTCCAAGTGATAATTCTCTGCGACTGACATTGTGGGATCTTCCGCCGGCGATGACTTTACCATCAAAAAGAGGAGTGTGGCAAACACCCCTGGACCGTGTTGAGAGCGCCGAAGCCGAAACGGCCGCCGCCTGGAGTGCCGGCGAACGCGTTCAGGAAAAACAACTCGCAGGAGAACTCAATTCTGTTTAGCTGGCGATTTGCGGAATCAACTCGCCGTACACATCAGTAAGGCGCATATCGCGCCCATTGAAACGATACGTGAGCTTCGTGTGTTGCAGGCCGAGCAGATGCAAAATCGTGGCGTGCAGGTCGTGGACGGACATGACCTGCTGTTCCGCCTTGAGACCGAATTCATCGCTGGCGCCGATCGCCAGGCCACCCTTGATTCCCGCTCCGGCCATCCATACCGCCATCGCGCCCGGGTTGTGATCGCGGCCGACGCCTCTTTGCGAGATCGGCATGCGGCCGAACTCGCCGTGCCACACGACCAAAGTGGAATCCAGCAGACCGCGCGCTTTTAAGTCGGTCAGCAAACCCGCAATGGGACGGTCGGTTTCGGCAGCATGAAGCGAGTGATTGGTTTTCACATCGACGTGCGCGTCCCAGGTGTCCGTGTTCTGATCGCCCAGCCCGCCTGAAAAAACCTGCACGAATCGCACTCCGTGCTCAACCAGCCTGCGAGCCAGCAGGCATTGCCTGCCAAACGGCTCCGTGATCTTTTCGTCCATTCCGTAGAGTTTCCGCGTGACTTCGCTTTCGTTGCTTAGATCCACCGCGCGAGGCGCGCAGCCCTGCATGCGGAACGCGAGTTCGTATGAGGAAATGCGTGCAGCCAGTTCAGAATCGCCGGGATACTTCTCGAGGTCCCGCTCGTTGAGTTTTGCCAACAGGTCGAGCCGCGCGCGCTGCTGCTCCGGGGTTAATCCTTCGGGAGGTTTTAAATCGAGGATCGGGTCGCCCGACGAGCGGAACGCTGTTCCCTGATACGCAGCGGGCATGAAGCCTGCAGTCCAGTTGCTGACTCCGGCAATGGGCCCGCCGCGCGGATCCGGTATCGCAACGAACGCGGGCAGACCGCTCGTTTCCGAACCCAATCCGTATGTGATCCAGGCGCCCATACTCGGATAGCCTGCGCGAATCTGGCCCGACTGCAGTTCATAGGTCGACTGAACATGGTCGTTGGATCTTGCATAGATCGATCGCAAGATCGCCATTTCGTCGGCGTGCCGGCCGAGGTTTGGAAAGATCTCCGCGAACTCGAGTCCGCTTTGCCCGTATTTCTTGAACTGGAATGGGCTCGGCATCAGCGGCCCGGGCCAGCCCTGGCGAACGTTGATGTCGCCTTTGCCGGTCAGTGGTTCTCCCGCATACTTCGCCAAAGCCGGTTTCGGATCAAAAGTGTCTACATGGCTCGGACCACCAGTCATGAACAAAGAGATAACTGCCTTGGCGCGCGGCTTGAAATGCGGCGGCTTCCGAGCATAGGGATTCCCGCCAAGCGGCGCATTGTTGCAGGCATCCGATTCGGCCGCCAGCAACCCGTCTTTGTGGAGTAAGTAAGCCAGCGCGAGGCCGCTGATGCCGCCGCCGGACTGGAATAGAAAATCGCGTCGAGACCAAAAATATTTCACAGGATCACCTCATGTAGAGGAACTCGCTCAAATTCAACAACACATGCGTCAGATCGACGAGCGCATGCGATCCCAACAGATCTGTCGCCAACGCCAATTCCGTCTCGTCCGGAGGACGCGTCAGCGCGATCCGATACGCCAGCCCGATTTGTTTGACGGGATCGTCTCCGGCTTCTTTCTTGACTCTGTCCGCGAATAACTGCGCTTGCTTCAGCACAAAGTCGTTGTTGATGAGCGTCAATGCCTGGGTCGGTACGGTCGAGACCGAGCGTCTGCCGGCACTGAAATTGGAGTCGGGCATGTCGAACACTTCGAACATAGGGAACATCATGCCGCGCTTGCGGTACACATACAGGCTGCGCCGCCAGACCTCGGGCCCGTCGTCCTGGTTTTTCCAGACGTTGTAGATCGTCGATTTGATCAGTGTTTCCGGAAGCGGCGGACGGACGGGCGTGCCACCGACGGCCAAGTTGATGGCGCCGCTCGCTCGGAGAATGCCGTCTCGCACAATTTCCGCATCGAGCCTCTGCGGGCGGTAGCGCCACAGATATTGGTTCTGCGGGTCCTTCTCGAGATCTTCAGCGTCTGTGTACGCCGACGCCATCTGATACGCCTCGGAGGTTATCATCAGCTTGTGGAGCTGCTTGATGCTCCAGCCGCGGTTCATGAATTCGACTGTCAACCAGTCCAGCAGTTCCGGATGCGTCGGCGGATCCCCCATTTTTCCAAAATTATCGAGCGTGGGCACAATGCCGCGGCCGAAGTGGTGGTGCCAGACGCGATTGACGATGACGCGCGGCGCCAGCGGGTTTTCCCGCGAAGCCAGCCATTCGGCCAGCGCCCTTCGCCGTCCGGAAGTACGGCCATCGGCCGGAGGAATTTCCGTGGCTGGATTCCCATAGGTTGCCACGGTGATAAATCCGGGCTTCATCAGAGACCCCTTGCTCGCGGGATCGCCTCGCACCAAAAAATAGGAAGGCGGAACCTGGTAGCGTGCCGGACCGGTATGCAGGAAGGTTCCTTCGGCTTCCTGGATTCTGCACTTCACACAGCCGATCACGTCATCGCCGGGGCCGAGTGGAGTAAATCGATAGTCGCCATCGGTGACGATGTCGGCCACCGGTATCGGCTGCGGCTTCTCCTTTTGAAGAGCCGCGATCCGGTCGTTGAGAGCCTTTCGTTCGGCGGCATGTTCCGGAGTCAGAGCCCGCTCTACAGTAGGTCCATTAACATTGAGGCCGCCTTCAATGACCTGCGTTGCCAGCAACTTCTCACCCGGAGTCCGTTCATTTTCGGGTTTCTCGACCGCACGCTGAACATTTTCAGGGTATTTCCTGAGTGCTTCCGCCTTCAATTTTTCCCGATAAGGCGCCTCGATCTCTGCAATCCGCTCCCGCAGCGGTTTGATTTGCGCATCGATTTCCGCAACCTTCTTGTTATAGGCGTCGGCTTCCTCTTTCGGTACCAGCGGGTAGGTCGTTTCGACATAACCAAAGATGGCGGCCTGCAGGGAGTAATAATCTTTCTGCGGAATCGGATCGAATTTGTGGTTGTGGCACCGCGCGCACTGAACCGTAAGGCCCAGGATGCCGCGGCCGATCGTGGCCATCACATCGTCCAGGTAATCAAACCGCCGCTCGGGAGTGTCCTTCTCCCTGAAGTGCACTCGAGGCCCCGCGCGGAGGAAACCGGTGGCGATCATCGTGTCGGCGCTCTTCGTTTCGAGTTCGTCGCCGGCAACCTGTTCCTTGATAAAAATGTTATAGGGTTTGTCCTGGTTGAAGGAGCGAACGACGTAGTCCCGATAAAGCCAGGCATTCGGCCGGTCGAAATCTTGTTCGAAGCCGTCGGAGTCGGCATATCGCGCCACGTCCAGCCAGTGCCGTCCCCAGCGCTCACCATAGTGCGGTGAAGCGAGAAGTTTGTCGATCAAATGCCCCCACGCCTCCGGGGAATTGTCGGATAGAAATTCCTCAGTCTCTGAAGGCGTAGGCGGCAGCCCGATCAGATCCATATAAGCCCGGCGCACCAGCGTGAGACGGTCGGCCCGGGGAGCCGCTTTGAGATCTTTTTCCCGGCGAGTCTTTTCCAGAAAACGATCGATTGGATTTCTCAGGTCCGCTGAAGCGTTTGGCACGGGTGCTTGTAGGGGCAGCTTGAATGCCCAGTAGTTCCGCGCTTCCGGCGAGATCTCCATGTTTTCCAACGCAGCCAGCGCGGCGGGATCGACAGATGGAGCTTTGGCCTCAGCCCCCACGTCCCAGTGCGCGCCTTGATCGATCCACGCCTTGATTGTCGAGATCTGATCGCCGGTGAGCTTGCCGTCCATCGGCATGGCAGGACGTTCCAGCCCCGCGACACGCCGGTACAAGCGGCTGTCTTCGGCTTTGCCTGGAACGATCGAAGCGCCCTTTTCACCGCCCTTCAATGCGCCTTCGAGCGTCCGCAAATCGAGCTTCGAAAGCTGCATGGCCTCGCCATGGCACTTCCAACAGCTATTCTGAAGAATCGGTTGAATGTCCCTGGTAAAGGAGACGGATTCCTGGGCACGAGACAAAGTGCTGGGCACCGAAACAACCCATCCCACGGCCAACAGCCAAATCATCGATGCGAATATTGTTCGCCTGGTCAAGTGTCCTCCCGTTTTCCTTGCCGCGAAATTTGAGAGAGCGACGATCGTTCACAAATGATACTGCTCGTAGCAGCGCATCCGAAACAATATCAAATCAAAATTGACATCCTTTTCCGGCGCTCGTAAGCTTCCCGCATGTCTTCCAAATCTCTTTTGGGGCTCAGTGTGTTCCGAGACTGGTTTGTTGTCCTTGGTTGCTCAGCGGCTCTGACGCTGGTTGCGCCCGACGGGGCGGGTCGCCAATTGCTCCAGGGCACCATCGATGGAAATGTGATGGATTCGAGCCAGGCAGCCGTTCCTGACGCGATTGTCACCGCAAAAGATCAGCAAACCAATTTCGCCCGGGAAACGAAGACGAACGCCGTGGGCGGCTACAGCCTGTCCGGACTGCCGCCTGGAACCTACATGATTACGGTCAGCGCCGCAGGGTTGCAGAACTACACCCAGAACGGTATGGAAGTAACGCCCAATACGATTCGCCGGGTGGACGTGACCCTGACGGTCGGACCGGTTACCGAAAGCGTGACGGTCGAGGCTACGGCCGCCGCCCTGCAAACCGACCGCGCCGAGATCCGCTCTGACGTTACAGGGAACACGCTAACCAACGTGCCGGTGCCGATCGGCCGCAACTACCAACTGCTCATGCCGACGCTCCCTGGCGTGTCGTACGCGGAGAACGGGAACTCCTTTGCTGCAAACCCGACTCGCTCGGTGAACTTCTCCGTCAATGGCACGCCAACGAATATCAATAACTTTTCCATCGATGGGACTAACAGCCGCGGAGTCATCGATAGCACCTTTACTTATATTCCGGCTCTCGAAGCCGTCCAGGAAGTCAGCGTCGTCACCAACTCCTTCGACGCGGAACAGGGTCTGGCCGGCGGCGCCGCGATCGCCTTGCAGATCAAGAGCGGTTCCAACGCCGTCCATGGTTCTTTGTTTGGTTTCCATACCGATCAGCACATGAAGGCGTACCAGTGGGCTGCCGACCGAACCCAGCCCAAGCCGAAATACATCTACAACCAGTACGGAGCGACCGTAGGCGGGCCGATCAAACCGGACAGGCTGTTCTACTTCCTGAGCTACGAAGGTTCGCACTACTCGGAGAACGTCACGCAGAACGTGCAAGTGCCCACTCCGGCAATGAAGGCGGGCGACCTGTCGGCCTCTCCAACCCCGATTTACGATCCGGCGACGGGCAACCCTGACGGGACGGGGCGCAGGCCGTTTCCGGGCAATATCATTCCGAGCGACCGCATCGATCCGGGCATTCAGACCATTCTGAATCTCGGCGGCTGGGCCCCAAACACCCAAGGTAGCGGGGCATTCGGCCTGGCCCGGAACTATATCACTTCGGCGCCCAACTACCAGTGGCGCCGCCAGTACGATGCGAAGCTCAACTACAACCCCAGCTCCAAGCTAAGCACTTTCGTGCGCTTCGGTTTCGTGGATCATAACGCGAACACCGACGGCATCTTCGGTCCCCTTGGCGGCCTGCCCATCAGCCGTGCGAATACCGGGTCGGGTTTCGTGCAGGGCCACCTCTTTCAGGGGACCATTTCCGCGACTTATGTGGCTACGCCCAACCTCGTCGTTGACGCCGCCTACGGTTACTTCCGCGAAGACTTCAACGATGTGCCGCCCCGGGGAAATGAGAACCTCGGCTGGACTGTCATGAAGGTCCCGGGACTTCAGACCAACAGGAAAACGGAATTCGGCTGGCCGCTCATTTTGATCGACGGTTTTTCACGGCTCGGTGCGGCCAATAACTTCGAGCCGCATGGCTACCGTGATCCCACATACGATTACTCGGCCAACTTGAGTTGGACCCGAGGCGCACATAATCTTCGCTTCGGCTTCAACCTGAATCGCCAGCACATTAATGAGAGCCAGCCGCAGGGCAATCTGGACTACATCGCTTCGCAGGGGGGATTCCAGTTCTCTCCGGGGGCGACACAGCTCAACGGTGGACCGCCAGGCAACGACTTCAATACGTTCGCCGCGTTTCTGCTGGGTCTGCCGAGCAACGCGGGTAAGCTCCGCCTGTTCCCCGATGATATCCAGACGCGTATGAAGGCCTACAGTATGTACGCCCGCGATCGCTGGCAGATCACGCCCAAGCTGACGTTCAACTATGGTGTGCGCGTGGAGCTGTTCCCTTTCCCACAGCGGGCAGGACGCGGCCTGGAGGTCTACGACTTTGACAGAAATGTCATGCTGCTGTGCGGCCTTGGACCGAATCCGATCGATTGCGGCATTAACAAAGCACGGGGCGGTCTGGCTCCGAGAGCCGGTCTGGCCTATCGCATCACTGAATCGACCGTGATCCGGGCGGGCTATGGCATGACCTGGGACCCGATCAACCTGTCCAATTTCCAGCGTCTCAATTATCCGGATTTGGTTCAAATCTCGCTCAACCGGCCCAACGGCTTCTCGTGGGCGACCACGCTCCGCCAGGGATTTCCCGATATCGTGCAGCCCGATCTGAAGTCCGGCATTTTGCCGGTAGCCAGCAATCTAAGCATCATCACTCTGGACAACAACAACCTCGTCCGCGGTTACATTCAATCCTGGAATCTCACGGCTGAAAAGAGGTTCGGAGGTTGGGTTGGATCGGCCGGTTACGTGGCCACGCGAACAACGGATCAACTCCACCAGCTCGATGCGAACTGGTCTCCAATCGGGACGGGCGCCGCAGGCCAGGTTCTGAATCGCAAGTCCGGCCGAACCGCGGCCACGAAATTCTACGGCACGCTCGGCACCGCCAAGTATGATTCCTTGCAGACACGCCTGGAGCACCGCTTCTCTGGTGGTTATCAGATCAACATCGGCTACACGTGGGCCCACGGCCGGGGCTATAGCGTTGAAACGTCCGGCGCCGTGCCGGGACCGGCAACAACGGTTACCGTAGCACTTCCCGGCTATTACAAGTTGAATTACGGCGACTTGCCCCGCGACGTGCGTCATAATTTCCAAACCACGGCGATCGCCGAGCTGCCTTTTGGTAAGGATAAGCTGTGGGCCCAAAGCGGGCCGCTAGCCCAGATCGCCGGTGGTTGGCAGATGAATTTTCTGTTCAGCGCGTACAGTGGAACGCCGTTTACAGCCATTGCCGATAACAGCACACTCAACTCCTCGGGCTCCACACAACGTGCCGACTGCTCCGCGGAGCCGCGCAAACTCGGCGATATTCATCAGTGGTACGACAGGTCGGACTTCCGCGTGCCGACCTCGGGCCGCTTCGGCACCTGCGGGGTCAACACCCTGCGGGGGCCCGGGCTAGTGAATCTGGATATGGGTCTGGACCGCAAGTGGCGATTGGGTGAACGGTCCGAGCTGAAGTTCCGCGTCGAATCGTTCAACGTCGCAAATACGCCGCATCACTCGAATCCGGGATCGGGTATTGGGAGCGCGACCAATACGACCAACAACGTCAATACCGGCGGCTTTATGGAAGCCTTGGGCATTCGCAATACCGGCCGCGACGGCCTCGACGAGCGAACCTTTCGCGTAGGGATGAAATTCAGTTGGTGACGTTAAGCGCCTCGCCGGTAGCTCCTGGCACTACCAGGTGACCCAACCAGGCGTTGCGGAATCATCAGGCATCCAGGAATGCATCAGAAATGCAACTGAGCGCCAAAGCTCGACAAGGCGCTGGAGCACCTGGATAGGCTGTGCGCCGGCCCCGTCGCACTCCCAGGTTGACAAAGCCCCTCTGGAGGCAAAAAGAATAGAGGAAATCCGTCGATTGCCGTATCTTCTTTGTACATAAGGGACTAAAGGAGGCTGCATGGTAATGCGAATTATGGCTGCGACGAGTTTGGTTACGTTGCTGACGTTTGCAATTTGGGCACAACGGGGACAGGCGCCGGCGGGCGCGCCGGCCGCACCGGCGATTACTGGGTCGGAAGTGGCCGCGATGATCGCCAAATCGCCGTCCGATAAGAATGCGCTTGGACAGCGCATGCTCCAACTCGGCACGTACAACGTCAACATGGAACACCGCGTTATGGGTCAGGCGGCTGCCGTTCATGAAAAGGAAGCGGAGTTGTTCTACGTCATCGATGGCGCCGGCACAATCGTGACTGGTGGGAAACTCGTTGAAGAAAAGCGCACCAATGACGCGAACCTCAGCGGGACTTCGATCCAAGGCGGGGTTTCGAAACGAATCAGCAAAGGTGACTGGATCATGGTGCCGGAAGGCGTTCCCCATCAGATTCCAACGGTCGAAGGTGCTCTTACGGTAATGAGCCTGCACCTGCCCCGCTAATGACTGTAGCGGCGAACGACAGCCAAAACTGTTAAATGCCGAATGTATGTTGTGCGATGTTCTATGAACTTGTAAAACGACCCACTGACGAAATGACCTGATGGCTAAATCGTTCCCATTGAGGATTTGGTGGTTTGGTCAGTAGGTCACCTGGCGCTTTGACAAATACACCACACATCGCACCAACAGACATTCGACATTTGACAAGTTGCCCATTGCCAATTTTTTCACAGCTTTATAGAGCTCCCCTACAGTTCGCTTCCTGACGCCGGAGCCCGGGCCGGCCGGCTGCGGCTACTGTCGGAAGCCCGGTCCCAAAATCGCCTTGCCGGGTTTGGCGCCGGTGTGATTCCCGTTCTCTACGACGACAATCCCATTGACAAGGACGTGCTCGATGCCGGCAGGGTACTGTTTGGGTTTCTCGAATGTCGCAACGTCTTTCACGGCTTTTGGATCAAAGACCACAATGTCGGCCCAATAGCCCTCGCGCAACATTCCGCGGTCTTTCAACCGCATGATTTGGGCAGGAAGCGATGTCATTTTTCGCACGGCATCCTCGAGCGAAATGACCCTTTCTTCGCGGACATACTTTCCGAGCACGCGCGGATTGGTTCCGAAACTGCGCGGGTGAGGCAGACCGTCGCCCAACACGCCGTCCGGTCGAAGAGCAGCGCCGTCTGACCCGATCGCCACCCACGGCAACTTCATGATCATCCTGACGTCATCCTCCGACATGTTGTGGTAGATACCGTAGATGTAATTGCGCTCTTCAAGAATCAGGTTGAAGCATGTGTCTGCGGGGTCCTTATCACCACGCGTCTTCGCGATCTCGGCGATGGTCTTTCCTTCAAGTTGCTTGTTTTTCAGATTCGTGATGCGCGAAGCGACGATTCCTTCGAATCCACCGTGCTCATCTACATATTGGTGGAACAGCGGATCCTTTTTGATCTTTTCCCGGGTTGCCGGGTCGGACAGAAGTTCGATAATTCTTTCGCGTGGACCACCCACGGCCCAATCGGGAAACAGGCGGCTCCAGGGATGCTGCATGGCGGTGTACGGATATTGATTCGCAGTGATCTCCAATCCGCGGCTTCTCGCCTCTTCAATCATCGCGATGGCGGGACCCGCTTTGCCCCAAAGATTCTTGCCGCGGATCTTCAGGTGAAAAATGTGAATGGGGATATGCGTGACTTCAGCGACCTGGATCGCTTTCCTGATTTCTTCCGTGAGCTGGTACCCCTCACTGCCCACGTGCGTCGCGTAATAGCCGCCGTATTGAGCGGCCACTGCCGCCATCTCGAACATCTCCTCGGGATTATCGTAGCCGCCGCCGTTGAAAGCTGACGACAGCCCGACCGCGCCTTCCCGCATCGCCTGCTCGACCAGTTTCTTCATCCTTACAATTTCTTCCGGTGTCGCAGGCCGGTTCTGGTAACCGATCACGGCGCGCTTGATCTGCTGCGGTGCGACGCTGATCGCAATGTTGATGGAGACGCCTTGTCTCTCGAGCTTCTTGATATAGCCGCTGACTGTGGTCCAATCGACGTCGAAGTTATATTGCCGTTTTTGCTCTCTTTTGAACTCGTCGAGAACGACTCCTTCCAACGGCGCGACCGATGCGCTCTCGCCGATGACATCGAGCGTCACACCCTGACGAACAGCGCTTTGCGCGGTACCGTCCACCAAAACCGGGATGTCTGAATGCGTGTGGAGGTCGATAAAGCCCGGCGAGACGGCTCTGCCGGACGCGTTGATCGCCTTCCGCCCCGCGGAAGGCGGAATCGTCCCGATCTTTTGAATTCTACCGCCTGTAATTCCGATGTCCGCCCGATACCACGGATTGCCCGTGCCATCGACGATCATGCCGTCGTGAATCACCACGTCGTAGAGCGCTTGCTGCGGAAACGCGGCCGCCGCCACCAACGCCGACAAAACAGCAATGCCCATCTTTTTCATACACCCTCCGGGTTCGCTCGTGAGAGTTTACAACATTGCAAAGCGGACTGAGCGGCGCCCACTCTTCTTCGTCGAGCATCCGCAGCAAACTGAAGTTAAAAGTTGGAAGTTCAAAAGTTAGAAAGCTAGAATGGCCCTTTTAATCCGGTTGCCGCGTTGTTCGGGAACCGGTCCAGGAGGACGTATGCGATTAGTTCTGCGGGTGATGGCCGCTTCGTCACTCATCGTCATGGCTTATGCGACCGAGGTCTCCGCACAGACCGGTTTTCGAAACATGTTCGACCACTTGCACCTGGCGGCTCCGGATCCGATCAAGGCCGTGGAATGGTACCGGAAGAATCTCGGCGGTCAGCCAACGACGGAAGGGACCGACCGCCTGATGTTCGGCGAGACGCGCGTCATTTTTCAACGGAACGAGAAGCCAACGCCCAGTGCAGGCAGCGTCGTCGATCACATCGGCTTCTCGGTCAAGGACGTCGATGCGGCGATGAAGGCGATGGAAGCTGACGGCGCGAAAATCGAGGGGCCTGCTCGCGAAGTGGCCGGACTGTTCAAGCTCGGGTTCGTGGTCGATCCCTTCGGTACTCGCCTCGAAATCGTCGACGACTCTGCGAAGCTCGGACTGAACCACGTACACCTGCGTGGACCGGATCCGAATGCGTCGCTGGCGTGGTACGTCGATAAGTTCGGCGGCACTATCGGCAAAATGAAGGATCGCCTTGACGGAATCAACTACGGCGGCGTCTGGTTGCTCGCCGCGAAGGGCGAAGCCACAACGAGCCCCGGCCACGCGATCGACCACATCGGATTCCGTCCCCTGAACGTCGACAACGCCGTCGCGACGCTCAAGACGAAGAACGTCAAGGTGACGACCGAGCCACGGCCGCTGACGCTTTCGAGCGGTGTATCCATGCGGCTTGCGTTCATCGAGGGGATTGACGGCGTCCGGATCGAGCTCGTCCAGCGCAATTGACACGCTTCAAACTGGTTTGAAGCGACGGTCCAGAGCGTCGTGTAGGAGGTTCATCATAACTGTCAGGCACTCGACCTCCGCAGTTCGCTCAAATATGTAAATAATTGCTTCTCAGCATCCTGTAAAGCTTGTTGGTTGCCGTGCTTCCAATCGCGAAACGCATAGTAGCAGCCGACCCGCTTGGCTGGACGGAACGGCGGAAATACAATCGCCATTGGATTGAAGTTGTCGCGAGGCGCCCAGTGGCGAAACACCCACACCGCGAATGACCACCGTCCCTTCCAGGATGCCCGATCAGACCAGTTCAACACCATCGCATGGTCAGCAAGACGGGGAAGCCAGTTTCGTTCCACGTAATCCTGCCATACAGGACTTCGCGAATAAACGAAGAGCATACGCCGGCCCTTGGCGGCGGCGAGAATTTCGAAAACAAGACGAAGGAGGAAACGATAGGCCAAGAGAAATGGGAGGGCGAGGACTAACAATACGAGAACGACCAATAACAACGGCGACAGTACTATCAGGAGCAAGGTTTGTCGGGTTCTCACATTTCGAGCCATGTTAGAAAATAGTGTCCACCATCATTTATGAAACGGTATCGGATAACAACTTGGGAAGCGATTGCATTCGGCATTCTGGCCACCACATTGGCAGGGCTTGGCTTCTGGCAGATGGCGCATCAGATTAGAGGTACCTTACTCATCGTATGCCCGGGGTTCGCATTGACCGTGTTGCTCTGGCTTGGTAGCGACGGCACCATTGAAGGGCTCGCCGAATGGGTACATGCCCGCCCCGCACGAATCGCTGTCGCGCCTGCGGGTCTGTGGTTACTGTATATGGCGTATGCCGCCGGAACGGGAACCGCCGGTGTAAGGCCCGCTCTGACAATGGCAGCGTATTTGGCAGTTCCTTTTCTGGCGATGAGCTTCACGGCACGGGCCGAACCGCTTGTCATTCTATGGCTGTGGCTGCCCCTGGAGCTTGGAGTCATTCGCAGCGTTTTAATCACGAGCACAACAGGTCTGGATTTGCATTACGTATTGGCGCAACTTCTGGCGCTCGATGCTGGGGTCATTGCCTTTGCCGTTTGGAACAGAACGCCGGCGATTGGGTATCGTTTTGAAACTGATCAAAAGATTTTGTCCAACGCATTGATTCATTTTGTCCTGTTCGCGGCAATTGCAATCCCGTTGGGATTAACAATCGGATTCATCCAGTACAGCTTCGCCACTTCCAAGCTCTACGCGGCTCCGCTGTTATTTATCGGTATTTTCCTTTTCACCGCCTTGCCTGAGGAATTTCTATTTCGTGGGCTGATTCAGAATTGGATTGAACGAACCACGCGAAGGCAAGTCTTCAGCCTGGCCTCCGCATCGCTCATTTTTGGGGCATCCCACTTGAATAACGGCCCGCCGGTTCCCAACTACAAATATTTCTTTATGGCCAGTATTGCAGGACTGTTCTACGGCCGGGCATGGCGGAACACCGGGAGCTTGATGGCTTCATCACTGACGCATGCACTGGTCGACACATTCTGGGGTATGATTTTCCGCTGAATTGCCATTCATGGTGTTTCTCGCCGCAGCGGAAATCCTGACGATCTTTACCGGCATCATCCTGCTCATCTGGCGCCTGCAATTTATATTTCCCGAATTTGGATTCATCCTTCTTGGAATCCTGGTTCTCACACTCCTTGTGCATCGCGATGGTTGGCGAATCTCGGATTCGGATCACACGGATTCGTATCCGGCATGAAAGCTCTGTTCGCTCCAACCATGATCCTTTCCATGGGGTTCGTCCTCGGCGGTATGGCCTTTGGTGCCTTCAGGGGCCATTCGATATTGAATTGGACAATGCTGTCCGGCTTTAGCCGGTACTTCGCGTGGTGTCTTTTCCAACAATTTGGTCTGCAGTCGTTTTTCACGAATCGCATTATTCAGGTGCTCAAAAACTCCAAGAGAACTGCCTGGACGTCTGGAGCAATATTCGCAGCCTTTCACATTCCGAATCCGGTCTTAATGCCACTCACCTTCTTCGGCGGAGTCATCTTGACTCGCGTATTCATCAGGCACAGGAATCTAGTGCCGCTCGCGCTGGCGCAGGCGGTAATTGGAACCCTGACTTCAATAACGATTCCACCATGTTGGCATCATGGACTGCGTGTCGGACCTGGTTATTATCAATAAATTTATTCGCGCAGCCTGAAACTGCGGCCATCGGACACGAGACAGTTCGCCCAATCCGCTTAACCCGAAAGGGGCCTACCTTTTTAACTGGAGCGGCCTATATTAGTCATAAGCGAGAGGTGGTGCCTCTCGCCGCCGGGGGTCAAGCGACTTTCAGAAAATCTCCTTTCGAAGTCGCCCCCGGCACTATGCAACAATCCCTATAAATCCCTTCTACGCTTCAGCTTCCCTATGTCACTTACCAGGAACGAAGAGCAATCAAAGGTACGAGAGGGGCGCGCCGGCGACCCTTTTTGTCGTTTCGGTCGTCTATGACTACTCTTGATGCTATGTCGCAGCGACGGGCCCTAACGCTATCTCTACTCGCTTTTCTGGTGCTGGTCACTGCCATCAAAGTGAACGTGCTTGCGCCATTCGATGAAGCCGCTGAAGCCTGGGTCCAGCAGCAAGTCACGCCGGTTCGCACAGCGTTGATGCTCCTCGTGACCCAGCTTGCCTCGACCGCCGTTATGGTCGTTCTGACGGCATTAGTAGCTGCGGTATTGGTTCTTCGAAGATCGGACTATTGGCTGGGAAGACTCGGGCTGAGCGTGCCAGGATGCATACTCCTCAACGAAGTGCTTAAATACCTGTTCCATCGCTCCCGTCCGGCCCTGGCGCACCCGCTTGTGAAACTGGAATCCTATAGCTTTCCGAGTGGGCATGCCGTATCAGCCACAGTTTTCTATGGATTTTTGGCTATTTTGTTGAGCTCGTCCGTTCCTTCCAAGGTCCGGCGCGTCGTGATCCGCCTCGGGGCCATTGCCC
>Ga0209761_1000841_pt1 | contig 19492 bp, 17 predicted proteins | sample GraSoi013_1_40cm_4_FD_185818 | JGI IMG/M metagenome (GOLD analysis project Ga0209761, IMG submission 185818) | Grasslands soil microbial communities from the Angelo Coastal Reserve, California, USA - Sample 09_25_2013_1_40cm (SPAdes) (version 2) | ecosystem: Environmental > Terrestrial > Soil >...
TACTCGCTGATCGGACGAGCGAACGTTGACCTTCTCAATTTCGCCGAGGACCTCTATGAGGTCAAGAACAAAACTATCGAGAACGTCGCAAAATATCTCGGAATCCAATCATCAAATCAGAAGCCTATCGATGAGACAGCTTACTTCGACTACTGGTCAAAACCAGACCAGAAAGGAATCCTAGTCAAACAAGTGGAAGAACAGACTGAAACCATCCTAAAGATCGGGCAGGAAGCTATCGACTATGTCGTCCAGATATCCGCTCTCTCGGGATTGCCTCCTGACCAAGTGATAGCCGCGGCCGTAGGATTCCGCGTCGACAACTACCTGATTATGGAGACCCACAATCTTGGCCAACTGATCCCGTCTAGAACTGAACAGCCGATCATTCCATACAAGGGAGCGATTGTCCTCGAGCCGAAGGTTGGGCTACACGATAACGTGGCCAGTCTCGACTTCTCGTCTATGTATCCAAGCTTGATGATCAAATACAACATTTCTCCCGACACGCTCGTCACCGGGAAAGAGAAGGAGGATGTCTTCGAGGTCCCTGAAGTCAAACACCGTTTCAGAAAGAACCCATCCGGGTTCTACAGAATAGTTCTCACTAAACTCATCGAAGCCCGCAAGACGACCAAGGCCGAGCTCAAGCGCACAGCCCGTAGCGATTTGAGGTATCCTCTGCTAAAAGCCCGTGAGAAGGCCATCAAAGTCATGACGAACGCAGTCTACGGCTACGCGGGCTGGGCCGGCGCGCGTTGGTATTCGAAGGAAGTTGCGGAATCAGCCGCTGCCTTGGGAAGAGAGACTATCAACCGTGCGATATCGATCGCGAATAGCCTCGGACTCACCGTCTTCTATGGTGATACAGACAGTCTCTTCGTGAACTACGAAGAGAAACTGGTCCAGAAGTTCCAGGCCGAGATCGATCGACAACTCGGGCTCGAAATCAACCTGTCCGAAATTTACAAGAGAATACTCTTCACAGAAGCCAAGAAAAAATACGCGGGCCTAAAAACAGACGGACAGATCGACGTCGTTGGCCTCGAAGCTGTAAGAGGAGACTGGTCGAACATGGCAAGGGAGGTACAGAACACGGTTCTGAGAATGGTCTTGGAAGACGCCGGCGGAAACCGAGCAACCACCTATGTGCAAGACTTGACACGGAATCTCAAATCGAAAAAACTACCCCTCCCCTCATTCATCATATGGAAAACACTGACGAAGCCCGTAGAAGGATACGAAGTGAACGCGCCCCATGTGGAAGCGGCGAAGAAAATGGCCAAGGACGGCTGGCCAGTCACGGCTGGGGACAAAGTAGGCTTCATCATAACCAAGAGACGCGGAAAACTGTTTCAGAAAGCGGAGCCTCACTACAAGGTCACGGTAGAAGATGTGGACTATGATTACTATGTCCACAATCAGATTGTGCCTGCGGCCGCACGTATACTCGAAATTCTTGGTGTATCAGAGGATCAGTTGCTAGCTATTCCGGCTGCGCAAGCCAGCCTTTCAGTTGGGACCAAACGAGGATAGGTCGCTGAGCGTTAGAACGCTAACGTTAGCCGGCTTTTTCGCTCCATCTGATACTCGATCTCCAATCACGTATTTTATGCCCTTTCCCGCGGCGATGTCCAGAAGTCTCTGCGTGACCACGCCGTCGAAGAGAATGAGGTGAGAATTTTCAAGGCTGGGTATCTTTTCCGCAAGCTCGCTGACCGGCATTTTAGACAACTCCTTACCCGCCTCATCGAACACTACAGCCTCCAAGGTTCCTCGGAGGTCTTTCGCGGCGTCGAAGACTGGCGGAGGTAAGTTCGGCTTCTCGACCGGAGCAGCCGCACGAACGGTAATCTCAGGTGGGCCATAGCCTTGTTCTCTCGGACCATAAGCTCGCTCGGTGTAGGATTTCTCCTGGTAAGGACGTTCCGTTCTTTCGGGTCGGGACGCAAATTGTGGTCTCTCGATGGGCTTTGCCATGTTTAGGGGCACGCGTTCGCGTAAGGCTCTCATGACCTCTTTGGGTGTGAGTTCTTCCACTTCTTTCCCGAAGGGAGCGCGGGCTACATAGTCGATCTCCGCAACCTGCGTGAGTTCCTTCAAGATCAGGTCACCTGCTCTGTCTCCGTCGAGGAATGCTGTGACTTCTCGGTCCTTGGTGAGTTTGATGATTGTCTCGGGGACTTTGGTGCCGTTTAGTGCGATTACGTTCTTGATGCCGACCTTCATGAGGAGTATGACGTCTGCCCTGCCTTCTACGACGATGATGTCTCCTCTCTCAGCCTCGGGTCCCGCGGGGAGTTTTTCGGGTCCGTATTCTATGACATCGACTCCGCGGAGGGATCCTGCAACTTCCTTCACGACCTCCTCGGTGCTGGGTGAGGATTCTACGACCCATTTTCGGAGAATATCCTTGGCTTTGGTTAGGATTGCTTTGCGTTTTTCCTCTCGGACATCCTCAACCTTCTCAAGGCTGATCTTTGCTTCACAAGGTCCGATACGATCTACACTCTCGATCGCGGCCGCGATAATGGCTGTTGAGACTTTGTCGAGGCTTGATGGGATTACTATTGAGCCGGCTGTCTTGTCGTGTTTGGAGTCTAGATTAATTTCGATCCTGCCAATGCGTCCGGATTTTTGTAATTCTCTAAGATCAAGGTCTGGGCCAAAGAGACCCTCTGTCTGGCCGAAAACGGCACCGACTACGTCAGGCTTCTCTACGACGCCTTGGACATCGAATTTTGCTTTAACTATGTATTTTGTTGTCGAAGCGTACTGCGACGGTTCAACCATGAAAATTTAACCTCCATACTTCACTGACCTTCCTTAATTCCTCACTATACTGTTAAGCTGAAAGCTTACTTTTGTAAGAGGTGGGCTAGTATTAAAGCCCGTCTCCGGACTGACTTTCAGCCCGTTAGGGCTAAAAGAGAGCCGCACCAATCCCTTTTCGAGAGAATCATCAAAAATGCCCAAAGCCGCGGTTAGAGTCGGAGTAAACGGGTTCGGAGTTATCGGAAAACGAGTCGCTGACGCTGTCTCGAAACAGAACGACATGAAACTAATCGGAGTCTCTGATGTTGCAGGAGACTACCGCGTCAAGCTCGGACAAATGAAAGGCTACCAGATCTACGCTTCAGTCCCCGAAAAACTGCCGGACATGAAGAAGGCGGGAGTTGAGGTTGCAGGAATGCTTGAGGAATTGTTGAGAAAGATCGATGTAATCGTTGATTGTACTCCAGCGGGATTAGGGGCAAAGAACAAGGCCATGTACGACAAAGCCGGGATCAAATCAATTTTCCAGGGTGGAGAAAAGCATGAGCTAACTGGGTCATCTTTTGTCGCCCAGTGTAATTATGAGGAGAATCTCAACCGCGGCGCGACGCGAGTGGTGAGCTGCAACACAACCGGAATTTGCAGAACTGTTGGAACACTTCAGAATACAATTGGAGTCAAGAAAGCGCGAGTTGTGTTGTTTAGAAGGGGTACTGATCCTTGGGAGAGCCACAAGGCGGGCCTCATCAATACCGTCGTCCCGGAAGCTCACATTCCTTCCCACCAAGGTCCGGACGCTCAGACGGTCATACCGAAACTTAACATTACGACCATGGCAGCAAGGGGTCCATTCAATCTGGGACATTTGCATTTTGCGATGGTCCAGCTTAAGGGGGAGCCGGAGAAGAACGATGTTCTGAAGGCATTGAAGAGCGCGCCGAGGCTGGCACCAGTCCGGACCTCCGATGGAGTGGATAGCATGAATGCAGTGGCTGAGATGATGCGGGACCTAGGACGGGTGAGAGCTGACATGTGGGAGGTCGCCTTCTGGGAAGACATCCTCGACGTTACCGACGGCGAAGCGAACATGGTCTATCAGGTGCACAACGAGAGCGTGGTCGTCCCAGAGAACGTAGACGCGGTAAGAGCAGTTACCGGATTGGAGAGCGAGGGACGCAGATCTATCGCGAAGACCAACGAGGCTATGGGCATTGGCAACAAGTTCCTCTAACTAACTGCCGATAAGAAACGGGCTACTGAAGGATCACGAACAGGTTCGCTAGTTAAAACAGAAGATACGACCCTAGACGAAAACCAATCCTTTCGTAGAATCGATTTCGAAGGCCTCAGCATCTATCTTCGCGGATTTTTGGTTGATTCTCTGGACCTTCAACTCTCGCTCATTCGGATCGGAATCGTCCTTTGACAGGTCAGCGACGCAATCTGCTATGTCGGTCAGGGAGCCAGCCAAGTCTTTCGGAAGTTGGGACATGTCGACGGTGACGATGAGAGTCGCGCCCGAGTCTTTGAGCTTGCCCGCAAGTTCGGTGAAGCTCTTGACGAAGTCCTTTTGCGGTACCTTTGTCGCTAGTTTGTCGATGGAGTCGAATATGACTCTGATCTTCTCGCCCGTGAATACCTGACTGTTCCGGACCAGCGTATCCTGTATGTTGTCAAAGTTGAAGGGCTGGTCCAGGTAGGTCGCCTCCATACTGAACGTATCAGACTGGGACGCATAACCGTCGACGATGATGAACCGGTACTGAGACTCGTACCGTGACGGATCCGATCCAAGTTTCTTCATCTGTTCTCGTAGAGTGGTGGGAGCTTGATCATATGTCACGTAGAGACACGGATCCCCTCTCTTCAGATAGTTGGCTGTGAGGCCTGAACAGAGAGTTGTCTTGCCAGCTCCCGGCGGGCCATTGATGACAACGAAACCCGGGCTCTCCAAGTTTCCTTGCGTCAATTCGAAAATGTGATCGAAACTCTGCGGAGGCTTTTTCGCCTTCTGAGGCGGAGCTTCCTTTGCGGACTTGTCCGCTTTCGTAGGCTTATCCTGAGGCTTCTCAGTAGGCTGGTTCGGTTTCTGTTGAATCGGTGGAGTTGCAGGCTGAGGAATTGGTATAGGTGAAGTAGTGGTACCTTTTCCTGTTGGAGCTTGGCTCCCTGACGTGTTAGCCGGTTTAATGGTTGGTGCGCTTGGAATGCTTGGTAGTTGCTTGCTCGTCGAGGGTTTGCCTTGTTCCTCCCACTCTCCCTCATCTTCTTTCTGACCAATTACCATAGCCTTACTCGGGGGAGTGGCTCGTAGTGGGACGTATTCGGGAGTGCTCTCCCTCATTGGACTGAAAGTGGACCCGGCAGCTGCCGGGATGTCTTGGAGAAGCGATTGTAGGATTCTCGATAGAGAGCTCTCTTCCGAGGGGAATGACGCGTCGAGTGGCAGTTGTCTCGGCGTAGGCCCAGGAGTCATTTGTCTCGGTGAGGGTGCTGGGGGCGGTGGAATCGGCTGACCCATTACGGGGCTCTGCGCTGCCCACGTTGTAGGCTGATTCTGAGTGGTTGTTTGAACGGGAGCCCGTGATTGCACGGACTCTGGTGGAATCGATGGTGTTTGAGAAGGTGCTTGACTAGGGTCCGTCCCAGTGTCTATCTGAATACTGGAATCGTCCTTCTTTTTCTTGCCGAATATGGTTAGCATGTGATCAATCCGTTTCCAATTTGCGACTTATCCACTTACAAGCGTCCTGACTGGTAATCTTGAGCCGAGAGGAAGCAGAGCGCAATCTTGGATATGGATGCTGTTACTACCATGAACCTTCAGCGGAAACAATTCCACATCACGAGGTCTTCGGGTGGCTGTACTAACCGAGACGAGGCGGTAGAGTGCTATTGTTTGACTTTCAATATGTCAGACTTTGTCAGTATCCCAATGGTGCTCTCTCCCTTAGTGACAAGGACACCGTAGTTCCCCTGCAATAGACCAAGAACCATTTCCAACGGCGTATCGTCGTTGACCATTGGGAGAGGCGAGTCCATGATGTCCCGGACTCTATTGTTGAGTAGAGATTCGAGCGGTTCTCCCCGGGCGGCACGGTCTAGAATGGTCTTTTCTGAGATGCTTCCGACGCACCTGTTTCCATCGAGCACTGGGAGTTGAGAGTAGCCTCGCTTTCTCATCATGTCCACAGCGTCTCGCACTAGTTGGGTCTTGGAGACTGAGATGACGGGTTTGCTCATGATATCGCTGACTCTGGGTCGCGAGGTTTGGATGCTCTCCTTCTCGAGTGCTTCGACTAGTCGTTTAGCTATTGAGTATGAGGGGTCTACTGTTCCGGATTCGATCTTTGCGATTATTGACTGGCTGACCCCGGCTAGCTGAGCGAGTTTGGACTGCGTTAGGCCTAACGCTTTACGTTTCTTCGGGATCTCATCGAGTGTAGGAAGCATGATACACTAGACTATCTAATGACTATGAGATATTCCCTTCGGAATAGAATCCTGAACGAATATGTAATTCCCATCGGAATATTGGTACAACAGAACTTATATAATTGGAATAATCGAAGGCTTCGAGAAGAAGTCATGTCACCTAAAGCTCAGCTCGGCGGAATCTATCCCCGCTCGGAACAACTCATAGAACTAACACGATCATACGACAGAGCAAAAACTGATCTCGATACCGTAAAGAAACAGATCGAACAAGACACGCTGGAGCTAGTAAAGCTACAGGACGACTCAGGCTTCGAAACATTCTCAGACGGAGCCTTCGCCTGGCAGGACCAGCTAAGACCCATCGTCGAGTCACTAGACGGCGTTACAACCGGAACGCGGTACGATCGATGGTTCGACACCAACACATTTTACAAGAAACCAACCATCGCAGGAAAAATAGGAGTCCACGCATTCGAACCCAAGAATTTCATACGCACCGATCTTCTACCAAGAACCAAGGGCTGGAAAGTAACTCTCCCGGGACCATACACCTTCTCCGAACTATCAGAGAACCTACACTACACAAGTCAATCAGATCTTCTCTCGGAGATCGCTGCCGCTGAACATGAAATAATCAAGCGATTGAAAGATGCAGGTGTTTCGCGATTCCAGTTGTCAGAACCCTGCCTCGTCTATCGACCCTACAGGGAACAAGCATTGGGCAAAGCGGAACTCGACAATGCATTGGCCGCACTACGAAAGACAGTAGAGGGCATCCAGGCAAAGCTCTCGGTCCACACATACTTCGGCGACGCAACGACCATCCTGCCAGATCTTCTGAAACTCCCCGTCGACACAATAGGAATTGACCTGTTCGAGACAGACTATTCCAAATTGAAGATCGAGACGACGAAGAAGCTCGCCCTCGGCATCATAGATGGACGCGAGTCAAACGCGGAGAATCCAGAGTGGATCGCTGAAACCACGACACGTGTATCGAAACACATCGTCGGCGGAGATGTTGTCCTCGTTCCAAACTCCGACCTCAAATTCGTGCCGCGAAAGGTCGCAGATGTCAAGGCACGAGCCCTCGCCGACGCTACCAGATTGTTTGAGGAGAGACGATAGATGTCGAAGTTGTATCCTGTTCAAGAGATCGGAAGCTTAGCGAAGCCACGATGGCGAACGAAAGGCCTGACCCAGCCGCTCTCAAGCAAGGACTTGGTGGAGGCTGAGGAATGGGCGCAGCGATTAGGTATTCCAGACTTTCAAGACCGCGCCAAACAACTTCTGGCCGTGCAGGAGCAGAGTGATCGCGTTCGAGAACTTCTAGAGCTTTCCACAATCTATGGGTTGAGACTGTTCGAGCAGACCGGTCTCGACAATGTTGGGGTTGGCGGAGAACAGCAACGGGTGGAGATGTACGAGCACGTTATCCGGGGTGTCGAAGGAATGAGGGTTCTCGGTCATGTCCAATCGTTCGATTACAAGTACTTCAACAAGGCTGTCGCCGAGTCAAAGATTCAACGTAAGCGTCCGATCTATCTCCAAGAATTCCTCGACGTCAAGAAGAATGCGAAGGGGCGGCTGAAGGTCCCGATTACCGGACCCTACACGCTAGTCGACTGGTCCTTCAGCGGTCACTACTCCGGCGGACGAACCAGCCTGAGTCTCAAGAAGCATAAGCAGGAGGCAAAGAGAGAGTTCCTACTCGACTTCGTCGAACAAGTGATACGGCCAGAGATCCGGGACCTAGTCGATGCTGGGGCTGAGTGGATCCAGATCGATGAGCCCGCGATCACTACGCACCCCGAGCCCGCGGACATGGACCTGTTTGTCGAGGGCTGGAACGAGACGGTTCGAGGATTCAATTGCAAGTTCAGCGACCACACTTGCTACCCCTCCGAGATAGGTTACAAAGTACTCGCACAATACGCTCCGAAACTCGACAAGTGCACCCACCTCGCACTAGAATTTGCCAACAGAGACGGTACAAGTCTAGGGGTCGACGCTAAACATCGGGAAGGATACCGGGACCTGGAGTACTTCATCCAGAATGGTTATGACGGCGAGTTTGGCGTCGGAGTCGTCCACGTCCACGACTTTTCCGGACACGTCCCACCTGGTTCAGGGAAGGAAGCTGGACGAAATATCTTAGAATCGCCCGAACTCGTGCGCGATCGACTGCTCTACGCCGCAAAGGTCGTAGGCGATCCGGCGAAGATCTGGGCCAACCCAGACTGCGGACTGAGAACCAGGACCTGGGATGTGACTCTCGCGAAACTCATCAGCACTGTCAAGGGCGCAGAGCTCGCCAGGGAGGCGACCCAGTGAGACTCTCGGATGCAGCGAATAGTCACCGCATTGTGACGGTTGAGCTAATCCCGAACCGCGTTATACCTGCTCACCTGCCAATTCTGCAAGGCCGCGTTGACGCCATCACTATTCCCGCCTTGAGAAATGGCGAAAACGATCTCAGCTATCCTGCAGGATTCAGAGTTACGCCTCAGACAAGGAGTCTCGCTTCAGCGGTCATAGTCAGAAAGACGGGCGCTGAGGCTGTTCCCTCGCTGACGTGCAGAGATTTTCGTCGATCGGACCTAGCCCTGGTTCCTTCACTCTTCAAGAAGGGACTTGATAATTTCCTGGTAGTCTTTGGGGATCCCTACCCCGGAAACCGGATCGAAGATTACGATTTCAAAAAAACAGAGGATCTGATTCGAGGAGTCCTATCAGTCTTCGACGGTCAGCGGCCCTGCATCGGAGCTGTAACCAACCAGTATGCCGAGGATCAGGAACGAGAGACCTCCCGGACGCTGCGCAAGGTAGATGCTGGAGCAGACTATGTTGTGACAAACACGGCGTTCGACGATCACCATGTGCTAGACCACGTGGACAGGCTTCGCTCCCAAGGCCTCAAGGCGCCAATCTTCGTACAAGTATCTATTCCTTCAGGACTGAAGAATCTACTATTCGTGAGTCAGAAGTTTGGTATCCCAGTTCCCGAAAAGGTCAGACAGACCATTTCCCGGAACTCGTTTGGAGGAGGTATCCGGATTGCAGCTGAGGCCTATGCAGCCCTTCGTACAGAAGTAAACGGAATTCACTTCTCGTATCTCCACAGAAGCCACAACCCGATTCCCGCCTATACTCACCTGCTGGATGCAATTGAGACTGATGGACAGCTGACCGTCTCAATCCAAGCGGCCCTGAGACACTGAGAAATCTAATTTTCCCGTTCTTCAAGAATCTAATTCAATGACCGCCCGGCCAGACCAGCAAAGCGAACCGGATAGTTTGTGGCCACCTTCGTCAGCGTGAGCTCTTTACCGGTTTCAGTGGTCCACCGCAGACTATGCAGCTCATAGATTGGCGGTAGGTAAGTACCAGCTGTCCACACTTGTCGCAGACCTTCGCCTGAATCTGAAGGTCCGCATTCTTTGTGGGTAGCCGCGTGAGACAGCCCTTCAACAGGAGAAATCTGAGACTGCCCGAACTTAGACCTTGAAGGCTCAACGCAGGCAAATCGCGGTTACAAGAAGAGCGGGTGAACGTGGGAAATCCGGGTGTAGAATTCTATATACTCGCTTACGCTAGGTTATCGTGAACGTGAACTGATCATAGGTTGATTCTACAATTGTCACAGTGTATGACATCCCTGTCTGGAATGTGAAAGCTCGTCCGTCTATGAGTATGTTGACGGAGATAGCTACGGCTGGAGAGAGAGTCGGCCCTGACCAATTGCCATTGGCATACTGCGCGCCGTTGGAGTCTTTGACATAGTATGCTATGAGAGCTTTCGGAGAGGCACCCGCGTTAAGTATGTTCAGAGTAAGGTTGGTTGGCGTGTTGATCCAATAAGATTGAACGGTCAACGTTTCTTTGGGGCAGGGGTTGTGTATGCAAATTGCACTTGAAGAGCTGTTGCATGGGCAGGCGGTTGGTTGTTCAGAGAATGCGAGCACGGTCCCGAACGCAGCCACACCTGCAAGAATGACTGCCAAGGAACCAGGCATATCCTTGTTCATCAGCTCTACAAGGCTAGAAGTCGCACAACTCGAATAATAGTGAAATTCAACCTAACCAGGGCAAGTCTGGTCACAACGTTACATATCGTGACCAGGCGCACAGCTCTTTGACTTTCCAAAACAGTTTATTGTCTCGTGTGGCGTCCTCAATCGATCGTGAGACTAGAAAGGATAGGGTTCGCCCTAAGACCCGGAGTATTCTCAGCTCAGGAAATCAAAGAGACAGCCGTCGTACTGGAGCTGAGTGACAGGGTTTCACGCATCTTCGTTCCCGACATGTGGACCGGCTATGAATCCCTAGAAATTGCATCGTCAATTCTCGCTCTGACGAAAAGGGTCCACTCGGGAAGCGGGGTCATACGATTGCTGGAACATGACCCACAGCTACTGACCCGTAGGGTCCAGACACTTCAAGCCCTCTCCTCCAACCGCCTCGTCCTAGGAGTGGGAACAGGGTCCCCAGGCCCCGAGCCAGGCAAGACGGTAAGCGCCATGCTCCAACGACTCGAAGACCTAAAGAAAGCGTTTGGAGGATTTCCTGAAGGAGTCAAGCCTCCAGAAATCTACGTTGCAGCTCTCAAACTGGGAATCGCCAAACGCGCCGCCAGCAAGGCGAACGGTCTACTCCTGAATTTCTGCTCTCCCCAACATGCTTCCAAACTAGTAGAGGCGGCCGGGGGCGAGAGAAGCGAGGGAATTGACTTTGCATGCTATCTGAAGATCTTCTATTCCTCGCAGGGTCTTGAATCAGCTCAGAGGCTGATGCTACAGGAGTTTCTGAATTACGACTCGACTCCTCAGTACCACGAGATGTTCCTGCAAGACGGGACCGCCAAAACGATTTCACTATTCAGGTCCAACGAAGAGTGGAAGAATGGCCCCTTTGAGGCGCCGAAAGAACTACTGAGGGTTAGTCTAGCAAATCCTCGGACGGAAGAACTGGTTCAATACGTGAAGTCTTTCAGGCAAGCGGGAGTAACACTTCCAGTACTCTACCCCTACTTCCCAAACAATGAAGACCCAAGATTCAAAGCTGAAATATTGAAAGAGATAGTAAAGTCATTGTGAAAGAACAAGGACTAGGAGATTTTCTTTAGGTCCGCGACTATCTCACGGACGTCTGCTTCTCGAAGGTTGAGCGTCTTGGAAATGCTATCGATTTCACGGCTGTGTTGGTCCAGAATGTAGTGGAGGACTCGTTTCCGATCGGTCCGCGCCTCTGTCTTCGAAACTGATTTTGACGCTTCCCTCATCGCAGCATTACGGATGTACAACAGGACGGCCCTCTCATCTTCAAGCTGCATCATCTTCTTGTCAATCTCTTGAAGAATTCTCGCGAATGTCGCAATCTTCCCAGACTCGTCGGAGGATTCTGAGGTCTTGTCGATCCGTCCCAGTAGTGATGAAGCCGCTGAAGATTGTCCACTTGGCACTGTGTCGAAGGAGAATACTCTGGCGTTGAACAGGTTGGGCGCGAAGTCTACTGTGATAGAGATGCTCTTGGCGAGAACGTACTGTCTGCGTTTGGGTCCAGTCGGGCTCTGAGCCATTGTTGATGTGACGATCCCCGCCTTCGCCATAGCATCGAGGTGTTTCGTGACCAGCTGTTGTCCTATGCCGAGTTCTTGAGAAATCTGGAGTGGATATGCGGGCTCTTGGCTGAGGCGTTCGACAATTCTTCTTCTGACAGGATTCTCAATTATCTTGAGAACGCGGTCTAAGTCCGATTCGGTCAATAGACTCTTTCACTCCGCAAAGGGATAAAGAAAAAAGAGGGGGGTTTGGGTCTTAGTCAGCGGAGAAGACACGTCTAGTTCTTCCCCACCGGCTTGCTAGGTTTCGTCGGCTCCCTCTTCGGGATTCGAAGTTCCAGAACCCCGTTCTTCATTGTCTGCTCGAATTTCTTCGGGTCGACTTCGTCCTGGAAGGAGAGTCGGTGCTCGAAGACGATGTCGGCTTTTTCGCGGTGGAGGTAGTCTGGTCGTTTGTCCTCTGTCTGCTCCTTCTTGCGAGCTCTCAGGACCAGCCCGGTCCTACTGACCTGGACATCCACCATGTCTCTGCTGAAGCCGGGAAGCTCCACGGTCACGGTGTAGTAGTCGCCCCGGTCGAGAAGCTCGACGACGGGGGACCGGGTTGACCGTTCCTCAGAGACAGAGGGGGAAGTGAGTGGCTGGAAAGGTGCGAGGAGCTCGTCGAAGGAGCGCTGGAACTCGCTGAAGACGCCGTCAAGGTCTTGGGTGATTTCCGTCCATGTAGGCCATGCAGTCAACGAGAGCGCTGACGGTTCTCTTGAGGGAACCGCGTCCTTGGTTCCTCTTCGGGTGCTCACGGTCATTCACCCTCCGTATACAACTAATAGTTGTAAACCTAAATAAATCTGACGTTATTCGCAAAATCCGCGAGCAAATGAACGGCCCCGCTTAGACATGAGACCCGCAACCAGGCGACCAAGTGCGCCTTATGTTTCCCTGCTGGCTTATATCTCCAGAGAAGCCAGTTCAATCACCACAAAATTTGCGAGAGGCTAGAATGAGTTGATTGAGACGAAACTCGAAATCAAAGAATATGAGCCGTCGAAGATCTCTAAACCTAACATCATAGTCGGCGTGCCAGAGGCAGGTCTCGTCGGCACCATCTCAGCATCCTACCTTATCCAGCAACTAAAGCTTCCAGAAACGGGCTACATCGACTCTGAACTGGTACCGCCCGTTGTAGTTGTTCACGATTCGAAGCCGAAACGTCCCATCCGGATCTTCGGACGAGACGACGTCGTAATAATAGCATCTGAAGTGCCCCTCAACCCAAGGCTCTCATTAGAATTCGCGGCCGAGGTTGTAAGATGGGCCAAGACAAGAAACAGCAAAATCCTCGTCGGAATTACCAGTGTCCCTTTTGAGGGAAGGTTGGAGAGTGTCGAGGAGGGTAAGCCGAATGTTCTGGCTCTGGCAAGTGAGAGCAGGATCGAGGACATGTTCAAGGAGATCGGAGCTAGCCCATTTGAAGAAGGAGTACTAGTCGGGACCTACGCCAAACTACTCCAGCACTGCATCGATCTCGGACAGCCTAACCTCACACTACTCGCCGAGGCCTATCCACAGTTTCCAGACCCAGGCGCCGCAGCAGCAGCAATAGAAGTCCTCAACAAAGTCCTCCCAATCCAAGTTGATGTTGGAAACCTAATCAAACAGGCAGACGAAGTGAGACTCCGAATGAGGCAGCTCATGGCCAGGACACAAGAGAACTTGAAGCGAATGGCCGAGACCGCGCCTAGCGTGTACGGATAGGGAAATCACTATGTGGGAAGATGACGAGTCAGATCTCTTCGACGAGATAGAGAGGGAAGTAGAGGAGATCTTCGAAGAAGCATACTCTAGCTCAGTAAACTGGCTCTTCGACCTGGAGAACAAATCAGTCAAGCCACTATTCAGAGTAGACGTAGGAGACAACGAACTACTGGTGACGATTGACCTGCCGGGGGTTGACAAGAAGGACATCTCACTCTCAGCCACCCAGGACGCTCTCAGCATAGAAGCGAAGATGAAGACACCCATCTCACTCATGGTGGGAGGCTCAGTCCAAGAACTCGTTGAGTTCGAGAAATATACGCGGAAAATCAAGCTACCGGTCAAAATCGAACCCGACAAGGCTAGAGCCAGAGTGGTAAGGGGCATACTAGCCATAAGATTCCCGCTCGCTCACAAGGGCGCGCGTCTAACAATAGAGTAACAAACTGATATGGACGGTCGACGGAATATGCGCGTCGTCGATTACTCTAAGAAAGCCTCGGTCCTCAGATCCCGAATCGATTGAGACTATCGAGTTTTTTCAAATCAAATATAGTTCGGAATCGGACTTCGACCAAAACTGAGGCTTGGAGACCCAGCTTTCTTGGTAGAGATTAGCCAGAACGAGGCCAGAGTCCTCAAGACCCTTGCTGATTCTGGTGGAAAGTCCACCCTCGAAGCCCTCGCGAAAAAATCTGGTCTGGCGGATTCTGCAGTTGCACGTGCGGTTCTGAATCTCTCCCAGAACCAGCTTGTCAAGGAGAAGGTAGAGAAGAGGACAGAGCTGAGCCTAACGGATGAAGGACGAAATTTCGCCAGAGTGGGACTCCCCGAGCGAATAATCCTTCTCGAAGTCAAGAATCGTGGTGGACGCTTGAGCCTGAAGGAGGCTCTTCAATATTCGAAGTTGGCCGAGAAGTACGGCTCGATAGCCACTGGCTGGATTAGTCGGAAGAAATGGGGGATCGTCGAAAAGTCAGGATCGGATCTTGTCATTGTGGCGCGGAGTGAGGCACCGGTAGACGATGATGAAGAGGTCCTCGCTCGCTTAAAGAAAGACGTTCTGATTCTTGAGGAACTTCCGTCTATTTTGAAAGAAGCCGCTCTACGGCTGACCAAGAGGAACCTCGTCGAGTCTAGGGTAAAGAATGATCGTGAAATTGAGATTACCGAAGCAGGACGGAATATCGGGACAACCGCTCGCTCCCAGCCAGACGTAAGTTCCCTAACTGGAGACATGATTGTCTCGGGTGAGTGGGAGAAGGTAAAGCTACGCAGCTACAATGTATCGTCTGATGTTCCGCGGACTTTTCCAGGCAAGTATCATCCCTACTTGCGGTTCTTGCGGATGGTGAAGAGGAAGCTTGTCGCGCTAGGCTTCAGAGAAGCAGTGGGGCCGCTGGTCGAGACTGCGTTCATCAACTGTGACTGCCTCTACATGCCTCAAGATCATCCAGCACGGGAGATCCATGATCTCTACTATCTGAAGGACCCGTCAAGAGCCAGCCTTGAAGAATACGGCAGCCTAGTCGATAGAGTCGCGCAGACTCATGAGAACGGCTGGAAGACAGGATCGACTGGATGGCGCTACAAGTTTTCCAGAGACGAAGCGTCGAAGCTGATCCTCCGAAGCCACGGAACAGCCCTCAGCGTCCGAACCATGTTGTCGAAGGACCTTCAGATCCCGGGAAAATACTTCGCCATCGCGAGATGCTTCCGCCCAGACATGCTGGACAAGACCCACCTCACAGAGTTCAACCAGGCTGAAGGCATTGTTCTCGATCCTAGTCTGAACTTGCGAAACCTTCTGGGAATCCTGGAGATGTTTGCGAAGGAAGTGGCCGGGGCGGACAGGGTCCGGTTCAAGCCTGACTATTTTCCGTTCACGGAGCCGAGCGTCGAGTTGCAGGCGTACCGGGAGGGCTTTGGCTGGATGGAGTTTGGAGGGAGCGGAATCTTCCGGCCGGAAGTCACAGAGCCGCTAGGCGTGAAGGTCCCTGTCCTCGCGTGGGGACTGGGCATAGACCGGTTGTATATGATGAGCCGGAAAATCCAAGATATCCGTCAACTGTTCACCTCGGACCTAGAATGGATTAGGGACCAGACGGTGGGCTAGAAACGCCAAGCGTACAATTCTCACTCACCGACCTTGAGGGACTCCTAGGCAAGACCGTGCCCAGGGACAGAGACGGGCTCAACGAGATCTTCGCATTTGTCAAGGGAGACGTGGAATCTCTCGAGGGTGATGCCGTCTCGATTGAGGTCAAGGACAGCAACCGTCCAGACATTTGGTCCGTCGAGGGAATCGCTAGAGCGCTGAAAGGCTACTTGGGAGTAGGTCGAATAAGACCGATCACAGTTGCAGGAAGGTCGAATCTGAACGTTGTTGTCGACAAGCGCGTCAAGCCGATTCGTCCCTTCATCTCGACCGCGATCGTCAAAGGTCTCCAACCAACCGATGAGGCGTTGAAGAGCTGGATCAACCTTCAGGAAAAGCTAGACCAGACTTACGGGAGGAAGAGGAAGAGAGCATCGATAGGACTCTACCAAGCCGACTTGATACAATCACCGCTCTCATACACGGTCGCCAATCCAGACATAATCACCTTCGCCCCATTGGGGTCCGAGAATAAACGGAGTCTCCGAGAGATAGTGGAGACCCATCCGAAGGGTTCAGAATATGGAGAAATAATCTCCCAGTTTGAATCATGGCCAGTACTGGTCGATGGAGCTGACAATGTCCTATCTCTACCTCCCGTGATTAATTCCAACGACCTAGGCAGGATTACTACAGGGACGAGAAACATTCTTGTCGAAGTTACGGGGACAAGTGCTGAGACTGTTCATAATACCCTGAAGATTGTGGTTTCGAGTCTTGCAGAGAGAGGAGGAAGAATCTACAGCTGCCTAGAAACCTACCCTTACGGTAGTCCCCGCGGACTCGTTAGCCCGGACCTGAGCCCCACTGCCACAAGCCTCCGTTTGTCCCACATCAACAAGCTTCTAGGAACGTCAGTTCGATTGAGGGAAGCGTCGAGATTCGTTGAAAGAGCCGGATACAGAGTTCGGAGAGCAACGGGAGATACTCTTCAACTGGAGATTCCCTGCTACCGAACTGACATTATGCACTCTGTGGACATGATGGAAGACATTGCTATTGCCATGGACATTAACAAGTTGAAACCTGAGTGGCCCAGGATCTGGACTGTGGGCAATCTTGCGAAAGAGACAGACGAAAATGAGAGCGTGGCCGAGATCATGATCGGATTAGGTTTCCAGGAAGTTCTGACCTACGCGTTGACATCGCCACTAGTCGTTTCAAACAACGTGCCGTCGAGTCAAGGTAAGCTTGTTGAGCTCTTTAATCCAAGAATGACTACCCATACGGTGCTAAGAAATTGGCTCCTTCCGAGCCTTTTGGAGACTCTCTCTCATAACACGCATGTTGACTATCCTCAAAGAATCTTCGAAGTTGGACCCTGTATCGGTCGCGGAGAAAATGAGATCCATCCAATCCAAGAAACCCGGAGGCTAGCCGCGGTGACAATCCACGCAAATGCTGGATTCACCGAAATTCGATCCTCCCTCGACGCGCTGGCAAAAAACAAAGGTCGATCATTCCAGATCAAAGAGACGGAGCATCCCAGTTTCCTATCCGGAAGGTGTGGAGCGATAATATCCGATGGAAGAGAGGTTGGAGTCATCGGGGAGGTAAATCCACGAGTCATCAAATCCTGGGGGCTGAATCTTCCAGCTGCAGCATTCGAAGTTGAAATGTCCAAACTATCTTTGGGATAGCCCCTATCTCAGAGGCGTGTGAGCAATGGTTGACAAGAAATTCGTAGTAACTCCATGGGAGGTCACTGGGGAAGTCGACTATGAACGGCTGATTCGCGACTTTGGAACCCAGCCGATAGCTGGGCCTCTCGCAAAACGACTCGAAGAAATCCTAGGCGACGCCGCGTACCTCGTGCGGCGACAGGTCTTCTTCTCTCATCGAAATCTAGCCCTTGTTCTTGACGACTATGAGAAGGGCAAGGGATTCTTCCTCTATACTGGTCGAGGGCCTAGTGGTCCGATGCACATCGGCCACATTCTCAGCTTCTACTTCACCAAGTGGCTCCAGGACAAGTTCAAGGTCAACGTCTACATTCAGATGACTGATGATGAGAAATTCCTTGAAGAGAAGCGGAGTCTCACCTATGAAGAGACACAGAAATGGGCCCAGGACAATATCCGCGAAGTTGCAGCCGTCGGCTTCGACCCTGACAAGACCTTCATTTTTCAAGACACCGAGTTCGTCGGCCACGCTTACCCTTTGATCCTTAAAATCGCTCGGAGGGTCAATTACAGCACTGCCAAGTCAGTCTTCGGCTTCACTGGAGAGACGAACATCGGCATGAGCTTCTACCCCGCGATCCAAATCCTTCCAAGCCTCTTCGAGAAGAAGCGCTGCCTAATACCCTCGGCCATCGACCAAGACCCGTATTGGAGAATTCAACGAGACATCGCGGAACCCCTAGGCTACCACAAAGCAGCCGCTATCCACAGCAAATTCCTACCGCCACTAACGGGAATCCAGGACAAGATGAGCTCGTCAAAACCAGAAACGGCCATCTATCTCAACGATGACGACAAGACCGTCCGGAATAAGATCTACCGACACGCCTTCTCGGGGGGACAAGCATCAGTAGAAGAGCACCGCAAACTAGGCGGGAATCCCGACATCGACGTTCCTTTCCAGTGGCTCTACATGTTCTTCGAACCCAACGACAAACGGATAGAAGAGATCCGGTCTGAATACAAAAACGGACGGATGCTAACTGGAAACCTGAAAGACATCCTGGTCGAGAAAGTGACCATGTTTCTGCGAGAGCATAGAAAGCGCAGAGAAGGAGCGAGGGCTCATGTACATCTGTTCAAGAAGGATGGCGATCTAGCGCAAGAGATGTGGAAGCATGATTTCAGTAAGTCATAGTTTAACTGCAGGGAGAAGAACCAATGAGGGGATTCTCAGACAAAACAGCTGAGTATAGTTGTTCGACTCTCAAGCCGTCGACTCGTTCAAGAAATCGGGTGACATCGTAGCTAGGCTACGGAAGGAAGTCCCAGGTGTTGTCAAGTACGGCAAGCCTGCCATCCAGATCTGTGAGGGACTAGAGCAGAGAATCCGAGACTTTGGTGGGAAGCCTGCGTTTCCGGTCAATGTGGGGATAAACGAGGTTGCGGCACACTACACCTCGCCTCCAGGTGACACCCTGACAATACCAGCTGCTTCGCTAGTCAAGGTGGACTTTGGGGTCCATGTCGACGGTTATGTAACTGACACTTCAGTCACAATCTGCCTGGACCCGAGGTTCGAGCCACTAGCCCAGGCCGCAGACGAGGCCCTCCAGAATGCAATACGTGCGTTCAAACCGGGCGTCAAACTCTCAGAGATAGGACGAATAGTCCAAACCACCATCACCCGGGTAGGCCTACGCCCCATAAGCAACCTGACCGGCCACAAGATCGAACGGTACACCATACACGCCGGCAAGTCAGTCCCCAGTGTCTCAGCCAGGGGAATGAACGGGACAAAGATCGAGGAGGGCGAAGTCTTCGCCATCGAACCCTTCGTGACCCTAGCCAAAGCCCAAGGAGCCGTCACTAACGGGTCAAGTGCCTACATCTACAGGTTCGTCAAACCCAAAGGCGCAACCTCAGAAGACTCCAAGAAGGTACTCGCCTTCATCCAAGCCAATTTCTCAACCCTACCATTCGCGTCAAGATGGCTAGAGAAAGCATTCCCAAGAGAAGTCGGCAAAAAGGCGCTTCAAGACTTGATCCGGAACAAGTGCATAAGCGCCTACCCGGTCCTGATAGAGGCAAGCAACAACCCAGTAGCACAATCAGAACACACAGTGCTAGTAAACCACGACAGCTGCATCATACTTACCGGACAGTAATTAACAGTCAACAACG
>Ga0209761_1000851_pt1 | contig 19384 bp, 15 predicted proteins | sample GraSoi013_1_40cm_4_FD_185818 | JGI IMG/M metagenome (GOLD analysis project Ga0209761, IMG submission 185818) | Grasslands soil microbial communities from the Angelo Coastal Reserve, California, USA - Sample 09_25_2013_1_40cm (SPAdes) (version 2) | ecosystem: Environmental > Terrestrial > Soil >...
TCTATCTTCAGCATCCCGACCTGCTCGAGCGCCACCATGTCGTACTGGGTGATGATCGCCTCTGCTTCCTGCGGGGCGAGGCACACGGGGACGTAGTCGGTCAGCGGGCCGGGGGCGATCACCACGCCCGCGGCGTGCACCGAGGCGTGGCGCGCCAGTCCTTCGATCCGGGTCCCGAGGTCGAGGATCTTGCGGACCCGCTCGTCCTGGCGCGCGAGCTGTCGCAGCTCTGGCGACTTCTCGGACGCTTCCGCGAGCGTCACCGAGATGCCCGGCCCCGCGGGAATCATCTTGGTAAAGCGGTCCACCTCGCCCGGCTCGACCCGCAGCGTCCGGGCGACGTCGCGGAACGCGGCGCGCGCCTTCAGCGTCCCGAAGGTGATGATCTGTCCGACCGAGTCCCGGCCGTATCGCTCCCGGATGTACTGGATCACCTCGCCGCGCCGCTCGAAACAGAAGTCGAGGTCGATGTCCGGCATCGAGATGCGCTCGGGATTCAGGAACCGCTCGAACAGCAGGTCGAACTTGAGGGGGTCGATGTCGGTGATGCCGAGCGCATACGCGACGAGCGACCCCGCGGCCGAGCCGCGTCCGGGCCCCACCGGAATGCCGCGGTCCTTGGCCGCCTTCACGATGTCGTACACGATCAGGAAGTAGCCGGCGTAGCCGGTGTGCGAGATCACCCCCAACTCGTAGTCGAGCCGCTCGTGGACGGCCTGGGGGAGGGGGTCGCCGTAGCGCGCCGCCGCCCCCGCGCGCGCCAGATGCACGAGCAGATCGTTATCCGACGCGAACTCGGCCGGGCGCGGATACTGGGGCAGGAAGTAGCGCTTCTCGAAATCGAATTCGCACAATCCCGCTATGCGCTGGGTTTCCGCCAGGACTTCCGGGTGGTCCGGAAACAGCGCGCGCATCTCCCGCTCCGACTTGACGTAGCTCTCCTGCCCGAAGAAGCGGAAGCGGTTGGGGTCGTCCAGGTCCTTGCCCGTCCCGATGGCCAGGAGGACGTCGTGCGCTTCGGCGTCCTCTTTCCTTAGATAGTGCGCGTCATTGGTGGCGACGACCGGGAGGCCGAGCTCCCGCGCCAGCTGGAACATGCCGGCGCTGACGGTCCGCTCATCCGCGAGACCGTGGTCCTGCACCTCGAGCCAGAAGCCGTCCGGCCCGAACACGCGGGCGAAGTACTGGGCGCTCGCCCTGGCGGCCTCGTAGTTCCCCTGCCGGAGGTACAGGGCGATCTCGCCCGAGAGGCACGCCGCCAGCCCGATCAGGCCACCCGAGTACCGCTCGAGCACCTCTCGGTCGATGCGCGGCCGGCGGTAAAAGCCCTCGAGGAATCCGATGGACGAGAGCTTGACGAGATGCTCGTAGCCCGTGCGGCTCCGCGCGAGCAGCACGAGATGGGAATACGGGCCGGGGGCTTCGGGAGGAGGGCGCTCGCGCTTGTGGCGGTCGCCGAACGCGAGGTACGCCTCGAAGCCGAGGATGGGCCGGATCTTGCGCGCCCGGGCCCCGGCGTAGAACTGCCACGCCCCGTGCAGGTTGCCGTGGTCGGTGATGGCGAGCGAGTCCATGCCGAGCGCCTGGACCCGGTCGAGCAGTTCGGGGATCCGGTTGGCGCCGTCGAGGAGAGAGTACTCGCTGTGGGTGTGGAGGTGAACGAACGCCATACGGCTAGCGGAAGATATCGGCGCTCCAACGCATTGTCAAAAGCGCGTTGCGCCGGATATTTTGCGGCCCATGCCCCGGGTCGCGGTGCTGTTCGCGCTGGGCCTGCTGATGGCCCTCTTGCATCGCGTGACCGCGGGCGGTCCGCTCGAAGCGCGCGCGACCCTGGCCCTGGGCTTTCTCCTCCTCGCCGCGTACGTCGGCGGCGAGCTCGCGCGGCGCGCGCGGCTGCCGCGCCTCATCGGGTACCTGCTGGTCGGTTTCGCCGTGGGCCCCGCCTGGCTCGGGCTCGTGCGACGCGAGGAAGTGGAGGCACTCCGCCTCATCGAAGACGCCGCCATGGCGCTGATCGCTTTCGCGGCCGGAGCGGAGCTGACACTCGACAGATTGCGTCAGGGCCGCGTCGCGCTCGCGCGGCTCGCCACCGGCGCAGTCGTATTCCCCTTCCTCGCCGTTACCCTCGTGCTGCTCTCGGTGAGCGCGTGGTTCCCGCTCACGCGGCATCAGCCGGTGGGGGACGCGGTGGTCGTGGCGCTCGTGCTCGGCACCCTCGCGGCGGCCTCGTCGCCCGCCGTGACGATGGCGATGATGAGCGAGCTCGATGCGCGCGGCCCCGTGGCGCACGCGCTGCTCAGCATAACGGTCGTGCAAGACGTCGCGGTCGCCATCCTCTTCACGCTGGTCCTGGCCAACGGAGGGCTCCTCGCGAGCGCCGGCGCGCTGAACACGGGTGTCGCGGGGACGGCCATCCTGCGACTCGTCGGCTCGGCCGCGGCGGGCACCGTCCTCGGCTTCGCGCTCGGCCGCTACCTGCGGCTGGTGCGCCGGGACGCGGGCGTGTTCCTCGCGGCCGCGGCGTTCGTCGCGCCGGAGGTGGCGCGGCTCACGCATCTCGAGCCTCTGATCCTCGCGCTCGCGGCGGGGTTTTATGTCGAGAACTTCGCGCCGGTCGAGGGCGAGCGACTGCGTCGCGAGCTGAAACGCGGGTCGCTGGCGATCGCTGTGGCGTTCTTCGCCCTCACGGGCGCGGGCCTGCGGGTCGGCGTGCTGGCGGATCTGTGGCCGTGGATCCTGCTCCTCATTGGCCTCCGGCTGGTGGGCCTGCGCTACGGCATGCTATGGGCGGGGCGGGATCCGCGGGTGACGCCTGCCCTGGCGCGGGAAGGCTGGCTCGGGCTCATATCGCAGGGCGGGATGGCGGTGGGCCTCGCCCAGCTTGCCCGGCGGGCGTTCCCCGAATGGGGGGTCTCCCTTGAAGCCCTGATCGTGGCGATGATTGGGGTCCACGAGGTGGCGGGACCCATCTGCTTCCGCACGGCGCTCGTGCGCGCCGGAGAAAGCAAGGAGACACACGATGCCGAAGCGCTTGTGGATAGCGGGCCTGTCGTCGCTCCTCGGGACGGCCTGTAGCTCGCGGGAAGCGCTCGCTCCGCCGTTACCCGCGTGCACGGCGGCGAATGCCGCACAGGTCAGCCTGGGGGCCGTGGCGAGAGACACGGCCCTTGATCTCACGCAGGCGGCCGGCTGCGCCCTCTTTCCGACGAACCTCTCGGCCACAGCGACGATCCGCTACCTCGTGGTCCTGCAGTCGGCGAGCGCTACGCCCAACGCGTCGCAGGCCTACCAGCTGCTCGGCAGTCCGCTCGTAAGTCCTGTGGCGGCCGCGGCCCTCGCCGTGCCGGCGCCGGCCACGCCGGCGCAGCAGTTCGATCTGAGCCTGCGACGCACCGAGCGGGAGCTGGCGGCGCGGGTTCCGGCTCCCGCCCGAGCGCCGGCCCGAGCCCTCCTCGCCCCGACGCCCGTCGACTCGGGCAACGTCCGGACGTTCAAGGTGTGCGCCGTGGCGGTGGGGTGCGACGCGCGCAAGTCAAATACACTCGTCAGCGTGACCGCCACCGCCCTGAAGGTGGGGCAGCACATCGCGATCTACGTCGACAACGCCGCGCCGCAGCCCGGCATGAGCCAGTCGGACCTCGACAACCTGCGCACGATCTTTGACACGCGCCTGTACGAGCTGGACACGCTCGCGTTCGGGCGCGAATCGGACATCGACAACAACGGCATGGTGATCGTCCTCATGACGGGGAGGGTCAACGCGCTCGTGAGCAAGGACTCGTGCGCCAGGGGTCTGATCGCCGGATATTTTTTCGGGGCCGACCTCATCACCGCACCGCCGTTTGCCACTGGAAACAACGGCGAGCTCTTCCACTCGATGGTCCCCGACCCCTCGGGCACCCTAGGCTGTGCGTCCTCGGTGCTCACGGTGAAGCAGCTCGTTCCTCAGACGTTCGTGCACGAGTTCCAGCACATGATCAGCTTCAACCAGCACTTCCTCGTCCGGAGTGGGTTCCCGGAGGACCTGTGGCTGAACGAGGGGTTATCGCATTACGCGGAGGAGCTGGGTGGACGCAGCTTCCTGCCTGCGGACAGCGCGACGTACTGCAGCTACGTCTTCGGGGATGTGTTCAACGCCGGCCAGTACTTCGGCGCGCCGCAGAATCACTTCGTCGTGGACACGGCGGGGATCGGGGGGCTGGTGGAGCGCGGCGCGTACTGGCTGTTCGTCCGCTACTTGGTGGATCGGTTCTCCACGGATACGTCCACGGCGGCCGCGAACGTCGTCACGCGTTCGCTCGACCAGACCAGCCGGATCGGCGCGGACAACGTGAGCGCCGCGACGGCGACGCCATTCGACACGCTGCTCAAACAGTGGGCGTTTGCGAACTACGTGTCCGACCTGTCGGGATTCGCCGCTCCCCCCAAGCTCCGGTACACGAAATGGCGGTTCCGAACCGCGTTTCCGGTGCTCAACGCCAGGTGCAGCAACAGGATTCCGGCGGCGTTTCCGCTCGACACGGCGGCGCACGCTTACCCAGCGACCTCGATCAGCGCCAGCGGCGTGTTGCGCGCCGGCTCCGCCGGCTACTACATCGCCCAGCAGGCGCCGGGCGAGCCCGAATTCATTCTGCAGGTGAACGGCTTCGATCGTCTCGTCTTCGCCCAGTATTCGACGTTGCTGGGGGCCAGCGTCGTCCCGCGGCTCAACGTGATTCGCCTGCAGTGACGGCGGCAGCGGGGCGATCGGGCGGCCGGGCGGTCGGGGTGGCCGTGGCGCTCCTGACCGCCGGTCCGCCGGTCCGCCTGTCCGCCCAGACGGGAGGCGTCGCGGTGCTTCCCGGCTCCGCCCGCGCGGCGGGCATGGGCGGGGCGGGGGCGGCCATCGTCGGCGACGCCGGCTCCATCTTCGCGAACCCCGCGGGGCTCGCCACCGTGCACCACCTGGCCGTCGAAGGCGAATACGAATCGTACCCGTCCGGCGTGACGCTCTCCACGGGAGCGCTGGCGCTGCGCGTGGGGCGATTCACCTGGGGGGCCGGCGCCGCGGCGCTCGGGCCGAGCTACACGTCCGCCGACCTGCTCGGCGTCTCCTCGCTCGTGATCCGTACGGGCATGGTGGCACTGGGCGCGACCGCCAAGTACGCGCGCGAGACCGTCGGGGGCGCCCGGGTCGACGCGTGGGCCGGCGATGCGGGGCTCGCCATCGCGGTCTTCGATCTGATGGCGCTGGGAGTGAGCGTCCAGAATATCGGCGGCGACTTCGGTCCGGCGGCCGGGGGGTTGCATCTCCCACGTCGCACGCGCGCGGGGTTCACGCTCAACTACGTCGATCCCCAGGGCACGGTGCGGCTGCTCACGACCGTCGAGGGCCAATGGCCGGCGGGGGGAAGCGCCTTCGTCGTCCTGGGGCTCGAGAGCGGCGTCGTGGCTCGCGGCCTGGGGGTGGGGGTGCTAGGCCGGGTGGGATACGTCGGGCACTCGGGCGTGACGGGCGCGTCGCCGTTCACCGCGGGCGCGAGCGTGGAGCTCGGGGGCGGGCGCCTGCATCTCGACTACGCGTACCGGGCGGACGACGCGCTCGGCGCGAGACACCGGATGGGGCTGCGATGGATGCCGTGATGGAGCGCCGCCCTCCGAACTGGGGCCGGGTGGGGCGCCGCCTGCTGAGGTGGGTGCTGATCGGCGTTCCCGTCGTCCTCGCGGTCGCGCTCGTGGCGAGCGTCGACGCGCGCTACCTGGCGCGCGCCGGCGTCGAGGAGGCGCGAATCCTCCTCAAGCGGCGGGCGATCGCGAAGCTCGTCGCCGATCCGACCGCCGACCCGGCCCTGCGCCAGCGCCTGCAGCTCGTGCTCGCGGCGCGCGCGTATGCGGCAGACTCGCTGGGCCTGGTGGTGGGCGAGACGTACACCAGCTACGTGAACGTCGGCCGGGACACGCTGCTGCTCGTGCTCTCCGCGTCCCGCCGCGACCGGTTGCGTGAGTATGTCTGGCGCTTCCCGATCGTGGGCGCCGTGCCGTACAAGGGCTTTTTCGACTTCGCGGCGGCGCGTCGCGCGGCCGCCGAGCTGGAGCGAGACGGGCTCGACACCTATCTCCGACCCGCCGGCGCGTTTTCGACGCTCGGGTACTTTTCGGACCCGCTGCTGTCCACCATCATGGACCGCGATACGATGGAGCTCGTGGCCACGGTGATCCACGAGCTGGCCCACAGCACCCTGTATCTGAAGAGCCAGACGGCCTTCAACGAGAGCTTCGCGAGCTTCGTGGGGTACCGCGGGGCCCAGGCGTTTTTTCGGTCGCGGCGGGACACGCTCGATGCGAAGCGCGCCGCCGCGCGCTGGCTGGACGAGCGCACCCTCGACCAGCTCTACGCGGAGCTGGCGCGCCGTCTCGACTCGGCGTACGCGGACGACCCGACCGGGCCGGCGCTCGAGCGGGCGCGCGCCACGCTGTTCGCGTGGGCGCGGGCGCAACTCACGGGTCCGGTGGGGCAATCCCTCGAGACGTACGATTGGCGCTGGTTCGCCCGGGCGCCGCTCAACAATGCGGTCGTGATCGCCCAGCGGCTGTATCGCATGAATCTGAACCTGTTCGAGGATGTCTACGTGCATTCGAAGGCGGACCTCAAGGAAACCATCCGCGCGATTCAGGTCCGCGTGTTCACGCAGCCGGGGCAGGATCCGTATGAGGCGTTGTATTCGAGGGGAGGAGGATGACTAGTTGCCCCGGAGCCTCTCTGCTTCTGCGACCCTCTGCAACGCAATCGCATACGCCGCCGTGCGGAACGTCACGCCCTTCTGCTTCGCGAGGTCGCGCACTCCGGTGTAGGCTTTCGTGATGGTCGCCTGCAGCTCGCGATTCACCTGCTCATGCGTCCAGCGGTACTGCTGAAGATTCTGAGCCCATTCGTAGTAGCTGACGGTCACGCCGCCGGCGTTCGCGAGAAAATCGGGGATCACGGGAATGCCGCGCTCTTCGAGGATGAGGTCGGCCGTCGGCGTGGTGGGCTCGTTCGCGCCTTCCACCACGACCTTGCAGTCGATGACTCGCGCGTTGGCCTCCTTGGTGATCACGCCGCCGAGCGCGGCGGGGACGAGCCAGTCACAGGGGATGGTCCAGAGCTCCTCGTTATCGATCGCCTTTCCGGCCTTCCACTCCGAGACGGGTTTCCGGGCGGCGGTGTGGGCCAAGAGCCCCGGGATGTCGAGACCGCTCTCGTTCACGATCCCGCCGGCCACGTCGGAGACGGCGATGACCTTCGCGCCGGCCTCTGCATGCAGCAACCGCGCGAGGTGTCCCCCGACGTTGCCGAATCCCTGGATGACGACGCGGCTTCCTTTGAGCGGGATGCCGAAGTCGCGCGCGTACTCCGTCATCACGTACATGACACCACGACCCGTGGCCTCCTCGCGCCCCAGCGAGCCGCCGAGCGAGACCGGCTTCCCGGTCACGGCGGCAGGGGTGTAGCCGTGGCGGCTCGAGTACTCGTCGAGAATCCAGGCCATCACCTGAGCGTTGGTGTTGACGTCCGGTGCCGGGACGTCGCGGTAGGGGCCGAGGACGATGGAGATCCGCTGGGTAAAGCGGCGAGTCAGGCGCTCGAGCTCGAGCTTGGAAAGCTTTTTGGGGTCCACGGTGATACCGCCCTTGGCACCGCCGAAGGGGATGTCCATGAGCGCGGTCTTCCATGTCATGATGGTCGCGAGGCCCAGCACCTCATCGTGGTCGGCGTCCGGGTGGTACCGGATGCCGCCCTTGCAGGGACCGCGCGCTCCGTTGTGCTGGATCCGGTACCCCGTGAACACCTCGATCCGACCGTCGTCCATGCGAACCGGGACTTCCACCTGGACCTCGCGGAACGGGCTCATGAGGATGCGCCGCATGTACGCGTCGAGGTTGACGAGATCGGCGGCGCGCTCGAATTGACTCTCGACGATGGACTTCCCCGACATCGTGCGCGAGGGTCGCCCGGGTGCGGTCAGTGGACCTCCGTGGTGTAGGGGCGCTCCGTGGTGTAAGGGCGCAGCATGCTGCGCCCCTACCTGCGGACGAGTCGACGACCGGCGAGGCGCGCGGCCGGGTGCTGCGCTTCGGACAGCGCGTGAGGCACATTCACCCCGCGCGGCCGGCGGCTGGCCGCGTCGGCCAGCACGCCGATCACGTCGGCCCCCCCCCCGCCGGCGGGCTCGGGGACGTGCTCGAGGACGAATACGAGACCGGTGGCATGCTCGGCCACGGCGCTGGTCAGGGTGGACCATACCGTATCCGCCGGCTGAGGTCGCTGGGCCACGACCAACGGGCAGGCGGTGGGATCGAACCCGGTGCGGGTGACGAGCGGTGCTCCCAGTGCGTCCGCCAGGGTGCGCCAGACCGGCAGAGTGGGCCCGAGCGCGACGATCTGGCCGAACCGCCACCCGGAATCCCGCGCCAGGTCGACGAACGCGGCGGCGAGACTCGCATCGTCGGGGACCGCCGTGGCGTCGTCGGAGGCGAGCACCACGGTGCCGGTCTCGGCGAACCAGCGCTCGGCGGGAGTCAGTCCGTCCGGCCGGCGCGGGGCGTAGAACGCGTAGCGCCGCGTGGCGGCGATCTCGCGCTCCGCGGCGACGCGCTGCTCCCGGTGCTCCGCCGCCTGGGCGGCCCCTTCGTACGCCACTTCCGCGGCCTGGTAGCGCCCGGCGTCTCGCAGGATCCGGCCGCGCAGCCGCAGCGTCTCGGTGTGGGGCTCGAGGGCGAACGCTCGGTCGAGGGCGAGCAGGGCGCGGTTGGGGTCGCCCAGTCGGTACGCCGCGTAGCCCAGCTCGTGCCACACGAGCCCGAGGTCGGGATCAAACTCGACCGCCTGCTCCAGCGTCGTGAGGGCTTCGCGGTAGCGCTCCAAGTCGGTCAGTGCCGCGCCCTTGAGCGCCAGCGAGAACGCCGAATCGCCGAACTGGGCCCGTGCGCCCTCCGCGAGCCGCAGCGCGTCATCGCCCCGCCCCTGACCCCGCAACAGCTCGAAGCACTCGGCCCAGCCGGGCTTCAGGTCGGGATGCGCTGCCAGCAGGTCGCGGTAGGCCTTTTCGGCGTCGGCGACGCGCCCTTCGCGGACGAGATACCGGGCGCGAGCCATCGCGCGCTCGCTCGGCGCGTCGGGGAACAACTCGTATGACGCGGTCGTCCGCATGGCGCGAATATAGCCCCTTGGCGGTGAACGGCTAGGCGACGTTTCGGGGGACGACGTCGAGTCCTCCACGTCTTTCCTCGACGGTGTTCCGGTTCTAGATTCTCCGCGCGATGGACACCGACCGGTTGCTTCGCGAACTCACCGATTTCTTGCGCATCCCGTCCGTCTCGACGAGCGCGTCCCACAACGCGGACTGTCGAGCGGCCGCGGAGTGGGTCGCCGGCGAGCTGCGTCGTCTCGGATGTCGCGAGGTCCGGTTCCTCGCGAGCGACACGCACCCGGTGGTGTGGGGCGTCGGGCCCGACGTGCCCGGCGCGCCGACGCTGCTCATTTACGGGCATTACGATGTACAGCCGCCGGAGCCACTCCACGAATGGACCACGCCGCCGTTCGAGCCGACGGTGCGCGACGGCAAGCTGTTCGCGCGCGGCGCCGCGGACGACAAAGGGCAAGTGTTCTGCCTGCTCAAGGCGATCGAGGCGACGGGCGGTCGGGGCGGGCTCCCCGTGAATTTCCGCTTCCTCATCGAAGGAGAGGAGGAGTACGGCAGCCGCGTGTTGTTCGAGCTGTTGCGCCGCGAGCCCGAGCGCACCCGGGCCGACGCCGTGCTCATCGCCGACATGGCCTACATTGCGCCGCGCTGGCCCGCGGTCTACACGACACTGCGCGGCCTGTGTTATGCGGAGATCAGCGTGCGCACGGCGAAGTCGGACCTGCACTCGGGCGAGTTCGGCGGCGCGGCCCCCAACGCGCACGAGGAGCTCGCCCGCCTCCTGGGCCGGCTGAAGACGCCCGACGGCAAGGTCCACGTCCCGGGTCTGTATGCGTCGGTAAAGCGTCCGTCCAAGCTCGAGCTTGCCACTTGGAAGCGGCTTCCCTTCAGCGAGGGCGAGTTTCTCAAGCACCGCGTGCAGGCGAAGGCGCTCACCGGGCTGAAGTCCCATTCCGTGCTGGAGCGGCTGTGGGCGCTGCCCACGTTCGAGATCCACGGCATCACGGGGGGGTTCACGGGTGACGGCGCCAAGACCGTCATTCCCGCCGAGGCGACGGCAAAAGTCAGCCTGCGGCTCGTGCCGGCCCAGAAGCTCAAGGTAGTGGAGCGCCAGCTCGCGGCGGCGGTCCGGCGGTTCGCCCCCAAGCACGTCCAGGCGAGCGTGAAGTTCCTGCACGGCGCGGACCCGGCCACCGTGAAGGTGACGCACCGGGCGTTCCAGCTGCTCGATCAGGCATTCCGCGAGGTGGTGGGGCGGGGGACCGTCCCCGCGCGGGCCGGCGGCTCGATCCCGGTGGTCCCCGCGCTGGGGAAGGGCGGCGCGCCCGTCATCCTCACCGGCATCGGCCTCCCCGACGATCGGCTGCACGCGCCGAACGAGAAGCTCGACCTGAAGCAGTTGTGGGACGGCATCCGGGTGTTCGGCCGGTTTTACGAGCTCCTGGGCAGCATGGGAGTGGGGTAGCGGCGGATTCGCTCGGCCTAGAAGCGGGACGCCGTGAGCGTCACGTCCGCCCCGGCCCACGCTCGCGCAAAGCGGGCGTCCACATCCGCCGCCCCGGCGCTCTTCCCCTGCGCGCGCAGCGCCTGTGCCAGTCCGAACAGCGACCAGCCGTTTTCCGGGAACCGCTTCAAGTCCTCGCGATACAACTGCTCGGCCTCCGCCGCGCGGCCCGCCCGGAGCAGCACCGCGCCCAGCGAGTGGCGGATCGGGTAATACCAGTCGGGCGGCTCGGTGTAGAGCTGGTCGTCCTCGATGTTCATCGCCTCGCGGAAGTGCGAGATGCCCTCCTCGAGCGCACCCCGGCGTGTGGCGATCTCGCCCAACAGCGCATGAGTCGCGATCTGCAAGTTCGTGCTCGGGGTCGTCCACCCGGCGGAGGCGTAGCCGTGCGTCCCGCTGGCCGCGATCTGCTTGAGCGTGTCGAGCGCCGCCTGGGCCTCGGCGAAGCGGCCGGTCGCCGCCAGCGCGACCCCGCGCGCGTATTGGGCCATGCCCCGCGAGTACGCAAGGTTCGCCGGCGGCAGCGCGATGGCGAGCAGCTCGTCCCAGCGGCCGAACGTCACGAGGGTCAGGTAGGTGTAGTGCAGATAGGGTTCGAGGAACGGCACCTGCGTCGCCGCCTCCACCGTCGTCGTCGCAGCGGTGTGCTTCGCGGCCTCGATGGCCAGCGCGCTCCTGCCGGCGAGCGTCGCGGCGAATGCCAGGAAGTGGTGGTTGTGCGGGTAATAGGCGAGCGGGTACAGCCCCTGCGGCTTTTGCCCCTCGATGAAGACTTGATCGGCGTGAACCGCGTGCTCGTTGGCCGCGATCGCGTCGGTATAGCGTCCCACCCGGATGAAGATGTGGGCGGGCATGTGGACGACGTGCCCTGCGCCCGGCATCAGTGCCGCGAGCCGCTCGGCACACGGCACGGCTTTCTCCGGTGCCACGGCCTCTACGGCGTGGATGTAGTAGTGGCATGCGCCGGGGTGCCGGGGATCGGACCGCAGCACGCGCTCGAGCTGGGTCACGAGCTCGCGCGTCCCGGGATACGGCTCCCCCGTCTTCTTGTCCCAATAGTTCCACGGACGCTTATCCATGAGCGCTTCGGCGTACAGCGTCGCAGCGTCGAGGTCCTTGGGATACCGCCGTACCACCTCGCCCATGCTCGCCGCATAGGCCGAGTCGAGCGCCGCGCGATCGGCGGACCGGATCGGAGGGGCCGCGTACCGGTGCGCGAGCGCGGCGATGTAGGCTCGCTCGCGGGGGCTCGCGTGCTCTATACGCGCAAGCGCCTGGCGCAGGGCCGTGTATGCCGCAACCCCTGCCGCCGAGTCCATCCCGGCGTTCACGTGTGGGCCGTACGCGTAGGCGATGCCCCAGTAGCACATGGCGCAGCTCGAGTCCAGCTGTGCGGCACGGGTGAACGAGCGGATGGCCTCACCGTGGTTGAACCCGTACAGCAATCGCATCCCCTGGTCGAAGTACCGCTGAGCCAGGGAGACCGGAGTGGTGATGGGGACGTGATGCTCGCCCAGGTCGGTGTAGAGGGGGACCGAGTCGCGCGGCGGGCCGGCGAGCGCCGCCAGGATCACGAGTGCAGAAGGTAGGTGCACAGGACCTCTCCTAGAGGCGCTTCTTGCTGAGACTCCGTAGCCGGTTGATATCGTGTTGCGTGAGCCCCCGTCCCCCATAGCGCTCTTCCTTCCACGGATCGCCCCGCATGTGGTAGCCGTTCTGCTCCCAGAACCCGGGAACGTCCTGATCGACCAGAGTGAACCCCCGCACCCATTTCGCGCTCTTCCAAAAGTACAGGTGCGGCACCAGCAGGCGGGCGGGCCCGCCGTGCTCCGGCATGAGCCACTCCCCGCTCCACTTGAACGCGATCAGGTTGTCCGGCCGGTCCAGATCCGCGAGCGGCAGGTTGGTGGTGAACCCCTGCTCGGCGCCGACGAGGCAGTACTGCGCGTCGGGCTTCACCCCCGCGCGCTCCAGCAGGAGCTGCACCGCCACGCCTTCAAAAGTGTTGTCGAGCCGGCTCCACCGCGTGACGCAGTGGATGTCACAATGCACCACCTTCCGCGGCAGCGCGAGCAGCTCGTCGTACGTCAGGGTGAACGGCCGGTCCACCAACCCGGAGACTTCGAAGGTCCAGGTGCTCGTGTCCACCTTCGGCACGTCGCCGTAGTGCAGGACGGGCCATTTGGTGGTGAGAACCTGGCCCGGAGGTAAGCGCCCATCAGCCACGGGCGAGCGGCTGCGCAGCGCATCCAGGAATTTCGTCACGGAGAACTGTCTCGACGCCGAATGCCTGCGCGAAACCCCGTATCACCGCGGCGACGGCTTCGTCCCACAGATTCGTTTCCCCTTTCCCCCTTCCCGTTTCCCGCTCCACGGAGGTCATCTCGACTCCCGCGATTCCGCAGGGAACGATGCGCCCGAACTGGGAGAGGTCGGTCGTGACGTTCAGCGCGAACCCATGCCAGGTGACCCATTGCTTCACGTGGATCCCGATGCTCGCGATCTTCCGGCCCCTCGTCCACACGCCGGTGTACCCGGGGTTCCGCTCGGCGGGGATGCCCAGGCTGGCGAGCGCGTCGATCAAGGCCTGCTCCAGGGTGCGGAGATACCAGTGGAGATCCGGCTTGTGGTGGGACAGGTCGATGATCGGGTAGCCGACGAGCTGGCCGGGGCCGTGGAAGGTCACGTCACCGCCGCGCTCGATCTCGAAGACCTCCACGCCGTCGCGGCTGATGAGATGGTCCGGGTGGGAGTTGCGGCCCAACGTCACCACCGCGGGGTGCTCGAGCAGGAGCAGCAGGTCGTTCGGCAGGCGGCCGTCGATACGTGCCTGCGCGAGTGAGCGCTGCCACTCGAGCGCTTCGGCGTATGGGACGACGCCGGCCTGCACGACCTCTAGCAGACGCACCGTCACGACCCGTCCCCCATCGCGCGTCCCTCGTCCCCCGCCGTCGCTCCCGCGACCGACCAGCGGCTCGCGGCCGTGCCCACCACGGCGCTCAGCACACCCCAGGCGATCAGGCCGGGGAAGCCGAGCAGCCGGTCCGCGACGGCGGCGAGGAATCCGACGAGCAACGCTCCCACGGCGGCGAGCACGCCGATGACGCCGCTCTGCCACAGGTTCTCCAGCGGCCGGCTGCGGCGCCAGCCGAACATGCCGGCTACGGCGACTCCCGCGAGCAGCCCGGCGAGCAGCGGGTCGCCCGCGGCCTCGCGGTAGTGGTCGGGATCCAGCCGGCCCTGCAGCAGCTTCACGACCAGCTGCGCGAGTGTGATCGTCGCGCCCCCGAGCCCCGCCCCGCAGGCGAGGGCGCCGAGCCCGATGGCGAGGGGGTCTCGTCGGACCTCGGTCACATGTCCACGACCCGGCCGAGCGAATCGAGCGCGGCTTGGGCCACCGCCTCGGACATGGTGGGGTGCGCGTGAATCGCCAGCTCGACCTCTTCCACGGTGTATTCGTTCTCCCGCGCCACCGTCAGCTCGTGGATGATCTCAGACGCGTGCTCGCCCACGATGTGGGCGCCCAGGATCTCACCGTACTTCTTATCGCGCAGGATCTTCACGAACCCCTCGGTCTCGCCGGTTCCTCGCGCCCGGCCATTCGCCGAGAACGGGAACCGCCCGGCTACGTACTCGAGCTTGCGCTCTTTGCACTGATCCTCGGTGAGCCCGATGCTGGCCACCTCGGGGTGGCAGTACGTCACGCTGGGCACGTTATCGTACTTGATCGCATGGGGCTTCTTGCCCGCGACGAGCTCGGTGACATTCACGCCTTCCCGCATGCCCTTGTGGGCGAGCATGGGCGGCCCGGCCACGTCGCCGATGGCGTAGTAACCCGGCGCCGTGGTCTGCAGGGCCTGATCGACCTTGATGAAGCCGCGGTCGGTCACTTGCACGCCGCATTCCGAGAGGCCGATGTTCTCCGTGTTCACCGCGCGACCCGCGGCCATCAGCACCGTCGCGACCTCGATCTTCTGCGTCGCGCCGTTCGCTTCGACCTCGAGGGTCACTTTGTCCTTTCCCGCGGTACCTTTCTTCACCTTGGCTGCGGGGATCACCTCGATGCCCCGCTTCTTGTAGCTCTTCGCGAGGGCGTCCGAGGCCTCGGCGTCCTCGAGCGGCAGGATGCGGGGGAGCGCTTCGATCAGGGTCACCTTGGTGCCGAAGGCGTGGAAGATGTCGGCGAACTCCATCCCCACGGCACCCGCGCCGATGATCGCCATCGACGCCGGAGCCTTCTCGAGGAACAACGCCTCATCGGACGAGATCACGGTCGTCTTGTTGATCTCCAGTCCGATCCGCGGCAGGCCCTTCACGCGCGATCCGGTCGCGATCAGCACCGCCTTGTTCGCCTCGTACCCATCGTTCCCGACCTTTACCTTGCGCCCGGGCTGGAGCACGCCGGCGCCTTTCACGACCGTGACCTTGTTCTTCTTCATCAGGAACTCGACGCCCTTCGAGTTCTGGTCGCTCACTTTGCGCGAACGCTGCATCGCGACGCCGTAGTCGGTTTTGACGGCACCCGCTTCGATGCCGAACTCCTTCGCGTCCCGCAAGAGCCGCGCGATGTAGGCGGAGTGGAGCAGCGCCTTGGTGGGAATGCAGCCGATGTTGACGCATACCCCGCCGAGCTTCTCTTTCTCGATCACCGCGGTGCTCATGCCGAGCTGGGCGGCCCGGATGGCGGCGACGTAGCCGGCCGGCCCCCCACCCAGGATGATGACGTCAAATTGGTTCGCCAATGTCACCCCTTCCCGAATGCGGAATTCGGAATGCGGAATGCGGAATGTCCGAGCGACCGTCGAACCTCGAGACCGCCCTCGACCCCGATCCGTTCAATTCCGCATTCCGCATTCCGAATTCCGCATTAGAAAAGCATCGCCAACGGGTTCTCCAGCATCTGCTTGAGCGTCTTGAGGAACGCCGCTCCCGTCGCGCCGTCGATCACCCGGTGGTCGCAGCTCATGGTGATCCGCGTGCGGCGCCGCGCCGTGAGTTGCGTCTCCACGACCACCGGCTTCTGAACAATCGAGCCCACGGCGATGATCCCGGCCTCCGGCGGATTGATCACCGCGGTGAATTGGTCGATGTCGAACATGCCCAGGTTCGAGACGGAGAACGTCGCCCCGGTGTACTCGTTGGGCTGCAGCCGGCGGTTGCGGGCCCGCTCGGCCAGCTCCTTCGCCTCGCGCCCGATCTCCGCGAGCGCCTTCAGCTCCGCGTTCCGGATTACGGGCGTAATCAGCCCGTCCTCCACCGCCACCGCCATCCCTATATGCACCTCGTGCCAATAGCGGATGTGGTCGTCCTGGAACCAGGCGTTGCAGGCCGGATGCTTGGTGAGCGCGTGCGCCGTCGCCTTGATGATGATGTCGTTGAACGAGACTTTGCCCTGATCGCCGAGCTGCTTGTTCAGCGCCTCGCGCGCCTCGCTCGCCCGCTCCATGTCCACTTCGGTCGTGAGGAAGAAGTGGGGAATGGGACCGAGAGACGTCGCCAACCGTTTGGCGATGGTTTTGCGGATCTGGGTGAGCGGAACGTCATCGTACGGAGCTCCGGAGCGCTCGGGAAACGGGACACGGGAAACGGGAAACGTGGGTTCCGGAGCCGGGACCGCCACCGGGGCCGCAGCATCGCGCCGGGCCGCGGCGCCCTCGAGATCTCGTCTGACGACCCTTCCCCCCGGGCCCGATCCGGTGACGAGTTTCAGATCGACCCCGGTTTCTTTGGCCATTCGCTTGGCCAAGGGCGAGGCCTTCACGCGGGTGGCATCCGCCGGAGTTGGGGACGGGATCGGGGCCACGGCCCCGGGTGCAGGCGCTGTTGCGGTCGCCACCTTTCCCGTTTCTCGTTTCCCGCTTCCCGGCGCGGCCGCAGGCGGGGGAGCCGGGGCTACAGTTGCGCCAACCGTCTCCCCGGGCGAGGCGATCACGGCGACCACGCTCCCGACCGCGACGGTCTGGCCCTCGGCGGCGGCGACCTGTCGCAGCACGCCGTCCGCGCGCGCCACCAGATCCATCACGGCCTTGTCGGTCTCGACCTCGGCCAGCGTCTCGCCCGCCTTCACCGGGTCCCCGTCCCGCTTGTGCCACTTCACCACGCGCCCTTCTTCCATCGTGGGAGAGAGCGCTTCCATATAGACGTTGGTGGCCACGGCGATCAGTCGAGGTAGAGGACGCGGCGCGCGGCGGCCACCACGCGCTCGGGAGAGGGCTTCGCGAGCCGCTCGAGCTGCTTGTTGTAGGGCATCGGGACGTCCGCCTGGGTGACCCGCAGCACCGGCGCGTCCAGCTGGTCGAAGGCTTCGCGCTGGATGACGTCCACCACCTGCGCGCCGATCCCGGCGTGGGGCCAGCCTTCTTCGATCACGACCGCCCGGTTGGTGCGCGCCACCGAGCCGAGGATCGCCTCCTCGTCGAGCGGACGCAGCGAGCGCAGGTCGAGCACTTCGGCCGATACACCTTCGTGCTCGGCCATCTGCTCGGCGGCCTTGAGGGCCACGGCGACGGTCTTCGAGTGGCAGATGAACGTCACGTCGCGTCCCGGCCGTTTGACGTCCGCCTGGCCGATCGGGACGATGTGCTCCCCCTCCGGCACCTCTCCCTTGACGTTGTACAGCATCTCACCCTCGAGCACGATCACCGGGTTGTTGTCTCGGATCGCCGCCTTGAGGAGACCCTTCGCATCCGCCGGGGTCGCGGGCGCTACGACCTTCAAGCCGGGGATGTGTGACACCCAGGCGTCCCACGCCTGCGAGTGCTGCGCCGCGAGCTGCAGCGCCGCGCCGTTCGGGCCGCGAAACACGATCGGGATGGGAATCTGGCCGCCCGACTCGTACAAGACCTTCGCGGCGGAGTTGACGATCTGATCGAGCGCCAGCACGGCGAAATTCCACGTCATGAACTCGATCACCGGGCGCAGCCCCGCCATGGCGGCGCCCACGCCGATCCCGGCGAACCCCAGCTCGGCGATCGGCGTGTCCACGATCCGCATCGGCCCGAACTCCTCCAGCAGGCCGCGGCTCACCTTGTAGGCGCCCTGGTAGACCCCGACTTCCTCTCCCATGAGGAACACGTCGGGGTCACGCTGCATCTCCTCGCGCAGCGCCTGGTTCAGCGCGTCGCGGTACGTGAGGGTCGCCATCAATCGGCCAGCACGTGGGTGGTGAGCTCGGTGGGATCGGGATCGGGGCTCTGATCGGCGAAGCGCACCGCTTCCTCCGCCTCCGCGCGCGCCTCCGCATCGAGGGCGTTCAGCCCTGCCTCATCCAGCACGCCCTCCTCCTTGAGCTTCCCGGCGAGCTGCGAGATCGGATCGCGCTTGCGCTGCTCTTCTACTTCTTCTTTGGTGCGGTACACGCCGTGCAATGGGTCGGACATCGAGTGGCCCATGAAGCGGTAGGTCCGAACCTCGAGCAGGGTCGGGCGGCCGCCCTTACGCGCGCGCTCGGCGGCGCGCCGGGTCGCCTCGTACACCGCGAGCACGTCCATGCCGTTCACCAGCTCCGCCGCCATGTCGTAGCTGCAGGCGTGCTCCACCACATCGGTGACCGCGGCCACGCGCTCGAACGCCGTGCCCATGCCGTAGCGGTTGTTCTCGCACAGGAAGATCACGGGCAGCTTGTACACGGAGGCCATGTTCAGCGTCTCGTGGAAGGCGCCGATGTTGACCGCTGCCTCGCCGAAGTAGCAGAGGCAAACCTGGTCGCCGCCCCTGTAGCGGATCGCGAACCCTAGGCCCGCGGCGAGCGGGATGTGGCCGCCGACGATCCCGTGGCCGCCCATGAACCGCCTCCCCGCGTCGAACAGGTGCATCGAGCCGCCTTTTCCCTTCGAGCACCCCGTCGCCTTGCCGAACAGCTCGGCCATGACCGCGTTCGCCGGCAGGCCGCGCGCGAGCGCCTGCCCGTGCTCGCGATAGGAGGAGATCACGTAGTCGTCGTCGCGCAGTACGGCGAGCGAGCCGACCGCCACCGCCTCCTGGCCGATGTACAGATGACAGAACCCGCCGATCTTGCCCAGGGCGTACGCCTCGGCGGCCTTCTCTTCGAAGCGCCGGATCAACAGCATCTGGCGCAGCATGCGGCGTTCCAGCTCGTGCTGGGCGGGCGCGTTGGTGGTCTGGGCGGTTGCGGTGGCCATGGCGATCGGTGAGGGTTCTAGCGGGTGGCGGTCGCTCGCTCTACCTGTTCCCACGCGTGGTAGCTCGAGCGCACCAGCGGGCCGGCTTCGACATGACGATAGCCCATCTCGAGGCCGCGGCGGCGCAGTTCGGCGAATTCGTCGGGCGTGTAGTACCGCGCGATCGGGAGATGCTCGCTCGAGGGTCGGAGGTACTGACCGATGGTCAGGATGTCCACGTCCTGCGCGCGCAGGTCCCGCATGGCCACGAGCACCTCGTCCCACTCCTCACCCAATCCGCAGATCATCCCCGACTTCGTGAGCGTGCCGGGGTGCATGGCTTTGGCGCGTCGCAGCAGCTCGAGCGCCCGGGGATAACGGCCCCCCGGTCGCGCCAGCCGGTACAGGCGCTCGATGGTCTCGAGGTTGTGGTTCAGGATGTCGGGCTTGGCGTCGACCACGATGCGCAGCGCCCGCTCGCTCCCCTTGAAGTCCGGGATCAGCACCTCGACCGAGGTCCCGGGCCGGCGCCGTCGGATTTCGGCGATGGCCGCCGCGAACATCTCGGCGCCACCGTTCGGCAGATCGTCGCGGTC
>Ga0209761_1000853_pt1 | contig 19353 bp, 21 predicted proteins | sample GraSoi013_1_40cm_4_FD_185818 | JGI IMG/M metagenome (GOLD analysis project Ga0209761, IMG submission 185818) | Grasslands soil microbial communities from the Angelo Coastal Reserve, California, USA - Sample 09_25_2013_1_40cm (SPAdes) (version 2) | ecosystem: Environmental > Terrestrial > Soil >...
AGGCTACAGAGGCTGGCGCGACACCGCAGGCTGCTTCGCTTCATTTTCGCCCGCGCCACGCGCCCAGGGTGCGCGACGCTATTTCAGCGCTGATGGGCGACCCCGAGGCGAGGAAGCAGCTCGCCCGACCTTGGTTCTATCTCAAGGTACTCTTCGGTTAGTAGCGGGCGATGCACGCCGATTCGGTCGTTCGCCCATCAGAACGGCCGCTTGAAAGAGGACTTGCATGCCGCGCCCGTTCTCGCCAACACCCGCGAATCCGTCACAGTTTTGGAAACAGTTTGGAAACGACCTCCCGACGGCTGAGCACACCGACGTGAGGAGCTATGCTGCTCGCGTGCTCGTCGGATGGTGACGCATGAATACCGAAACGGAGCGGGTCCGACGCATTTGGGAGAAGCTCTCCCCGAAGTACGACAAGCTCATGAAGTTTCAGGCCGGACATCGAGCGCATCCTTCAGGATAAAGCGTGGGCGCCGATGGACGGCCTTTTCGGCGAGAAGGTCGCGAATGTTCTCGAGGTCAACCTGGCGCTCCGGAAACGATTCGGCTCTCCCGCAGAGTAGGACCGAGCCTTCGTGTGTGCCATCTGACTGCAGATTGCAAGCGACGATTGGGGGCGTTCGATGCACGTTGCAAACGGGGCTCGCGGTGAAATCCGATCGGACTCAATGAGAGCGGCCGGATGCGCGCTGTTTGCGCGACCTGCGCTGGTTGGCACGGTCTCTGCTGTGCGCGACGTGGATGACCGATCCGTCCGTCGGCGATCTTCTCGATGGGTACCGCCTGACGGACGTGGTCTCGCGCGGAGGAATGGCGACGATCTTCAAGGCAATCGATACGCGGTCGGGCGCTACCGTTGCGTTGAAGGTCCCATACCTGCAATACGAGATCGACGTGGTATCGTTTGCGCGATTCGAGCGCGAGGAGAAGATCGGGCGCTCGGTGCTGCACCCCAACGTCGTGCGCGTGCTGGAGGCTGGCGAGAAGAGCCGGCCGTATCTCGTCATGGAGTACGTCGAGGGAACGCCGCTTAGCGCGATCCTCCGTGACCAGGGAAGGCTCTCTTCCGGCGCAGCGCTCGACGTCGCGCGCCAAGTCTGCGACGCGCTCGCCTGTCTCCATGGAGAGGGAATCGTCCACCGCGACCTGAAACCCAGAACACCTCATGACGCCCGACGATCGTGTGAAGATCCTCGACTTCGGCATCGCCCTCTTGCGCTCGTCGCGCCGGATCACCTGGAGCGGTCTGTCGAAGACGAGCGGGACGCCCGATTACATGGCGCCGGAGCAGATCGTCGGCAAGCGCGGGGACGCGCGCACCGACGTCTACGCCGTCGGGATACTTCTTTACGAGATGCTGACCGGCAATCTGCCCTACGAGGGCGAGAGCGCGGCGGCAGTGTTGCGCGCGAAGTCGGACTCGGAACCGAGGCTACCCAGCTATTATGTTCCGGGTCTTGATTCATCGCTCGAAGCGATCATCTTGAAGGCCATCGAGCCCGATCCGCGGCATCGCTATCCCGGCCCCGCCCAGCTGCTCGCCGATCCCGCGATCCCTCGCGCGCGGTGTTGCGTGATCCGTACGTAGCGCCTCGGCGCCGCTCGTCTGCGCCGAACCCGCGGCGCGCGTGGATCGTGGGGGTACTGGCACTGCTGGGTTCACTCGTGTGGCTCAGCGCCCGTCGACCGGATCCACGGCGCCAAGTAGCCGCGCCGCCACGCGTGCAGACTACGCCGCAGCGCTGAGCGTGCTCGGACAGCAAGGCTCGCGGCCGAACGCAGAGATTCGTCGTACCGCCGCGTTCCTTCCGAATCGCGGTCGATCGCGAGCCCTCCCGCGCGGTAAGCCTGCAGCAATTCGCTCCGTGAAGAGCTGAGCGAAGCGGTCGACGAGAAGATCCCGCCGACCTCATGATGGCTTGCCTCGTCGGAGGCTCACTCGAGCACCCGGACTGGGAGCACGACCATCTGCAGTCCCGAAAACTGCAGCCGCCGCTGCAGCGCGTAGGCGGTCTCATTGTGCAGGAAGCGATCGAACCAGCGCTCCCGCTCGAAAATCAGCTTCCCGGCGAAGAAGATGGCGCGAGGAAACTCGCGCGCGATCTCACCCGCCATGCGCACGGTCTCGGCAACCACTTCCGTACCCATTATGAATCGGTAGTCTGCCGGCAAGCCGATCTGCTGTGCTTGCTCAACGTACTTCTTGAGACCCTCCTCCACTGTCTCTCGGACGCGGTCCACCTCCTCGACGCCCTGGAACGTAGCGCTGTCGACAACACCCACGCTCACAAAGAGAACGTTGCGGAAATGATTCGGGAAGAGCTTGAGCACGGTGAGCAGGGAATGGATTCCCAGACCCGAATACCCGCTGACGAGCAGCACAGCAGTCGCCTTTTTCGGGTCGAGGGGCTTGGCCGCAACGGACGCAGACGGCAGCGCCTCGAGGATCTGGTCGAGCCGCTTGAGCCTGGCGAAGACCCCGAGGTAGTGCCGCTTGATCGCGATGCACAGCGCGATGAGCGCGCTCGTTGCTACCACCGTCAGCCATCCGCCTTCGCGAAACTTCTCCGATATGGTGATGATGAGAATCGTCACGCACAGCGTGCCACCGACGAGGTGGATCCAGATACTGCTCTTCCAGTCCGGATGCCTCGCGCGAGTTTCCCTCTTCAACCAGTAGCGGATCATGCCCATCTCGGTCAGCGAGAACGTAAGGAACACGTTGATCGAGTACATGACCACGAGAGCGTCCACAGCGCCGCGTGTATAGAACAACATCAACAAACCGGCGCCGCCCATGAGCACGACGCCATTCTGCATCGTGAGTCGCTCACTCAGCGCGCTGAAGCGGTGGGGGAACCATGAATCGTGAGCCATGTTGGCCATCACCCGGGGGCCGTCGATGAAGCCGGCTTGTGCGGCAACGAAGAGCAGGAGGGCCTCCGAAAGCAGCGCGATGAAGACGAACCACTTGCCCACCGGAAGCCCAGCGAGTTGCACGTTCCCCGCGACTTTCGCCGCGAGCAGCGAGTTCATCGTGTGGTCGGGATCGAGGTAGTGCACGTCCAGGAGAAGGTAGCAGAGGACAATGCCGCTCGCCGTCGCCGCGAGGCTGAGGGCCATGTACGTCATCGTTCGCTTGCCTGTCTGGACGCGGGGCTCCCGCATGATCTGCAAGCCGTTGGAAACAGCCTCGATACCAGTATACGTCCCGCCGCCCAGCGAATAAGCACGCAGAAAGAGCAAAGCTAGACCGCCAAAGCCGAGGGTGGACATGCCATGGGAGAGTCCGGCGGAGACTTCGTGCGCAACCTCGTGCGCGCGTCCCAGATTCGCGGCGATACCGGCAACGATGATGACCGCGTGCGTTAGAAGGAAGGTGAGAAAGATGGGCATCAGCGTGGTGACGGATTCCTTCACTCCGCGGAGGTTCAGCAACAGGAGGACAAGCGTCCCGGCCAGTTCGACGTGCAGCTTTAGCGGCAGCCCAACGATGATCATGTTGGCCAAGTGGCCACCGTCGGGAAGGACGCTGAACACGGCGTCGCCTCCGGCTGCGATGGAGATCGAGATGGTGAGGACATAGTCCACGATCAGCGCGCAGCCGCTCACCAGGCCCAGCCGCGGGCCGAGCAGCCTCGAAGCGACGATGTAGCCGCCGCCGCCGAAAGGAAAATGCTCGATTACCCGGCTATAGGCCGCCGCGATAATCATCACGGTGAACGCTGTCGCAGCCGCTAGGAACACGGCCAGATACGTGTGCTCACCCAGGTTCTTGAAGGCCTCCTCGGGTCCGTAAGCCGATGACGAAAGGCCGTCCGCGCCGAGGCCGACCCACGCTAGAAAGGCGATCAGCGAGATATGCCGGAAGAGGTGTGGATCCTGCAGGTTCTTCGGCCGCCCGAGCAGTAAGCGCTTGACGCGCTGGGTACGGCTGGGGCGAAGCGGGCGCTCCGGCTCTGGAAAGGCTGATGGCTCCCCCGTCCTCATGTGCGACGGCAGGAAGCAACTCCCACGCCGCTACCGCTACGGACAGCGCAGGCGATCTTGCGAAGCGCGTTCCGTGCAAGAAGCAACGGCAGACGGCGCTGCGTATTGCAATTCGCAATCGCCTCGGAGGTCTGCGCGACTAACGCCGTACGGCTCTTCTCCCCTGCAGGAGACAAACGTCGCAATAGGGGTTGCTCGGTTGTGTGCAACAGCGGGATTGCAAGGCGCGACTCGATCGGCCGCCTCGTTCGTGCACTTCGCAACTCGCCCGCGGCGCACTTCGGGAACCACAGCCGGCTTGACCCGCGCCAGCGGCATGGCGCATGCAGCCCGAAGGGGGCATGAGAAACTCCTCCGAGTTGCTCCCCTTGGTGCCGGGGCCGTCCAATGATCCAGCGCTAAGGTCATTTTTGCTCGCGCAGATCCAGTGGGAGCACTACCACTCCTCGCGCATCCGACTGGTCCATGCGCTCGCGGGTGGCGGCCTATGCCTCCGGCTGCTCCTCAGCGTTCCTCCGGGCCCGCCCGATCTCCTGCATCGCGGCGCGCTCGCCGCCTGGGCAATCTGCTTCCTGGCGACTGGATTCGCTGCGGTGATGGAGCACCGATGGTCGCACCGGCGCCGTCGTCTCGCTGCCCTGATGATGGAAGAGTCTCGGGTCGCTGAGCCGAAGGCGGGATCCTCAGCGATGTTCGCGACGTCCGATGATTCGCTATCTTCGTTGCCGTCCAGCGAAGATGTTCGTCTGGGAAACAACCTCGCGCGCACGGCTAGCCCGGTGGGGCCCTCGCCGCCAGGCTGACTCGGAGCCCTCGGCGTTGTCCTTCGCAAACAGAAAGTACTGTCGCCGGCCCCAAGTGATACGTTGATTCGCATGGACGGCTCGGCTGATACGACCCGGGCTCCCCTTGGCGCCGAGGAGGCGGCGCTGCTGGAGATCGCCGCGGCGGAAGAGACTGCCATCCGCCTGCGGATCCACGACGCCTCGCGCATCGAATGGATCGTGGCGGTGCCACTGCCGCGCGAACGCCCGCTGCCCTACCAGATCGATGTCGAGTTGGAGGTGCCGGCGAGCGCTGCCGGACGCGACGCGCCTTGGGACCAGCTACAGACCTTCACCCGCCTTGATGGACCCACGCAGATCGCCAGCTCCGCCGACGTGACCATCGACGCTCTCCGCCGCGGAGCCGTGACGCTCACCCGGATGCTGGCGCGCGCCCGTGAAGGCTTTGCCCGCCACTGCGGATCGGCAACTGCCGGCCCGGTGGAGTCCGGGCTCGCGGGAGAGCCCTTTCTCTCCGTCTGGCTGGATGCGGCGCTGCGTGCGGTCCATGATGCGCGCGAGAAGCTGACGCACCCGGCGACGCACGACCTGGCGCCTATCGCCAGAGAGCGCACGCTGGTGGACGAGTACGTGAGCGTGCGACTGCTCGACATGCTCGCGGACGCCGACCGCATCTCACGCGAATGCGCCGCCGAAGGCACGACGCCGCAGGTATTCGAAGGGGTCTTTGCGCGCATTGCGCGCGCGTTGCGCGACGAGATGGCCTATCGCCGTTCGCGCGGCTTTCTCGAAGCGCAATCCGCTTCCGGCGAGGCGGTCGAGCGCTACATCGCGCGCTCCGCCAGCCTGAAGAAGCACTTCGAGGAAGTGCTCTTCCTCGACCGCGAGAGCGAACAGCTCGACGAGCGCGTACAGCTCTGGACTCGGATGGCGGGCGCGCTGGTGGCCGGCATCGTCGTCACCTTGCCCGTTCAGCTCATCCTCTCCAGGCGCGGCGGCGAGCTGGGCGTGGGGCTCATCGCGCTCGCGCTGCTTACCGGCATCGCCTACGCGGTGCGGGAGCACATCAAGGAGCGCGGACGCTCCTGGCTCACCGGCAAGATGGTTCGCTTTCAATCGCAGCGCGTGCTGCGCTGCCGGGTGCCCGCCCGGCGCGTGCCCAGGCGCGACGTGGTGGTGGAAGCGCGCGAGTGGTGCCGCCAGACGACGTGCTCACGGCCCGATCCGCTCCATCCCGAGGCGGGCGCGTCGCTGCGCGTGACCCAGGTCCAGTACCTGCACCGCGGCACCGTGCGCCCGCAGATGGATCTCTGGAATGCCGGAGTTCGGCGCGTGTTGCACATCTTCCGCTACGATCTGTCGCCTGTCGTTGGCCAAAACTCGATCCGGCGTCTCCGCGACCCAAGGATGACTCGACGGCGCGGACGGCCGGTTTAAGCAGGAATGCTGGTGTCGCTGATCGCCGCAGCGAGCGCTCAGCACGGTTTCAGCAGACCGGCGCATCCTCGGCGTTACCGATGGGACCAGCCCTTGGAATTCGCTCCTCCACTCGGCCGCGATGGCGGTCCTCTGCATCGCCGGCGTCGAGATCGAACTACCGACCCACGGACTCACAGTCCGTGGGTCGCTGACGATGTAACCTCTCGAGAAATGGCTCCCCAGAGGACACCGATTTAGAACGGATTTCTCTCGGTGGTCCGAGAATCAAGCACTTACGGGATTTGTTCGTGATCCGAAGTGGTGCCCAGTCGCGATTACGAACTCTCTCTGTGTTAACCAGGTGCGAGTATCGCAGTTGGTTAACACAGTAGAGAGTATGCGGGGCCGTTCGGGCGGGCACCCGCTGTTACATCGCGCCCCTCATGTCGGAACCTCGAACACCTCGCTCAGAGCACTCCTCGATCGTAGGAGGCTTCTCTGCCGGAGACGGTAATCACGCCAATAGCGAGAGGGCTGCACGGTCGCCCGTCCAGCCCCCTCTGGCCCCAGCGCAGGGGGGCATGCGCCAGGGTTCCGCCCTTCGGACCCGCTGCGGGAGGCGCGCATGGGCTTGGATCTATTCGGGCAGCGGAGCCGCTGGTGGGCAGCCCCGCCGCCCTCCCCCCTGTGATCGCGCCCTTACTTGGAGAAGGGAACGACCCTGGCAGCGAACGGTAGCAAGAAAACCCACACCAAGTCAGCCGAACGAACGATCGGGAAAAAGGTGTCATACGCGACCCGCACTGCGTCGCCTGCGGATCAACCCGCGTGGAGTTGGCCTAGATCCACAGCTGGCAACGAACGGACGGCCCGGTTGCAGCGCCCGCCGCGGAGCGCGACACTGGCGGTCGCTCGAACAGGGGGTTCGCCATGACCCGAGCGGAACTGACGGAGAAGATCGTCGCTACGAGGCGCAAGCGGGGTCTCAGCTGGGCGAAGCTCGCCAAGGAGGTGGGCCGCAGCTCGGTCTGGACCACCGCGGCGCTCCTCGGCCAGATGCCCATGAGCGAGGAGGAAGCGCGCAGGGCGGCGAAGGCACTCGATCTGAACGAGGACGAGATTCAGCTCCTGCAGTCGTTCCCGATGCGCGGTTCGCTGGACCGCACGCCGCCCAGCGACCCGACCATCTACCGCTTCTACGAGCTGATTCAGGTCTATGGGACGACTTGGAAAGAGCTGATCCACGAGGAGTTCGGCGACGGCATCATGAGCGCCATCGATTTCGAGTCCTCGCTCGAGCGGATGCCGGACCCGAAGGGAGACCGCGTCAGGGTCGTAATGCACGGCAAGTTCCTGCCGTATAGGAAGTACTGACCCCGACTCATTGCGGTGTCTGACTCGGATCGCTGCTCGAGTTCATCACGCATGACACGAGCAGACAATCCGGCAGTATCCAGCGGCTAGTGGGTAAATGCGCTGCCGTTCCTAGCAGGACACGAGAGGTAAGACATGCTGTACACGTTCGAGCGGAACCGGGGAGAACGTGGATGGACACGCTTCGCTCATGCAGCGTCGCAACTGCCTTTCCTAACCTGCTCCGAGCGCTGACGCTGCGCGTTTTGCCGCTGTTACCGCTCCTTCTGCATGATGGGGCGCTGGCTGGGGAACAGCCTGCCGACGCCGGCTCCTCAAAAGGGAGCGTTGGGGAACCGGCGTTGAGGAAGCTGGACGACGTACTCGCGTCGACCAACAGTTTCCGGATCACCGATGTGACTCTGTTCGACGGCGAGAAAGTGATCGAGCAGGCGACGGTCGTGGTACGAGGAGGATGGATTTCGAAGGTCTGTGAAGGTGGCGATCCACAGTGCGCTGCCCCCGAGCTGTCGACGGTCGAGGGAGTCGGAAAGTTCCTGATGCCGTCGATGATCGACGCGGAGGGGCATTTCAGCCGTCCCACCGAAGGGCTCGACGAACTGCTCGAACACGATCGGCCGGTCTGCGGCACCGGGCCGGAGAACCAGGGCAAGACGCTGAGAGTCTCCACCTTCGAGCTCATGTCGGCTTTCGCAGAGAAGGGTCTTTTCACGGAGGTCGACGCCCACGGCCTGCGACTGGAAAACGGGATCCGGCCCCACCGCCTCGGCGAGCGTTCCGATTCCCCCAAGCGCCAATTACGAGAAGCACATCCGGTTCGGCGTCACGACCGTCCTCGACATGGCCGCATATCCTTGGCCCGCCAACTACGTGCGGCGATCGCGCAACCAGTGGAAAGCCGCGAAGGACGCCGAGGCCGCCGATCTGAGGCGGGAATTCCTCATCTACGCGGACTTCTACGGTTCGGGTATGTGGGCGGCCCCCGCCGGGCTCCAGTTCGCCTTCTACGGCATGGATCCGGTCTACAACGTGAAGCCCGACGGACCGTGGGATCGATCGCAGGTACGAGCCTGGGTCGCACGGAGGATCGTCGAGGGGGCGGACCACATCAAGGTTTTTTACGAGAAATGGAAGGGGGCGCACGCGCCGAGCATTTCGGCGGACACCCTGAAAGCGCTGGTGCAAGCCGCGCACGAGCGAGGCCTGAAGGTCTTCGTGCACAACGAAAGCGAAGAAGCATCAAGCCGGGATACCGGGCAGATCTGCTGCTGCTCCGGGAAAGCCCCGTGACGGATATCCTGAACACGCTAAAGATCGAGCGCGTCTACAAGGCCGGCTACTTGGCGAACCGGCAGATGGTTCGCCCCGAGTGTGCGACCGGAGATTGTGAGACTCGACGCATTCTGCACAGCTTTCAAGGGAGGCAATGCAGTCCCGGCACGGCCGAATCGCGCAGCCCTTGATACCGTGCCAGCTGGCACGACTGGCTTGAAACCGCGCCGCCGTCCCCGCCAGAATCGCGGGTAGCGGGCTAGTGCCACGGCGAGGCCTTATCGCCGATCAATCGCTCCGGCAGGGCACGGACAACCGTTCCGAAGAGGAAGGCGACGTCGCCGCAGTAACCCGCGGACCCCATGCTCTCCAACCCCAGCCTCATGATCGACGTGATCCGTACCGCCGCAAACGCCCTTCAAGGAAGGCCACCTTTATGCCGAACCGGAAGGATCCCCGCAACTAGGGCTGCGGTCCGTTGCCCTTTAATTCTGCTTCATCGATCAGCCTCAGCAGGCGATCGATCGTTGCGCGCCTATCCGCGGTTAGGCCGTAGCGCATCTTTAAACGCAGGTGAAGGAGTCGCCTAAGTTAGCATCGGTGCAGTCCGCCTTCTTGATCGCAACCAGGACACTCGCCTCGATTCGGTCGCAGGTCTCTGGCCCAGCGTTGAGGAGCCGCGACGCCGCCAGGCGACTCAAGCCCGAGACCCTTCCGATGCCAGATATCATCTTCATTGGCTCTCCGGGGAAAGCTCTACCGGGGTAACCTGGCGCAGGCGCGCGCGCTCGAGGATGGCAGCGATCCGCTCTGTCCGCTCGTCGTCGCTCAGCATCGTCGGCGGCCCCACATCGCGAGCTGCTTGGAACAGCTCCATCCGGCTGCCTAGAAGCTCAATCGCGCGCAGGCGGGCGGCTGGCGCCTCTGTACGCGCAATCCTGGCGAGGAGCCGGAAGACCTCCTCGGCCGTGAACGGTTCGGCGTTCCCCGGCTGCTCGGCGAGCCGCGCCGCACCTGCTTCAGCGATGCGCTTCAACCTGCTCCTCAAGGTGCTGCCGGCGAGCCATCGCTACACCGATGCCGTCGCGACGGCGGCCGCCGTGGAGGGCGCCCTGCAGCGCCGCAACGATCCAAAGGACGAGCCAGCAATCCAAGCGTTCCGCAGCGCCGGGACGAGCGCGTCCTGCGCCGGCCTGCGCGGCGAACGTGCGCCCTCCACCTTACTGATAGTCACTTTGCTTGACGATCACCCGATGGCGGCCGGGCGCCGCCTCTGGCCAGACGGCCGATGCATGGGCGCCGTTTGACGCCAGCGCAAAGGTGATCCGGGCATTGCCGCCGCTGAGCACAGTGCGCGTCCATCCCCCCGTGCCCAGACGGACTGCTGCATTAGGTGCATTACTCGACCCGTAGGCGGCCCAACCCACCACGGTGATCGAACCATCATGACCGGCGACCACGTCCGGAGTGGAACAGAGCGTTACATCTGTCGTGCACGGTCCCAAGGTAGTAGGTGCTCCCCAGGAGCCGCCGGCCGGGCGCACGGCTCCGCGGACCTGGACCGCACCACTCGAGTCTTCGACCAACCAGGCAGCAGTTACATTGCCCGCCGACATCGCTCGCTATCGCATCGCTGGCCGCGTAGTATCAGGCACCGGTCTCTATCTTTGTCGGGCTGCTCCAGGAGCCGCCCGCCGGCCGCGTCGCTCCAAAGATCAAATAGTCATTGGCCGTCGCCCCCTGTTCCCACGCGACAGTCGCGTTGCCCGCCGAATCAAGCGCAACTTGCGGCGTCCAGGTCTGGGGAATATTCGGCGAAACCGTGGTTACCGCGCTCCAGGAGCCGCTCGGCGGCCGCGTTACCGATTCGACCTGATTCGCCCTCGGCTGCAGCTCACCCCGCGAAGTTCGTTCAGGGTGCAGCAGTTGCGGCAGGTACCGGTAGCCGGCAATCCGACGAAGTACTCGTGACCGCGAGTGAACCTCAGGTGCAGGCGGCCGTCACGGACCACGCCCAATAGCTTCGTGCACTTCGCAGCGCGGCTTTTCTGCACACCGGCGATCTCGGAACTGCGCAGCAGATTTCAGACGCCTTGGACAAATGGCTCGTCGGTGCAGCGGGCCAGGGAATGCATAAAAGAAGTGCAGCGAGTTCGTCGAGCTCTTGAAGGAGAAACTCGTCGAGATACTCACTCAAGATTTGCTGGTCCTGCTTGGAAAGAAGCTCATGCAGGGTTCGGGCGGCAGCTTTCTTCCAAGCATCTACCTGAACGAGTCTGCCAACCGCTTGGGGAGCGGTATTGTGGCGATCCAAGGAAGTGATGGGGTCGCGGCTGTGCAGTTTGAGGGCGTCACGTCGTTCACGCGGCTTGAGCCGGGCCGGATGGACTTTTTCGTAGCGGGAAGCGGAATCTCATCTGGCGATTCCTTCATGGAGTTCGTGCGGCGAGTCGTGTGGCGATCTTCGATTCCTTCGAAACGGAAATGCATGGTCGGTGTGTACTGGGCTATTCAGCACGCGATCTCGCGCGGTGGAATGTCCGGCGTCGGCGGACGACCTGACCTTGCGCTGCTGGAGAAATCAAGCAGCGGCAAGCAGTCGGTCTTCAAGCGCGTGGAGCAGCCCGACCTTGATCAGCTCGCGCAACAGGTCGACGACCTCGAGAAGAAGATCGCCGCGTTTCAGGACGCTCCAGTGGCAAAGAACGAGGAAGTGCCAACGCCTCCCCCAAGCGCCGGTTAGGGGTCCGGCATCGTCCCCAGCTTGAATCACCTGGATTGCTGGGCTCGCTCCCTCGCAGGACTCGCGAACTACGATTCTCATGGCCTGTCGGACGTCGGTCTACCGGCGACCCCGCAACACAAGCACGACCAGAAGAACAACGGCGACCGCGGCTCTGGTCTTAACGCGCCGGGGCGTCGCTGAACTCGACTGTGGTCGGCGCGCCGACGATAGCGCCAATACCCGCGCCGACTAGGCCGATGCCGACGGCGCCCGCGACGGCGCCGAGCGCTGCTACCCCTACCGCAAACCCTGCGCCGCCATGCGAGCCCTCCACTTGACTGCTAACGACCCCGTATACAATTGCACCCCCCGCGGCTCCGATGACCGCGCCGGTGCCCGCGCCAATCGCGAGCCCATGCAAGGCCCCACGACCGCGGTTGCGGACCTTGATCGACTGCAGCGAGGCGAGAGGTGCCTCTCTTTCAGGCAGCCATGAACTGACCCAAGTCGATTCGGGGTCGCGCTCCACAAAGCGCACGGTACTCACCGCGAGGCGCACATCTTTGCTCCGAATGGGCTCCGCCGTGCCCGCAAACTCCAGAGTTGCCCTCTTGCCGGCGACGATGTTGTTGATCTCGGTCTCCCGCTCGGTTGGGAGCGGCCGAACGGCCGTGACGTGAGTAGCGCACCCTGCGGACGCGCAAAGCAGCGCGATCAGTGCGATGCCCCCCCCCCGAACCCGGCATGAAGCAGTCATATGCCCGCAAGGGTGCACTGTGTTAAGCGCCGACGTGCCGATGCTCTACTGACCAACAGGAGTGGCTCCCCATTGGACACCGATTTAGAACGGATTTCTCTCGCGGGTCCGAGTATCAAGGACTTACGTGCGATTGTTCGTGAGGTGAGCGGGGCTCACGCGCGGCCCTCGACGATCTGCAGGTAGAGCTGCTCCAACTCGGCGCGGGCGAGGCGCGCCTCCAGCACCTCGGCGCCGGCCTCGACGAGCGCGCGCACAAGGCCCGGCATCGCGTCTTCCCCTTCCGGAGCCGGGGACGACGCCATCGTGGCCCGTACGCTACTGCAAGCGGGAGAGCAGATCGAAGAGCACGGCTGCAGACACTCGATCATCGAGGAAGTGCTGCCCCTAACGGCCCGACGACGCGCGCGAGATCGCGTGCAAGCGACCAGTGAGCACAGGTCGCGCGGATCACCGATCCCGGGATCGGGCACCGGCCCACTTCTTCAAGGTCACGGTGGTCCCCTGGCCCGCAGTGGAGATGATCTCGAACTCGTCGACGAGCCGGCGCGCGCTGGAGAGCCCGAGACCAAGACCCTCGGCGCTCGAGTAACCGTCGCGCAGCGCCATCTCGAGGTCGGGAATGCCCGGACCGCCGTCGCGCGCGATCACGACCACGCCGCGCCGGCCGCGCTCCTCCGCCGCATCGAGCAGCAGCTCGCCCAAGCCGGCATGGACGACGATGTTTCGCGCCACCTCGGACACCGCGGTCGCCAGGGCCTCGACCGCGCGTTCCTCCAGGCCCTGCCTCCGCGCCATCTCCCGCACGCGCTTGCGGGCCATCGCCACGTCTGATTCGTGGCGGATCGGAACGCGCACGGAGAGCTGCTGGGCTTTCACCGCGCCCGCCTCCTTTATCGGACCCACTTGCGCATCGTGACCGTAGTGCCCTGGCCGGGCTTCGATTCGAGCTCGAACTCGTCCATCAGCCGCCTGGCGCCGGGAAGACCGACCCCGAGGCTGTTCGTTGTCGAATAGCCGTCCCGCATCGCCAGCTCCGGGTCCGCGATGCCGGGGCCCTGGTCGCGCGCGACGATCTTGAGGCCCCGGCGCCCTTTGCTCTCGATGGCGCAAAGGACGATCTCGCCGCGCTGCGCGTGGACGACGATGTTGCGCGCCACCTCGGAGATGGCGGTGGCGATCAGCGTCTGCTCGGTCCTGCCGAACCCGCTCGCCGCGGCCAGCTCGCGCCCCTTTTGGCGGGCGACCACGATGTCCGTCTCGCACTCGACGGGGACGCGCACCTCATCCGGCATGGTCGCGGCCCCCTTGGCTCCGTGCGCGCAGGAGCTCGAGGCCTTCCTCCAGATCCAGCGCGGTGGCCACGCCCTCGAACGAGAGGCCGAGCTGCACCATGGCAAATGCCACCTCGGGCTGGATCCCCACCACCACCGTCTCGGCGCCGCGCAACCTGGCGGTGTAGGCGATGCCGAGCAGCGTGCGGGTGGCGAACGAGTCGAGCACGTCGAGCGCGGTGACGTCGACGATCACGCCGTGGGCGCGCAGCCGCCCGACCCGGTCTGCCAGCTCGTCGCGCAGCGTGAGGAGGTCGTGATCGGTCAGCGCCGCCTGGATGGAAGCGATGAGCACATCGCCCTGCTTGAGGATGGGAACCGGCACCGCTTTCGCCTAGCTCGACTGCGCAGCTGCCGGCGGGGTCTGGACCACCCGATAGCCGAGGAGCCGCTCGGCCTCCTCGACGCCGCCCTGCAGATCGCCCACCGTGTTGACGGTCAGCTCGATGCCGAGCGCGACCAGCGACTGGGCCACCTCGGAGGAGACGCCCGTCACGATGACCAGCGCTCCCATCAGCCGCGCCGCGCTCACCGTCTGCAGCAGGTGGTTGGCGACCCTCGAGTCGATGCTGGCGACGCCGGTGACGTCCATGACCACCATCTTGGCGCGGTTGTCGCGGATGGCGCGCAAGAGACTCTCGGTGATGAGCCGCGCCCGGTTGGTGTCGATGACCCCGATGATGGGCAGCAAGAGAAGCCGGTCGCGGATCTGCAGCACGGGTGTGGACAGCTCGCGGATGGCCTCCTGTTGCTGGCGGATGACGCGCTCGCGCTCGAAGACGAGAACGTCCATGATGACCCCGATGTCGAAGAAGGCGATCTTCTTCAGCGACATGAAGCTCTCGAATCCCTCGAGCGGCGATCGCTCGAAGTGCTTCATGATCGTCGTGCCGGTGTTCCTCAGCAGAGCATGGAAGGCGCCCAGGAAAGCCCGCGTGTCGAGGCCCGCTTTGCTGTAGAGCAGGCCGAGCAGGATGCGCTGCTCGACGTAATGCCTGTCGTAATGGGCCTGGACCATGGCCGCCAGGTGCTCGCTCTTGAGCTGGCGGGCCCGCTCCATGAGGTCGCGCTTGCTGACCAGGCCCTTGGCCTCCTCCAGCCCAGCGAGGAATTCAAAGAAGGTGGCCGTGGACTCATCGACGTGCGCCAGGACGATCTCCTTGAGGCCCGAGATGCGGGAGAGGTCGGCGGCGGTGAGGCCGACCATCTTCTTGCGGCGCTCGATGTCCGCATCGGTGATCTGCATCTCGGCCATCAGATTCCGTTCTGCGACCTGTCGATCGGCCATATGCCCTCCCCTTCGTCGCGAAAGCGCGTTGTTCGAGTCGGCTCATCTCCCCGCATCGTTCGCTGCGGCGAGAGGCAGCTCCACCACGAAGGTGGAGCCGGCGCCTCGCTCGCTCTCTACCCGGATCTCCCCGCCCATGGCGCTCACGATCTGGTGGGCGATCCACAGCCCTAGGCCGAACCCGCCGTAGTGGCGCACGGAGACGGCCCGCTCGAAGCGGTCGAAGATGCGCCCCTTGTCGTCGGGGGCGATCCCGAAGCCGTGGTCGCGGACGATGAGCCGCGCATGGGTGCCCGTCTGTTCCACCACCACTTCGACCGGCTTGCCCCTGCCATACTTGGCGGCGTTGGACAGGAGGTTGATAGCGATCTGATCGAGGCGCGAGCGGTCCCAGCTCCCGACGACCGGCGCGGCGGCGAGAAAGGTGACGGCGCAGCCCGCCTGCGCCAGCTCCTCGCGCATGCCGATCAGTATCTCGCGAACGGCCGCAGCGAGATCGACGCTCTCCGGACGGAGCTGCAGGTCTCCCGCGTTCAGGTTCGAGACATCGAGGAGGTTGGCAAAGAGCCGCTCCAGACGTTTGCTCTGGCGCTGGACCGCCCTCACCTCCTGGAAGACATCGACGTCCGAAACCGGCGGGGCCGGGCTTTGGGCAGCCAGCCGAAGCAGGTGGTCGATGCGGAGCTTGAGCGCCGTGAGGGGAGTGCGCAGCTCGTGCGAGGCGATGGAGAGGAACGCGTCGCGGGCGCGCAGGCCTTCCTGGGCCACCCGCAGATGGCGCGCCTGCTCCTCCTCCGCAGCCTTGCGTTCCGCGAGCAGCTCCCGGGTGCGCTCGGCCACCTGCTGCTCCAGCGTCTCGTTGAGTGCCCACAGGCGCGCGTTGGCTTCGCGGTAGCCGCGGTGGGTGATCTCGAAAGGCGCAGCGCACTCGGTGAAGAACGCCGCGGCCTGCCAAACCAGGGCCGAGGCGCCCGCGGAGTCGGCCAGGCCGAGGATCTGCGTGGACAGCGCGCGGTGGTGCATCTCGGACAGATCGAGCACGCCCAGGCCCTCGGCGACCGCCCGGCGCCCCAGCTCGTAGGCGCGCGCGAGCGCGGCCTCGCCCCCGCCCAGCACGAAGCTGCGCAGCGCATCGACGTACTCGTCGAGGAGCGTGGCGGCGACCGTCTCGGCGGAGCCACTCATGGTGCGCTCCCCAGCCGCGCTGCCAGCACCAGGGCGTCGTCGCTGGTCTTGCCGAAGCGGGCGAGGACCTGGTCGGCGACGACCTGCGGCGCCCCGGGCCGGAGATCGTCCGCGAAGTCGGAGCGGACGCCGTCGGTGGCCACCACCAAGAGATCGCCGCGCGCCATCGATGCCGTCGTCGAACGAAGGGGCGGAAGCTGGTGCCCGACAACGCCGCCGCGGAGGACCACCCGGTCGTGCCGGCCGCCCGCAGCCCGAACCAGCGCGGCATCCACGTTTCCCACGCTCAGCCACTGGAGGGTCCTGTCCCGGTGCCGAAGGGAGACCAGCGCCAGCGCCGCCCCGCGCGTGTTGTGCAGCGCCTCGTGGGAGAGCCGCATCAGCTCGACCACCGGCAGTGCGGCGTTGCCGGCGAGAGTGGCGATGGCCTGTCGCGCGGCGAACGCCGCACCGGCGCCGTGCCCCAGGCCGTCCGCGACTGCGAAAAGAAACCCGCCCGGGTATGGGGCGACGAGGTGGAGGTCCCCCGTCTCGCTCTCTCCGGGCATCGCCCACGACGCCACGCCCCAGTCGAGGGGCAGGTCGGTGGTCGGAGGCTGGCCGATCCGTTCCATCGCGTGCAGCCGCTCGTTGCGACGCCCTTTCACGCTCGCAGCGTACCTCACAGGGATTGGTCTCACGAGGGTCTTCGGTAGCTCAGTGCTCGGCGCGTTCGCCCGAATAACACGAACGGGCTACGGGCGGCGAAGAGACGCAGCCGCGTGCGACGGCGCAAAAACCCAGGAGGGGGGCCGCGAACAGCGGTTTGGGCGTACCTCGATCTCGAGTTTCCGCTTATCGAGCGACGCGCACCGTTGAGCCGCAAGGCCCCATCGCATCCTTCACCCGGCGATGCGCCTGAGCACGATCTTCCCCCCATGGCGAAGATGGGGACAGCTCCGCGCGATCTGCAGCGCGCCTTCGCGGTCCTGCCCTTCGACCAGGAACCAGCCGCCGAGCTCCCCTTCGGTGGAGAGCGGGACCGGGCCGCTCGCGCCAAGCCCGTCGCCCTCGTCGTCGAGCTTCTCGCCAGAGATATGCACGCCGCGCGCTCGTAGCTCCTTCGCCCAGGCGCTGTACTCGTGCACGCGGCCCTCCTCGCCGCCAGGCGATGCATCGACGCGACCAGCCGGCGAATAGAGGAGCAGCACCCAGCGAGGCCCGGGCGGCGTGCGGGGCCGCTCGAACCATCCACCGGCGGCAAATCCCACGGCCGCCGCGAGCACCGCCGTCGCCAGCGCGCGCCGATCGATGCGGGATCGGTACCTGCGCAGGAGGCCCCGCTCCTCGAGGCTGGCGACGATCCTCTCCTCGAGCGTGGAAGGCAGCCCGGCCTCTTCGCGCAGTCGATCGAACATCGCGCGCTCCTCGGGCTTCAGCTCGTCACTCATCGTCGGCTCCCTGCAACAGCGCCCGAGCAGTCCGCCGGGCGTGGAACAGCTGGCTCTTCGACGTGCCCGCCTCGATCCCGAGCAGCGCCCCGATCTCGCTGTAACTGAATCCCTGCAGATCGTGCAGCAGGAGAATCTCGCGCTGCCCTTCGGGCAACTTGCTCAGCACCTTCGCCAGATCGCCACCGGCTCCCGCGGTCGCGGGCGACCCGGGCTCGGGGGGCGGGACGATACCCGTCTCGCGGGCGCGCTCGCGACGCAGCTCGCGGCACCGGTTGAGCGCGATGGAGCACAGCCAGGTGGCGAGGCCCGACTCCCAGCGGAAGCCGGCCAGCCGCTCGCAGGCGCGGATCCAGGCATCGTGGACCACCTCTTCCGCGTCGCGATCGCTGCCGGAGAGCGCTCGCACGGCAAAACGAATAGAGAGCCGGCGCATGCCGGCGGTAGAGCCGCCGGAACGAAGCCTCGTCCCGCCGGGCCAGATACGCCGCCACGAGATCGTGATCGCTCGGGCCCTCGGCGCTCACCGATTCTTCGCTTGCGCTGCCGGACGCGCCGGTATTCGATTTCCTCCATCCATCCTTCCTTGCCGTCCTGGTACCAGGTCCACTGACTGGTGAATCGATCGCGGCCCAGGAAGCGGAATCGGACCTTGTCCATGTGACCGCGGTCGCGCGAGGGCAGGTTCGTCGCGTCGACGAACGTGAACAAGGCTCCCACGGCGTCCACCTCGGTCGCCTGCAGACGCGGATGGTTCTTCGCCTCGCAATAGTGGGTGAGCAGCACGCGATCCCCGTCGACGACGTAGACGGTGGCCATCGGCGATGGCGAGTCCGGACCCGGGTCGCCGGTCTCGAGGAGGGCCGACCCGCGGGCGATGACGTGGAAGTGCGTGCGCTCGATCCAGCCCTTGGTGCTGCGCCCCACCCAATCGCCTTCGAGCGCCAGCAGCCGGGCGAACAGGGCTTTCGCCAGGTTGGGAGGAGCGGCCGGCTGCGCCGCGGCGGTGGCTGCGAGAACGGCGGCGACGAACATCGATTCCTCCTGTCGTCTCGTGAGTGATCGGGGCCCGCCGAAGGGTTGCATCGAGCGCTCCCTGGGCGGCCGGCTCGACGACCCCGCTGAAAAACCCGGATCCGCGTTGCACAAACAACCGCAGGCACCCGCGGTTACACGCCGAGAACGAGTCACCCATCTGTCGGCACGATTCGCGGAGCCACGCCGCCAGTCCCCAGAAGGCGCCGCAAGCTCCGGATCAGCAGATGCCGAACGCAGGTCGGGGTTGGCGAGGAAGGGCCGGCCAAAGGCAACGAGGTCGGCGCGGCCCTCGCGCAATGCGGCCTCCGCCCCGACGCGGTCGAAGCCGCCTGCCAGCCGGCCCAAGAAACGTAACCACGGTCGCCGCGCACTAGCGCGAACCGCAGTGCCGCGACCGCTTGGTAACGGATTTCGCGTTGCCAGCGTACTGGTCGGTAAGACGCGGCACGTTGCTGGGCATCCGACGGATGAGCGCGCAGGAAAGCGCGCACGAAGGCGACGTCGCGCAGCTCCTTCGCGTCCGCGCACTCGTGCGCGGCGAGCTGCGCGTCCAGATCCGCGAATAGATCCAGCGCATCTCCTCCACAGGCCGTCGCGGCGACTTTGCCAGACCCTGTGGATCGCCAGGAAAAGATCCCCGTTTCCGGGCCGCCGACCGCGGCCGACCTGTGGACAACCTGGGATGGGCCGGTGAGACATTTCCCTGTATTGACAAGGGGTTGCGAGCGCTGCTACGACGCCGCCACCGCGGAC
>Ga0209761_1000855_pt1 | contig 19332 bp, 14 predicted proteins | sample GraSoi013_1_40cm_4_FD_185818 | JGI IMG/M metagenome (GOLD analysis project Ga0209761, IMG submission 185818) | Grasslands soil microbial communities from the Angelo Coastal Reserve, California, USA - Sample 09_25_2013_1_40cm (SPAdes) (version 2) | ecosystem: Environmental > Terrestrial > Soil >...
GTCTGCGGCATCGGCCCGTCCACGGCACTGACCACGAGGATCGCCCCGTCCATCTGCGCCGCCCCCGTGATCATGTTCTTCACGTAGTCGGCGTGGCCCGGGCAGTCCACGTGCGCGTAGTGCCGGCGCTCGGTGGCGTACTCCACGTGGCTCGTCGCGATCGTCAAGATCTTCGTCGCATCACGCCGGCCTTGCGACTCCGACGCCTTCGCCACCTGATCGTAGGGCACGTAGGTCGCCAGCCCCTTCTCCGCCGCCACCTTCGTCAGCGCCGCCGTCAACGTCGTCTTCCCGTGGTCCACGTGCCCGATCGTGCCGACGTTCACGTGGGGCTTCGTGCGTTCGAATTTGGCTTTCGCCATGATCTCCTCGTTGTCCGTCGTCCGTCATCCGTCATCCGTCATCCGTCATCCGTCATCCGTTTCTACGGAGGACGGACAACGGATGACGGATGACTAGCCCTTCACCTTGCTGACGATCTCTTCCGCCTTCTGTTTCGGCACTTCCTGATAGTGGCTGAACTGCATGCTGTAGATCGCCCGGCCCTGGCTCATCGAGCGCAGGGTCGTCGAGTAGCCGAACATCTCGGACAGGGGAACGCTCGCCGCCACGACGTGCGCGTCGGCGCGCTGCGTCATGCCGCCGATCTTTCCCCGCCGGGCGGAGAGATCCCCGATGACGTCGCCCATGTAGTCCGCCGGCGTCACCACCTCGACGTCCATGATCGGCTCGAGCAGCACCGGCTGCGCCTTGCGGGCCGCTTCCTTCACGGCCATGGAGCCGGCGATCTTGAAGGCCATCTCGCTCGAGTCCACGTCGTGGTACGACCCGTCCACGAGCTCAACCTTCACGTCCACCATCGGGTAGCCCGCGAGCACGCCGTTCTCGAGGGCCTCTTTCACCCCCTGCTCAACCGGCCCGATGTACTCGCGCGGGATCACGCCGCCGACGATGTTGTCCTCGAACACGAAGCCGGTGCCCGGCTCGCCGGGCTCCATGTTGATGACCACGTGGCCATACTGACCACGGCCGCCCGTCTGGCGGATGAACTTCCCCTCGACCTCTTCCACCCGCTTGCGCACCGTCTCGCGGTAGGCCACCTGGGGCCGGCCGACGTTGGCGTCGACCTTGAACTCCCGCTTCATGCGCTCGACGAGCACTTCCAGGTGCAGCTCGCCCATCCCGCTGATGATGGTCTGCGCGGTCTCGGCGTCCGAGTGCACGCGGAAGGTGGGGTCCTCTTCGGAGAGCTTCTGGAGCGCGAGGCTCAGCTTGTCCTGGTCGGCCTTGGTCTTGGGCTCGATCGCCACCGAGATCACCGGCTCGGGGAACTTCATCGCCTCGAGGATGATGGGGTGGTCCGCGTCGCACAGCGTGTCGCCGGTCTTCGTGTCCTTCAGGCCGATGGCCGCCGCGATGTCGCCCGCGCGCACTTCCTCGATCTCCTCGCGCTTGTTGGCGTGCATCTGCAGCAGGCGACCGATCCGCTCCTTCTTGTCCTTGGTGCTGTTGTAGACGTAGGAGCCGGCGGCGAGGACGCCCGAGTAGACGCGGAAGAACGTGAGCTTTCCGACGTAGGGATCGGTCATGATCTTGAACGCCAGCGCGGCGAACGGCTCTTCGTCCGCGGCCTTGCGCGTGGCGTGCGTCGCGTCGTGGTGCGGCAGGTGGCCCTGGATCGCCGGGATGTCCAGCGGCGAGGGCAGATAGTCCACCACCGCGTCGAGCAGCGCCTGCACGCCCTTGTTCTTGAACGCCGCGCCGGCCAGCATCGGCACGACCTTGCCCGAGATGGTCGCCTTTCGGAGCACGGTGCGGATCTCGTCGTCGGTGAGCTCGTGCTCCTCGAGATACTTATGGAGGATCGCGTCGTCGTATTCCACGACCGACTCGAGCATGTGGTGGCGCATCTCGGCCACCTTGTCCTTTAGGGCCGCCGGGACGGGCCCCTCGACGTACTTCTTGCCGAGCGACTCGTCGTCGTACACGATCTCCACCTGGCGGATCAGGTCGATGAGCCCCGTGAACAGCTCGCCCGAGCCGAGCGGCAGATGGATCGGCACGACGTTGCCGCCGAGTCGCTCGCGCACCATCTTCAGGCACATCTCGAAGTCCGCGCCCACGCGGTCCATCTTGTTCGCGAAGATGATGCGGGGCACGTGGTAGCGGTCGGCCTGGCGCCACACCGTCTCGGTCTGCGGCTCGACGCCGCCCACCGCGTCGAGCACGGTGATCGCCCCGTCGAGCACGCGGAGCGAGCGCTCCACCTCGACGGTGAAGTCCACGTGGCCAGGGGTGTCGATGATGTTGATACGGAACTGCGCGCCGCGGCGGGGCCAGAAGGCGGTGGTGGCGGCGGAGGTGATCGTGATGCCGCGCTCCTGCTCCTGCTCCATCCAGTCCATGGTGGCGGTGCCGTCATGGACCTCGCCCAGCTTGTACGTCCGGCCGGTGTAGTAGAGGATGCGCTCGGTCGTAGTCGTCTTCCCGGCATCGATGTGGGCCATGATGCCGATGTTCCGAATGCATTCGAGCGGCGTGGTTCTGGGCATCTCGTCCGATCTCGTTGGGGCACGCCACTGCCGTGCCCTTACCCGTTCTCCTCAGCAAAAACGCGGGGCGACCGCGACGCCCCGAAAGGCCGGTCTCGCTCCGCTCTCACCGGGGAGCGTTCGGCCCCCGCGATGCAGGATCCCTTAAGGCAGGGTCCCGAAGTTGTCTGTCTAAGCGTTTACCACCGGTAATGCGCGAAAGCCCGATTGGCCTCCGCCATCCGGTGCGTGTCCTCTTTCTTCTTGATCGTCTCGCCCTCGCCCTTCGACGCGAGGATCAGCTCGGCGGCGAGGCGCTCCGCCATGTCCTTCTCGCGCCGGGCGCGGCTGAACGAGATCAGCCAGCGCATCCCCAGCGCCGTGCGTCGCTCGGGCCGCACTTCCACCGGGACCTGGTAGGTGGCGCCGCCCACACGGCGCGACTTCACCTCGAGCGCCGGCTTCACGTTCGAGAGCGCCTGCTTGAACACGTTCACGCCCGGCTGCCCGGTGCGCTGCTCGATCAGGTCCATCGCCTTGTAGAACACCCGCTCGGCCAGCGACTTCTTGCCCCGTTCCATCAGGTTATTGAGGAACTTGGACACCGTCTGGCTGTCGTAGCGCGGATCGGCCGGCACCGGCCGGCGGACCGCCTTCTTGCGCCTGCTCACGTGGCCGCCGCCTTGGGCCGTTTGGCGCCGTACTTGGAGCGCGACTGCTTGCGCTCGTTCACGCCCGCGGCGTCAAGCGTGCCGCGGATGATGTGGTAGCGCACGCCCGGCAGGTCCTTCACGCGCCCGCCGCGGATCATCACGATCGAGTGCTCCTGCAGGTTATGCCCCTCGCCCGGAATGTAGGCCGTCACCTCGAAGCCGTTCGTCAGCCGGACCCGCGCGACCTTGCGCAACGCGGAGTTCGGCTTCTTCGGCGTGGTCGTGTACACCCGCGTGCACACGCCGCGCTTCTGCGGGTTACCGCGCAGCGCGGGTGCTTTCTCTTTCTTCTCCACGTCACGGCGGCCGAGCCGGACGAGCTGGTTGATGGTCGGCATACGCTCCGGCAAAAAGTTGCCAAATAGACTTGCAAAATAGAGGGGGAATTGGGGTTCGGGCAAGGGGAGACTGGTGGCCGGACGGGCGATCAACCGGACTGCAAGAGTCTCAGATCGGCGCGAACAACTCCCGCAACTCCAGGGTCACGGGCTCCCCAGCCCCCGCCGGGTGCCAGAACAACCGCTCCCGCTCGACGACCGGAAGGTCCACGCTGGGAGTCCACACCTCCGCCAGATGCTCGTCGCCGTCCACGACCCAGTAGGTCGGAATCCGCCGCTCCTGGTACAGCCGACGCTTGGTGAACCGATCGGCGCGCGCCGACGAAGGACTCAGCACCTCGGCCACGAGCAGGAGATGTTGCATCTTCGACCACTGCAGAGTCCGCGCCTCCTCGAGTGGCACGACGAACACGTCCGGCTCCACGCCGACGTAGCGACCCCAAGGAATGTCTGCCCTGGAGCCGAACGCGTGCCCCACCGGCTCATGTTGCAGGTACTCGCTGAGGGCTCGTTGCAACCGGAAGACCAGCACCTCGTGCCACGGGAGGGGCGCCGGGGTCACGAGCAGCTCCCCGTGCACCACCTCGTAGCGGTTGCCGTCATCCGGCAACGCGCGAACCATGTCGACGCTGTAGTAGACGGGGGCGACCATGCCCATAGTATCGGCTCCTCGGCGAAAGCCAGGCAAGAGGGCGGCACGCCCGAAGGTGCGAGAGCCACGCAGGGAACCCATCACCCAACCCACGCGATCAGGACCGAAATCAGGCTTCGATCAACTTGCCGGACGCCCGTCCCGCAGCTATATGAATTGTCTGCCCTTCACCCGGAGTCCCGCGATGCACCCCATGACCCGTTCTCGCGCTGCCCTCGTCCTGTCCCTTCTGGCAGTGGCCGCCGCCTGCACCATTCGCGTCATCCAGCCGGCGGCGGCTCCGGCGCCGGGCGGCGGCCCCAAGCCCGACAGCGCCAAGAAGGACCTCCCCTGGAAGCCCTTCGCCGAGGTGACCAAGGATGCCCGCGTGCTGACCGGGATGTTCACGGCGTATCTCAAGCGCGAGAACGTCTACCTCGCGCTCAAGCCGGAGCAGTTCGACCGCGACTATCTGATGGTTACGGAGCTGTCGCAGGGGATCGGCGAGTGGGGCATCGACGGCGGCAGCGACGTCCGCTCCGACCTGATCCGGTTCCACAAGAGCGGCGACCACGTCGAGCTGTGGGTCGTCAACCCCTACGCCACGGCGACGCCGAACACCCCCATGGCGCGCACCGTCGCCTACTCGTTCGGCCAGTCGGTGGCCCAGTCGTTCCCGATCGCGAGCGTGCGCGACACGACCAACGAGGTCCTGGTCGACCTGGTGCCCTTCGTGGTGTCGGACTGGGCGGACCTGAACGCGTTCTTCCAGTTCCTGTCCCAGTTCATGCCGGCGCCGGGCCCCGGTCCCGCGTTCGACAAGGAACGCTCGAGCTTCACCTCGCTCCACATGTTTCCCACCAACGCCGAAGCCGAGGTGCGGCTGACCTTCCGGAGCAGCCGCAGCTTCGGGATGGACATGGTGCCCGACTATCGCTGGATCCCGGTGGGAGTGCACTACTCGATCCTCGAGCTGCCGGCCACGCCGATGCGCCCGCGCTACGCCGACGACCGGGTGGGTTACTTCGTTTCCGCCATGAAGAACTTCTCGCGCGACACTGCAGAGACGTTTTTCGTCCGCTACGTGAACCGCTGGCGGCTCGAGAAGAAAGACCCGAGCGCCGCGGTGAGCGATCCGGTGAAGCCGATCGTCTACTATCTCGACCGCACGATCCCCCTCGAATGGCGACCCTACGTGCGCGACGGGATCCTCGAGTGGAACCGGGCGTTTGAAGAAGGTGGTATCCGCAACGCCATTCAGGTGCTCGACGCGCCGGACGACACGCTGTGGAGCGCCGAGGACGCGCGTTACAGCACCGTCCGCTGGATGGCCAACAACGCCTTCACCTACGCGATCGGGCCGTCCGACGTCGATCCCCGCACCGGGGAGATTCTCAATGCCGACATCCTGATCGCCGCTTCCTGGATCCAGGCGTGGCAGGGCGAGTACCGCGACTACGCCGGACCGCAGGCGATGATCCGTGAGGTGTTCCTCGAGGACTCGCTGCTGCGGGCGGATCCGAGTGGCCGGACCTTCCAGCGGCTCTGCTCCTACGGGGCCAGCATGGCGCACGAAGGGACGCTGCTGCGGGCGACGCTCGCGGCGAGCGGCGCGATCGCGCCGGGCGCCGCCGTCCCGCGCGACTACATCGGCCAGGCGCTGAAGGAGCTGGTGATGCACGAAGTGGGGCACACGCTCGGCTTGCGGCACAACTTCCGCGGCACCGCCGCCATCCCGATGGAGAAGCTGTTCGACCGCGCGTACACGGCGACCCACGGCACGTCGGCGTCGGTCATGGACTACAACCCGCCCGCCATCGCCCTGGACCGCGGCAAGCAGGGCGATTACTACTCGCGCACCATCGGCTCGTACGACCGCTGGGCGATCAAGTACGGATATGCCGGCGTCCCGGGGGAAACCCCCGACGCCGAGCGCCCGGGTCTGAAAGCCATCGCCGCCCAAGCGTCTGATCCCGAGCACGTGTTCGGGACGGACGAGGACGCCGGGTTCGCCGCCTACGGCCTCGATCCCACCGTGACGCGGTACGACCAGACGTCCGACCCGCTCGCCTGGGCCAAGGACCGCGTGACGCTCGTGAACCGGTTGTTCGACTCGCTGGAAACGCGGCTCGTGGCCGCGGGCGACGGCTACCCCAAGCTACGGCGCGGCTTCCGGGACCTGCTGTTCGAGCGCTGGTACGCGACGCTCGTGACGACCAAGTACCTGGCGGGGGCGTACACCTCCCGCGATCATCGCGGCGACCCCAATAGCCGGCCGCCGTTCGTCGCCGTGTCGGCGGCCCGCCAGCGGGAAGCGCTGGCGTTCATCGCCGACGCGGGGCTGGGCGAGAACCTGTATCGCTTCCGGCCGGAGCTGCTCAACAAGCTCGCCCCGGAGCGCTGGTGGCACTGGGGCGTGAACCCGTTCAGCGAAGGGCGCATCGACTTCCCGCTGCACGACTGGGCGCTGGCGTTCCAGGGGACGCTGGTGCGCCTGTTGACGGACCCGCAGGTGCTGGCGCGGGTGCGGGACGCCGAGCTGCGTGCGGACAACCGGAGCCAGATGGTGACGATCCCCGATATTCTCACGACGCTCACCGCCAGCATCTGGGCGGAGGCAGGGGTCCAAGGCTCCCAGCGCGCCCGGAACACGACGTCGATCCGCCGCGATCTCCAGCGCCTCTATCTCACCCGGCTGCTGCGGATGGTGGTGACGCCCGAGCCCGGCACGCCGGAAGACGCGCGTACGGTGGCGCGGGCCACGCTCGTGAGCCTGAGCGGTGCGCTCGGTCGGGCGCAGGCGCCCGCGAACGAGCTGGACGGCTACACGCAGGCGCACTTCGCCGACTCGCGGCAGCGGATCGAGCAGGCCCTCAACGCGCAGGTGGTGCAGCCCCTCGGCCCCCCGCCCCCGCCCGCGCGCTAAACCGTAGGGGTAAACAACGGCGCCCGGGAATCGTCCCCGGGCGCCGTCATTTTCCGGGCACGCCAATGGCGTGCCCCTAGCTCAGTCCGCTTCCACTTCCTCCGGGAACGGACTCGGCACCGCGCCGGGCACCGGCTCCTGCGGCGGCGGCGGCGGCTGGAACCCCTCGGGCGGCTCGATCTCGATGTCGTGGTACCGGTAGATGCCGGTCCCGGCCGGGATGAGATGGCCGATGATGATGTTCTCCTTGAGCCCCAGCAGGTCGTCCTTCGCGCCGCGGATCGCCGCGTCGGTCAGGACGCGCGTGGTCTCCTGGAACGACGCCGCCGAGATGAACGATTGTGTGGTCAGGCTCGACTTGGTGATGCCCAGGAGCAACGGCTCGCTCGTCGCGGGCTTGCCGCCCTTCTTCACCGCCCGCTCGTTCACCTCGCGGAACGTGAGCTTGTCCACGTTCTCGCCCTCGAGGAACTCGGTGTCACCCGGGTCCACGACGCGCACCTTCTGCAGCATCTGGCGCACGATCACGCCGATGTGCTTGTCGTTGATCTTCACGCCCTGCAGCCGGTACACCTCCTGCACCTCGTTCAGGAGGTACTCCTGGACCGCCCGCGGGCCCTTGATCCGCAGGATGTCGTGCGGGTTCACGGGCCCCTCGGTGAGCCGGTCGCCCGCCCGCACCCGGTCGCCCTCGTGGACGCGCAGGTGCTTGCCGGCCGGCACCTCGTACAGCTGCGGCTCGCCCTCCTCGGGGTGGACATAGATCTCGCGCTTGCCGCGCTTGATGTCCCCGAACCGCACCGTGCCGTCGATCTCGGAGATGGTGGCCGGGTCCTTGGGCCGCCGGGCCTCGAACAGCTCGGCCACGCGCGGCAGGCCGCCCGTGATGTCGCGCGTCTTGTACGCCTCGCGCGACACCTTGGCCAGCACCAGGCCCGCGTACACCTCCTGGCCGTCCTCGACCGAGAGCTGCGCGCCCTCGGGGATGACGAAGTCGCGCAGCCGCTTCTCCTTTTCCCCCTTCTTCTGGATGATCTCGATGTGCGGGTGCAGCTTCTTCTCCCGGTCCTCGATGATCACCCGCTGGCGCCGCCCGGTGAGCTCGTCGAGCTCCTCGCGCACCGTCTCGTCCTCGGCGATGTCGACGAACCGCACCACGCCCGCCACGTCCGTCATGATCGGGTTGGTGTAGGGGTCCCAGGTGAAGAGCACCGAGTCGCGCACCACCTTGGCGCCGTCCTCGACCATCAGGGTGGCGCCGAGTGGCACGTGGAAGCGCGAGTGTACGGACAGCTTCCCCGCCTCGCCGTGGGACTGGGCCTTGAGGATCAGCTCGCCCTCGTAGCTCGTCACCACCTTCTGCTTGTCGGGCGTCTCGACGTAGGTCAGCCGGTCGCCGAACTCGATCACGCCCTCGACCTTGGTCTTGCGCACCGTCTGCTCGGCGATGCGCGCCGCCGTGCCGCCGATGTGGAAGGTCCGCAGCGTGAGCTGCGTGCCCGGCTCGCCGATCGACTGGGCCGCGAGGATGCCCACCGCCTCGCCCACGTCCACCATGTCCATGGTGGCGAGGTTGCGGCCGTAGCACATGCGGCACACGCCGCGCTTCGACTCGCAGGTGAGCACCGAGCGGATCTGCACCTTCTCGATGCCGGCGTCTTCGATCAGCTGGGCGGTCTCCTCGTCGATCAGCGTGCCCGCCTCGACCAGCACTTTCTTCTGGTCGCGTTCGTCCAGCTCGTGCGGGTCCTCGACGCGGTCGGCCGCGACGCAGCCGACGATCCGCTCTCGCAGCGGCTCGATGATGTCCTCGCCCTCCTTGAGCGCCGACATCTCGAGGCCGCGGATGGTGCCGCAGTCCTCCTCGGTGATCGTCACGTCCTGGGCCACGTCCACGAGCCGGCGGGTGAGATACCCGGCGTCCGCCGTCTTGAGCGCCGTGTCGGCGAGGCCCTTGCGCGCGCCGTGCGTCGAGATGAAGTACTCGAGCACGGAGAGCCCCTCGCGGAAGTTCGACTTGATCGGGCTCTCGATGATCTCGCCGATGCCTCCGGTGAGCTTCTTCTGCGGCTTCGCCATCAGGCCGCGCATCCCCGCCAGCTGGCGGATCTGGTCGCGCGAGCCGCGGCTCCCGGAGTCGAACATCATGAACACCGGGTTGAAGCCGCCCTTGGAGCGCTGCATGGTCTTCACCATGGCGTCCGCGATGTCGTTGTTCGCGTGCGTCCAGGCGTCGATCACCTTGTTGTAGCGCTCGCCGAAGGTGATCTGGCCGGTCGCGTACGCCCGCTGGAACCGCTCCACGCGCGCCTCGGCATCGTGCAGCAGGCTCGCCTTCTCCGCCGGGATCTCGAGGTCCTCCACGCCGATGGACACGCCGCCCATCGTGGCGTAACGGAACCCGAACTCCTTGAGCGAATCCAGGAACTGCACCGTGCTGGCGAGCCCGGCGCGCCGGTAGCTCTCGAACACCAGCTCCGACAGGTCCCGCTTCCGCATGACCCGGTTCTCGAAGCCCGCACGCCGCAGCCCCTCGGGGAGGATGCTGTTGAACACCACGCGCCCGGCGGTGGTGTACACCCACTCGCCCGGCGGATCGCTCCAGTAATGCAGCGGCGTGTGGTACTCCAGCCGCTTCGTCGCGAGCCCCATGTCGAGCTCGGCGAGCGAGCCCACGCGCGGCGCGCGCTGCTTCGTCTCGGCCTGGTCGAACTCCCCCGGCTCCTTGGTGAGGAAGTAGCAGCCGAGCACCATGTCCTGCGACGGCTCCGCCACCGGCCGACCGTCGGAGGGCTTGAGCACGTTGTTGGACGAGATCATCAGCACGCGCGCTTCGATCTGCGCCTCGAACGAGAGCGGCACGTGCACGGCCATCTGGTCGCCGTCGAAGTCGGCGTTGAACGCGGCGCACACGAGCGGATGGATGCGGATCGCCTTCCCCTCGACCAGCACCGGCTCGAACGCCTGGATGCCCAGGCGGTGCAGCGTGGGCGCGCGGTTCAGGAGCACGGGGTGGTCCTGGATGATCTCCTCCAGGATCCCGAACACCTCCTCGCCCTCCTTCTCCACGATCTTCTTGGCCCGCTTCACCGTCTCGGCGATACCCTTCTCCACGAGCTTGTGGATGATGAACGGCTTGAACAGCTCGACCGCCATGGCCTTGGGCAGCCCGCACTGGTGCAGCCGGAGCTCCGGACCCACGACGATCACCGACCGGCCGGAATAGTCCACGCGCTTGCCCAACAGGTTCTGGCGGAACCGGCCCTGCTTGCCCTTCAGCATGTCGGAGAGCGACTTGAGGGGCCGCTTGCCGCGCCCCCGGATCGCCTTGGAGCGGCGGCCGTTGTCGAACAGCGCGTCCACCGCCTCCTGCAGCATCCGCTTCTCGTTGCGGAGGATGACCTCCGGCGCCCGGTGCAGGATGAGCTTCTGCAGCCGGTTGTTGCGGTTGATGACGCGCCGGTACAGGTCGTTCAAATCGCTCGTGGCGAAGCGCCCGCCGTCCAGCGGCACCAGCGGCCGCAGGTCCGGCGGGATGACCGGGACCACGTCCAGAATCATCCACTTGGGGTCGTTCCGCCCCTCGCCCGCGTTCCCCGAGTTGCGGAACGCGTCCACGATCTTCAGGCGCTTGAGCATCTGCTTCTTGCGGTGCTGGCTCGTCTCGCTCGCCACCGCGTCGCGCAGCTCGTCCGCCAGCTTGTCGACGTTCAGCCGCTCGAGCAGCGCTCGCACCGCCGGCGCGCCGATGTCGGCCTTGAACGCGGCGTCGCCCTCGCCCTTCGCCTTGGCGCGCACCTCGAGGTAGCGGTCCTCGTCGAGCAGCTCCTTCTCCTGCACCTCCTGCTCGCCGGGGTCGATCACCACGTAATTCGTGTAGTAGATCACCCGCTCGAGATCCCGCAGGGTCATGTCGAGCATGTTGCCCATCGGGGACGGCAGCGTCTTGAAGAACCAGATGTGCGCCACCGGCACGGCGAGCTCGATGTGGCCCATCCGCTCGCGCCGCACCTTCGAGAGCGTGACCTCCACGCCGCAGCGGTCGCAGATCACGCCGCGGTAGCGGATGCGCTTGTACTTGCCGCAGTGGCACTCCCAGTCCTTTACCGGGCCGAAGATGCGCTCGCAGAACAGCCCGTCCCGCTCCGGCTTGAACGACCGGTAGTTGATGGTCTCGGGCTTCGTGACCTCGCCCCAGGACCACCAGGCGCGCTGGCCCTGCAGCTCGAGGCGCTCGCGCTCCTTCGAATCGCGCGGGCCCCGGATCTCCTCCGGGGAGGCGATCCGGATCTGGATGTAATCGAAGCTCGAGCTCTTCGGCTCGCGCCCGCTCCGGAAATCGATCATCGGTTCTCCCTCCCCTTACTCTTCAACGTCCTCGGTGGTGCCCAGGGTGACCTTCAGCCCCAGGGCCTGGAGTTCCTTCACCAACACGTTGAAGGACTCGGGGATGCCGGGTTTCGGCAGGTTCTGCCCCTTTACGATCGCCTCGTACACGCGGCTGCGGCCGTTCACGTCGTCCGACTTCACGGTCAGGATCTCCTGCAGCGTGTGCGCGGCGCCGTACGCTTCGAGCGCCCACACCTCCATCTCGCCGAACCGCTGGCCGCCGAACTGCGCCTTGCCGGCGAGCGGCTGTTGCGTGACCAGCGAGTACGGGCCGATGGAGCGGGCGTGAATCTTGTCGTCCACCAGGTGCGACAGCTTCATCATGTAGATCGAGCCCACGGTCACGTCGGACGTGAAGAATTCGCCCGAGCGCCCGTCGCGGAGCCGCGCCTTCCCCGCCGGGGAAAGCCCGGCCACCTGGAGCAGCTCGGCCGCCGCCTGATCCACGTCCGCCTCGGACTTGGGCCCGAGCAGCGCGGCCAGCGCCGGCAGCCCCACCGCCTCGAGCACCTCCGTCGGCTTCTCGTGCTCGAGGAACTTGTCGACCTCTTTGAGCGCGGCCTTGACCGCGGCCTGCTCGGGCTTCGCCAGGTCCTCGCCCTCGAGCCGCACCTGGTGGAACTCCCGCTCCACGCGCCGCTGCTCGAGCTCGCGCTCGGCCAGCTGCTTCGCCGCGGCCCGCAGGAAGTCCACGAGGCGATGGTGCACGTCGCGCGTCTCCTGGCCGAGCGTCCGGCTCGCGAGCAGCCCGATGCCCGCCTTGGCGAGGTCGGGCCGGCCGCCGTTCGCGGCCGGCAGGCGCCGCAGGTCGTCCACGATGTGCCCCACCGTGTCCGAGTCCATCTCGGGCGGGCGCACCGCGAGCCGCAGCCCCTCGGCCGCCCAGCTCATCCCGGCGAGGCGCAGCAGCACGCCGATCTCCGCCTCGTCCGCGCCCTGGAACACGGGCGTCTTGGCCTCGAAGTCGAGGATCCGCGCCGCCCAGCCGAGGTGCGTCTCGAGGATCTGGCCCACATTCATGCGGGACGGCACGCCCAGCGGGTTGAGCACGATGTCCACCGGCGTCCCGTCGGGGAGGAACGGCATGTCCTCCTCCGGCACGATGCGCGCGATGATGCCCTTGTTGCCGTGGCGCCCGGCCATCTTGTCGCCCACCGAGATCTTGCGCTTCTCGGCGACGTACACCTTCACGAGCTGGATCACGCCCGGCGGGAGCTCGTCCGGCTGCAGGATCTTGTCGATCTGGTCCTCGGACTTCTCCTCGATCTTGGCGCGCTCGCCGGCGGCCGCGTCGAGCACGGCGCGGAGCCGCTCGTTCAGAGGCCGGTTCGCGACGCGCAGCGTCTTCAGGTCCACGTCCGCGAAGTGGATCTCGGCGAGCTGCTGCCGGGTGAGCTTGGTGCCCTGCGGCAGGTATTCCTCCACCGTGCCGGCCTTGAGCATCAGCCCCACCTCCTGGCCCGCCAGCAGCTCCGTCAGCTCGGCGAACATCGCCTCCGAGATGCGGGCCTTCTCGTCCGCCTCGAGCCGGCGCACCTCGCCGATGCGCTCGCCGCGGTCCTTCTCGACCACCTGGTCCTCGATGCGCGAGAAGATCTTCACGTCGATGACCACGCCCTCCATCCCCGGCGGCACCTTGAGCGAGGAGTCCTTCACGTCCTTCGCCTTCTCGCCGAAGATCGCGGTGAGGAGCTTCTCCTCGGGGGAGAGCTCGGTCTCGCCCTTCGGGGTGATCTTGCCCACCAGGATGTCGCCGGCCTTGACGTGCGCGCCGATGCGGACGATGCCGCGCTCGTCCAGATCCACTAGCGACTCCTCGGCGACGTTCGGGATCTCGCGGGTGATCTCCTCGCGGCCCCGCTTGGTGTCGCGCACGTGCAGCTCGAGCTCCTGAATGTGGATGGACGAGTACACGTCGTCCTTCACCAGGCGCTCCGACAGCACGATGGCGTCCTCGAAGTTGTGCCCGTACCACGGCATGAACGCGACCACCACGTTGGCGCCGAGCGCCAGCTGGCCTTGGTCGGTCCCGGCGCCGTCGGCCACGATCTGGCCGGCCTTGACCTTCTGGCCCACGTGCACGAGCGGCCGCTGGTTGATGGCGGTGTCCTGGTTGGTGCGCCAGAACTTCTTCAGGCGGTAGCGGTCGTGCTGCTTGAGGCGTCCGAGCGGCTGCTCGCTCGTGGCCTCCTCCTCGCCGGTGTCGATGATGATCTCGTCGGCGGTGACGCGCGTGACCACCCCGGCGCGCCGGGCGATCACCACGGCGCCCGAGTCGCGGGCCACCTTCTCCTCGAGCCCGGTGCCCACGAGCGGCGCCTGCGGGAACAGGAGCGGCACCGACTGGCGCTGCATGTTCGACCCCATGAGCGCGCGGTTGGCATCGTCGTGCTCGAGGAACGGGATCAGCGCGGCGGCGATCGACACGAGCTGCTCCGGCGCCACGTCCATGAAGTCGATGCGGTTGGACGGGAGCAGCGGGTAGTCGTCCCGCTTGCGGCACAGCACCAGCTCGTCGGCGAAGTGGCCGTCCTCGGTGAGGCGGGCGTTCGCCTGCGCCACCGCATACTCCTCTTCCTCGGACGCCGAGAGCCAGCGGATCTCGTCCGTCACCTTGCCGTTCTTCACCACCCGGTACGGCGTCTCGATGAACCCCAGCTCGTTGACGCGCGCGTAGGTCGAGAGGCTCGTGATCAGGCCGATGTTCGGGCCTTCCGGCGTCTCGATCGGGCACATGCGGCCGTACTGGCTGTAGTGCACGTCGCGCACCTCGAATCCCGCGCGCTCGCGCGTGAGCCCGCCCGGCCCGAGCGCCGAGAGGCGGCGCTTGTGCGTCAGCTCGGCGAGCGGGTTCGTCTGGTCCATGAACTGCGACAGCTGCGAGCTGCCGAAGAAGGCCTGGATCACGGCGCTCACCGTCCGGGCGTTCACGAGGTCGTCGAGCGTGATGCGCTCGGGATCGTTGTTGATGCTCATCCGCTCCTTGATGAGCCGCGCCATGCGCGACAACCCGACGGAGAACTGGTTCGCGATCAACTCGCCCACCGAGCGCACCCGGCGGTTGCCGAGGTGGTCGATGTCGTCGGTGTAGCCGCGGCCCTCGCGCAGCTCGATCAGGTAGCGGATGATCGCGATGAAGTCGTCCTCCGTGAGGACCGTGTGGTCCTTGGGGACGTTCACCTTGAGCCGCTGGTTGATCTTGTAGCGGCCCACCCGCCCCAGGTCGTAGCGCTTGGGGTGGAAGAACAGCCGCTCCAGCGCCTGCCGGGCCGTCTCGAGGTTGGGCGCCTCGCCGGGGCGCAGCAACGCGTAGATCTGCTCCAGGGCCTCCGCTTCGGTGTGCGTGGGGTCCTTGAGCAGCGTGTTTTTGATGAGCGGCGACTCGCTCCGCCCCGCCGGGAGCAGCACCTCGACGCGGATGGCGCCGGCCTTGAGGAGCCGCTTCTTGAGCGTATCGGTCAGCTCCTTCCCGCCTTCCGCGAGCACCTCGCCCGTCGCGGGATCGGCGACGTCGAACGCGAGGACGTGCGCTCCCGTGCGCTCGCGGGTCGTCGTCGGCTGGGCCTCGTCCCGCAGGTCGAGCGCGGTGTAGCCCGCGAACACCTTCACCTTGGCGATGCCGGCGCGACGGAACGTGTTGAACTTCTCGAGCGTCAGCTCGTCGCCGACCCGGCCGAGCGGCTCACCCTTCTTGTTCTCGGGATCGGGGACTTCGCCCGCGAGCAGGGTGCCCAGGACCTCGCGCTTCTGGGCGCGGCCCTCGAGCTTGCCCGTGATGTCGATCTCCTTCGTGGCGTAAAACAGCGTCAGGATGTCGGCGTTCGTGCCGTACCCGAAGGCCCGGAGCAGCGCCGTCGCCGGGAACTTTTTCTTCTTGTCGATGTGGACGAAGATCACGTCGTGGATGTCGATCGTGAACTCGACCCACGAGCCCCGGAACGGAATGATGCGCGCCGAGAACAGGCGCTGCCCGTTGGGGTGGATGCTCTCCTCGAACACCACGCCCGGCGAGCGGTGCAGCTGCGACACGATCACGCGCTCCGCGCCGTTGATGACGAACGTGCCGAGCGGCGTGAGAATCGGCAGCTCGCCGAGATAGACTTCCTTCTCGATGATGTTCTTCGGTCGCTTCGTCTTGGTCGTCTCCCCCACCTCTTCCATCACCACGAGCTGCAGCGTCGCCTTGAGCGGGACGGAGTACGTCATGTCCCGCTCGATGCACTCCTCGACGGCGTACTTGGGCTCCCCGAGCCCGTACTTCACGAACTCGAGGGAGTAGTTCCCGTTCACGTCCTGAATCGGGAACACGTCCTTGAACACGCGCTCCAGCCCGACGTCGGCGCGCTCGGCGCCCTTGCCGTCCGGCTGCAAGAGCGACTGGAACGCGCGCGTCTGGATGTCCAGGAGATGCGGCATCGGCATCCCCTGGTCGAGCTTAGCGAACGACAGCACCGGCAGCGTCTTCGTCATGTCGCGACCTCAGGCAAACGCAAAAGTCCCCACCGCCCCCGACCGGAACGCCGGCCAGGGAGGGACCGAGGGGCTCGTGCAAGCGAGCAGGAGTGTGGCAAATCCGCGCATGTCGTCGACCAAAGAAGACCCGAGAGTCGCGCCGACGGGCCCGTGTGGCCCGCCGCGTCAGCCCCCCCCCGTGTCTACTTCAGTTCGACGACCGCGCCCTGTGCTTCGAGCTTCTTTTTGATGTCTTCGGCTTCCTGCTTGGACACGCCTTCCTTCACCGTGCCGGGCGCGCCTTCCACCAGGTCCTTGGCCTCCTTCAGGCCCAGGCTGGTGATCGCCCGGATTTCCTTGATCACTTGAATCTTCTTCTCCCCGCCACTCTTGAGGATGACCGTGAATTCGGTCTGCTCCTCGGCCGCCGGGGCCGCGGCCGCTCCACCACCCGCGCCGCCCGCCGCGGGCGCTGCCGCCACCGGCGCCGCGATCGTCACGCCGAACTTCCCCTTGAACTTCTCGATCAGCTCGGCGAGTTCCACGACCGACAGGCTGCCGATGGCTTCGATGATATCGTCGATGCTCATACTCGTCTGCGTCGCCATTGTCCCGATCTCCTTATGAAGCCGCGCCCGAGGAGCGCTGGTTCCGGAGCGCCTCGAGGGCCCCCGCCATGTTCATCAGCACGCCGTTCAGCGCCCCGACCAGGCCGGCCATCGGCGCCTGGAGCGCCCCACCCAGCTGGGCGAGCAGCTCGACCCGCGTCGGCAGGCTCGCCAGCCGCTTCACCTGATCGGGCGTCACCGCCCGGCCGTCCACCAGCCCGACCTTGATGGCGGGCTTCTCGAACTCCCGGGCGAAGTCCGCCAGCACCTTCGCCGCCGCGGCGGGGTCCGCCCCGGCCAGCACCAGGCCCGTCGGACCCGCGAGGTGCGACTCGAGGCCGCCCCCCCCCTCCACCTGGGCGTCGCCCAGGGCGCGCCGCGCCAGCGTGTTCTTCACCACCAGGAACTCGGTGCCGGCCTGCCGCAGGCGCCGGCGCAGCTGCGTCAGCTTCGCGACGTCGAGCCCGGTGAAATCCGTGACGTACACCGTCGTGGCACGCCGCAACCGCGTCGCCAGCGCCGTCACCATCTCCTGCTTCTGCGCCTTCGTCCGGATCATGCGAACACCGCCGGGTCCAGGGGCACGCCGGGCCCCATCGTGCTCGAGACCGTCACCGACCGGATGTAATGTCCCTTCGCCGCCGCGGGCTTGGCCCGCACGATCGCTTCCATGAACGTCTGGAGGTTCTGCTCCAGCGCCTCCGCAGAGAACGACTTCTTGCCTACGGCTGCGTGCACGATGCCGCTCTTGTCCACCCGGAACTCGATCTTGCCGGCCTTCAGCTCTTTGACCGCCCGAGCCACGTCCATGGTCACGGTCCCCGCCTTCGGGTTGGGCATCAGGCCGCGGGGGCCGAGCACCTTGCCGAGGGGACCGAGCTGCCCCATCACGTCGGGCGTGGCCACGATCACGTCGGTGTCGAGCCAACCGTCCTTGATCTTCTGGACGTACTCGACGCCCACGAAGTCCGCGCCCGCCGCCTCGCCCTCCTTGGCCTTTTCGCCCTGCGCGATGACCAGCACCCGGATTTTCTTCCCGGTGCCGTTCGGCAGGCTCACGGTGCCGCGGACGATCTGATCGGCGTGCTTCGGGTCCACCCCGAGACGCACCGCCACGTCCACGGACTCGTCGAACTTGGCGTACGCGGCGGCCTTGACCTTCTCGACGGCCTCGCGCGTCGCGTACAGCTTGCGCGGCTCGAGCGCGGCGACGGCACCGCGGTACCGCTTGCCGTGTACGCGCATCAGTCCACCACCTCGAGGCCCATGGAGCGGGCCGTGCCCGCCACCATCCGCATCGCCGCCTCGATGTCGTTCGCGTTGAGATCGGGCATCTTGATCTCGGCGATCCGGCGCACCTGGGCGCGCGTGACCTTGCCCACCTTCTGGCGGTTGGAGGTGGGCGAGCCCTTCTCGAGGCCGGCCTCCTTCTTCAGGAGCACGGCCGCGGGCGGGGTCTTGGTGATGAAGGTGAACGTCCGGTCCTTGTAGATCGTGACCTCGACCGGCGTCACCATGCCCTGCGCCTGCGCCGTCTTGGCGTTGAACTGCTTCACGAACTCCATGATGTTCACGCCGTGCGGGCCGAGGGCGGTGCCCACCGGGGGGGCGGGCGTCGCCTGACCCCCAGGAACCTGAAGCTTCACCACTGCGGTAATCGGCTTTGCCATCTAGTGTGCCTTTAGCTGCAAATAGTCGAGCTCGACCGACGTGGGCCGGCCGAACAGCGCCACCGCCACGCGCACCTTCCCCTTGTCGGGGATCACCTCTTCGACCGTGCCCGAGAAGTCCGAGAACGGGCCCTCGGTGATCTCCACCACCTGGCCGACCAGGAACGGAATCTGCTCCTGCGGCTCCTCCTCCTTCACCGCTTCCTCGATGCCGAGCAGGCGGTTCACCTCGTCGGGGCGGAGCGGCATCGGCAGCCGACCCGTGCCCACGAACTTGATCACGCCCTGGATCCCGTTGATGACGTGGATCGTCTCCTGGTTCAAGGCCATGTCCACGAGCACGTAACCCGGGTAGATCTTGCGCTCGACGGTCACCTTCTTGCCGTTCTTGATCTCCACCACTTCCTGCGTGGGGACAAGCGCCTGGCGAATCGGCTTCTCCTCGTCGGGCCGCGGGTCGTCCTTGATGCGCCGGTCGATCAACGAGCGCACCTTGTTCTCGTGCCCCGCGGTCGTCTGGATCGCGTACCAGCGATGCTCCGACATCAGAACAGCTTCGCGATCGAGGTGACGAGGACGAACTGCAGCGTCGTGTCCATGAAACCGATCAGCAGCCCCAGGGCGGCGACGAAGACGATGATGACCCCCGTCGCCTTCTTCAGCTCGTCCCAGGTGGGCCACGTCACCTTGCGGATCTCCGCGCGCACCTCGCGCAGGAAGTCCACGGCCCGCAGCACCCAGTTCCGCTTCGTGGTGGCGAGCGCCTCCGTCGCCACTACTTCGATTCCTTGTGTGGCTGCTGCTTGTTGCACCGCGGGCAGTACTTCCGCCACTCCGCCCGCTCGGGGTGCTTGCGCCGGTTCTTCGTCGTGAAGTAGTTCCGGCTTTTGCACACCGTGCATTCCATGATGATGTTCTCCCGCGGCATAGGCCCTCGTTACTTCAAGATCTTCGTGACCACGCCGGCGCCCACCGTGCGGCCGCCCTCGCGAATCGCGAACCGCAGCTGCTCCTCCATCGCGATCGGCGTGATCAGCTCGATCGTCATCTTCGTGTTGTCCCCCGGCATCACCA
>Ga0209761_1000856_pt1 | contig 19317 bp, 17 predicted proteins | sample GraSoi013_1_40cm_4_FD_185818 | JGI IMG/M metagenome (GOLD analysis project Ga0209761, IMG submission 185818) | Grasslands soil microbial communities from the Angelo Coastal Reserve, California, USA - Sample 09_25_2013_1_40cm (SPAdes) (version 2) | ecosystem: Environmental > Terrestrial > Soil >...
CGACACGCAGTAATTGCGCATCGCGCTGCGAGTTGCCCCTCCTGGGATCGAACCAGGACTCTCCTGATCCAGAGTCAGGCGTGTTGCCAGTTACACCAAGGGGCAGTGATGCCCACCGCCAAGATAGTCTCATCATCGGGCCTTTGGTAGCAGTCCTTCAGAAATGTGACGTGCTTCCAACCCCCCGACTCGGGCGACCTCTATGTCAGGCAGATGTCTGGTGCCGCTGTTCACAGGACGCTTGAAGAGAACGATGAGATTGATGATGACCGAAGGCACCAGCACGCCCAGCGCGGCAACCAGGACCCACGGCGGAGCGTAGGCGTGAGAGGCCACGACGAGATCCCAACGCCCGATCGCGATGACGGCGGCGATACTGGCCCAGAGTGCCGCCTCGATGGCGTTGAGGCGTTCGTCGGCTCGCAGGTGGAACCCAGCGGCCATAAGCACGATGATGCCGAGGCCGACGGCAGCGAGCGGTGTCAGCCACGGCAGAATGCCGGTCGCCATCGGCAACACCAGGCCGGCAGCGCCGAGCACCTCCGTGAACCCGATGAAGACCACCATCGGACGGGGCAGCTCGGAGAACCCGGTCCATCGTTCCAGGCCGCGGCCGATGAGCTTCGGGGCGCCAGCCGCGAGAAAAAAGAGGGCAAGGAATCCCTGGACGCTCCACAGGACGAGATTCAATGTGTTCATCGCATTCATCGCATTCATCGCATTCATCATTTTTGCTCCTTTATGTTGTCCTCAAGGCCGCCAGCACCGCGCTCCATCCCTCCAGGACGCTCGGATAGCGCGGGGCCCAGCCGCTCGCAGCCCGTAGTTTGCGGTTGGCGATGCGCTGCGACCGCGCGAGGGTCTCTCCCAGCGAGCCCGCCAGCACGGCCAGCCAGCGGGGGAAGAATTTCGGCGGCGGCACGCCCAGCGCATCCGCCAGGGCGTCCGCGAATTCGCGGCGCCGCACGGGCCGATCGTCCGACACATTGTAGGTCCCGGCGGGAACGGCGAGGGCGGCTGTCACCGCCGCGGCGGCATCGTCGTGGGCGATGGACGAGATGAACCCGTTGGGCGATCCCAAAACGGGCGCCCGGCCGCGACGGACGTAGCGGATCGCGTCCTGCGTGAAGTCGGAGTCGGCGCCGTAGAAGTACGCGAACCGGAGCACGACGCCCGTGCCGCCGTCCCGGGTGACCCGCGCCGCCGCGGCTTCGGCGTCCAGCACCGCCCGGTTGTAGCGCGCGACCCGAACGGGCGCGTCCTCGTCGATCCACCGGTCCCCGGCGTCTCCATAGATTGGCGCGAACGATTCTTGGATGAAGCGGCCCGCCCCACTAGAGAGCACTGCCGTCGCCAGGTTGTGGGACGCGAGGCGCCGCATCCGGTTATTCTCCCGCCAGGCACCCGGGACGAACGCCCGTGCGCTGGGGGGAATGTGGGTCGCCAGGTTGATCACGACGTCGTGGCCCGCGACGGCCCGGCCGACTGCCGCCAGGTCGAACAGATCCAGCTCGATGGCGGCCGCACCCGCGCGCTCGAGCGCGGCACGCTTGTCAGGCGCGCGCCCGACCGCGGTCACGCGATGCCCCGCGGCGACGAGGAGGGGCACTACCCGACGCCCGATCACGCCGGTCGCGCCGGCGAGGAAGACCCTGTGTCGGCTCATGCGGCGACAACCCGCCTACTGCCCGTGATCACTCTCCGGATCGTATAGATGCCGGGTATCATCGGCAGGATCGCCGTGTACATGCCCGGGAAGTAGTACACGCCGGTCGTTTTGACCCAGTAGTTGCGCATGTCGGCGACGAAGCGACCGTTCGACACGGCTTGAGATATCGAGCCGGCGAGCTCCGGCTGGATCGCGGGCTTGAGGATGGGAAAGATGAAGTGCGTGAACTCCGCCCGAACCCGGTCACATATTCCTCGATCATGTGGACTTCCAGCGCCGCCACCGTCAGCAGGAATCCCGGAAGGATGATCTCGGGATCGAGCGGCCTCCGTAGATACGTCTTGATCCACATGACCAGGGCGACGAGGCTCGATCCACCCACGATGACGACCGGCGGCAGCCCGATACGCCGGTAGCCGGTGGCCATCGCCACGGTGACGAACAGGACGGCCGCAATCACGCTGAGGACTTGAACTCGTTTCGGCGTTTCCATAGAGTACTTTCTTGTTGGTCAGCGCCTGTTCACGATGACCGTATGTCAACGGCTGTTGGCCAATACGTGTTCCCCTGTTGCGCAGGAGGGGCGGTGCCCTAGCAACGCTGTGCCGCTATGTGCTCCGGTTGCCGCCGGTGGTGGCGCTGGGTCGCGCGGAGGTGGCGTGCGGTTCGATGCGATCCGACACCAGATCCGTTCTATGGTTCGAGAGAGCAGTGCAAAGCGTGTCTCGGCCCTCGGCGCTCGAACAGATTCGTGATGTTGTGGCGACCTTGCGGACCGTCGTCACGCACGCATATTGGACCGCAACTCAGATGCTGTGAACCCCGAGGCGCGATGTCGTGCGGGATCGCCCATGCCACGAGGGGAGCGAATCGCGAAACCGGCTGAGTGGGGATACCCATGCGGCCGGTTTCTTATTTGGTCCTTGAGGACGCTGGGTGGAATGGAAAGGACCAAGGGGACCAGACCATGCACAGCACCGTTGCGAGGCGTAGTCTATCCGCACGCCTCATCCTCGCGGCGATCGTGGCCGCTTGCTCATCCACTGACCGGGTCACCGCACCGCTGACCAAGCCTGAGTTCGCGATCTCCGACGCCGTCCACGAAGGCGGGACGCCGGGCTTCTACTTCCTGCCGCCGATAGTTAGGCAGCCGACGTTTGGTGGTACGTTCGATGCAGGTCAGCTGAGCAACCTGAGGGTCTACGTCTGCGATCTCACCTCAGGCGGGTGTCCAGTCGAGTTCCCGAGTACGGCAATCAAGCTAGCTCCCGCTGATCAGCACTATCAGGTGAGCTGGAATACTACTGGACTCACTGCAGGTCATCTGTATGAGTTAGTCGTAGTGACCAGGACTCACCCTCAATCGCTTGGCTGGGCTGACGTACTCCTGACCGACAGATCGGGAACAGTACCAGCACTCAATGATGTGTACGTAACGCCGGCCGGACGGACTATCCCGATCAAGTTTAGAATCGAGCAGGGAGCCGTCACGACACCGCCGCCCGTCGCGTCCGTCAGGGTGACACCTGCCACGTCGGCCGTGGTACTTGGGACGACTGTACAGCTCTCGGCGGCGACGCTCGACGCTGCGGGGAATCCCCTCACTGACCGAACGGTATCCTGGGCCTCCAGCGACCCGACGATTGCGACCGTCTCAGTCACGGGCCTGGTTACCGGTGTCGCAGTCGGAAGCCCGATCACCATCACCGCCACGAGCGAAGGTCAGAGTGGGCAGGCCACCGTGACCGTGGGGCAGTTCGTGATCACGGGCATCCATGGCATTCAGACCTTCCTCGAACAGTGCCCAACGAACGACCCCGCCTACCCTCAAATCACACAAGACTTCGAGTTGCTGCAGGACGGCCAGCCAAGTCTGTCACCAATCACGTGCAGCGAGCCGATTTCGGCGCTGCCGATCAGTCAGCTCACCGACGAGCTGATTGCCCTGCAGGTGCTTCGCACGGCCTACTACATGAGCCCCGGGACCGAGGGGAAGCTCCCCTGGACGCAGCAGAGTCTGTACGCGTGGATGTCCTCCACCGTTGACGGTATCGATCTCAAGACCGCTCCCGGGCAGCTCTTCTGTTGCGAGCTCATCAATGGGAAGACGTACTTCGTCGCATCTCGACAGGATGCAGTCAACCGCGATTTCAAGCGCACCTGGTTCGGTATTTCGAGCTCGCTGAATTTCTACGCTCACGAGATTCACCACGCCGATCCTGGTGCTCCTGGACACGTCAACGGCTGTCAGGCCCTTCCGTTGCCGAGCGACCCGCCGGGTTGCGACGCGACCTACGATCTCACGAATCTCGGGTCGTATGGTGTCCAGTACTGGCTGGAGTCGAGTTGGGCAACCGGGTATCTGAACATAGGGATCGGATGCTCGCCCTTTGCGACTGCGATGGCGTACGCGACCTGGGACGCAAACTCCGCCAATGCTTTTCGGGACAGATTCGTCACCAACGTTCCGCCGTTGGTCACAGCGCCGCAGCCCTACGGAGGTCCGTGCGTATGAGCTCCCGGTAAGGTTCCCGGCTCGGCGGGACTCGGATAACGGCCGTGCGCCAGCGACGGGCATACTCGGCTTGCCGAGCGATTGCGGAGCATATTGGATCGTAACTCAGATGCTATGAACCCCGAGGCGCGATGTCGTGCGGGTCGCCCATGCCTCGTGGGGAGCGAATCGCGAAACCGGCTGAGTGGGACACCCACGCGGCCGGTTTTCTTTCTCAACGCCCGCCGAGATCTGAGATCGGCGACGCATAGGCGAGGGGTCTCTGTCGGCTAGCAGATTGTCGTTCGATCATGAACCAAAGGGCTGAGTGATGGGCCAGCGACAAGTGCTTGGCTGTCTGGATATAGCCGTGGCCGCACTCGTGGCCGCCGCCTGCAAGGGAACGGAGCCCAGCGGGCCGACGGGGTCGCAGGCTCCCACGATTACCGTGTCGATCTCGCCGGTGATCGCCGCAGTGCAGGCGGCCTCTACAGCGCGGCTAACGGCTACCGTAGCCAACGACACCAGCAACGGAGGTGTCACGTGGACGGTATCCTGTTCCGCCACACAATGCGGAACGATTGCGCCGGTCACGACACTGAGCGGAGCTGCTGCAACTTACACTGCACCTGCCACAAGCCCTTCAAACATGAACATCGCGGTCACGGCCACTTCGGTCACGGACAAATCCAAAGCGGCCTCGTCGACGCTCATCCCGGTTGGTCGCATTCCAGGCTACGCCGTGGGTGTGGACTACCACGCCTATGGCAACGATAACCTCAGCACCGCGTTCATTACGATCTACAACCAGCCGCAGGTTCGTCAGGCAGTGCAGGCGCAACTCCAGGGCATGGCCGACCGAGGTGCAACCTTCATACACACGAGTATCTGGTTTGTGACCTACCCGGGTACCGCGAATTTCGGCGAAACCTGGCGCGCCACGTTTCCCATGTCGGACCTGGAAGCAGCCAACTTGCGCGCTTTTGCTCAGGATGTTGCCGCTGTACAGGGTGCGAGCGGAAACCGGTTGCGTCTTGATGTCGCGCTCATGTGGCTGGGCGCGTCCGACTACACCAGTGGCTCTCCAACTACTGGCTTGGGGTATAACAAGGACCTCAGCGCTACTGAATTCGCCTCTCGCGTTGAGACCACAACTGACAAAGTACTTGCTGCCGTCAGCGACATAACTCGCCCCGACGGCGTGCGTTTAGTTGACACGATTTTCTTCGATCCCGAAGTCATGATCGGCGCAAAGGCAAATGAGGATTGGTTCCTCTCGATCAACTATCCACGGTTCGTTTCCGTCACATCCCAGCAAGGGATTCGGCCCGCCGTTTATTTCCTCGCCGAAGCCAATCAGGCTATTGCGTTCGACGACGGATATACGGATCCCCTGGATCCGATTCTCGATGGCCACCGTTCGGTAGCCTGGATGTATCGGAGTCTAAAGTTCATGGTCGGTCAAGGACTGCCTGTTCCCTCACGTATTGACTTTTCCTGCTATCTAATTTCGACAGGTGCAACATACGCTCAACTCCTCCAGCGCGTCCTGGCAGACGCGGATGCCACGCTGCCGTCGCTCGGTGCGCCGCAGTTGTACGGCGCTGCCGAGACCTACTACCTCACCGGCCCAACGCAACGCCTTCAGTATGGTCAGGCATTCGCGACTCAAGCGGCACAGAGCTCGCGCTTGCAGCGAGTAAGTTTCTGGACTACACCGGACGGCGGAGGCCCCGGCCAGAACGCTGCCTATCCCTTCGCCATCGAAGACTTCCTGCCGCCGCCTCCACCCTGACGAGCATCGGTCAGCGCCCGCAGAGCACCCTTCGATGTGCAAGCATCTGTGCAAGAATGGAAGCGCTCAGGGTGCGAAAGTCGGCTTCGACCTTCACACCCTGTGCGAACAACTCTTCAACTTTTCAGCTACTTAGCGAAACGGTCCTCTCCAGCGGGGCAACCACGCACCACTCACCACGCACCGGTTCTCATGGAGCTGAGGGGGCTCGAACCCCTGACCTCCTGGGTGCGATCCAGGCGCTCTCCCAGCTGAGCTACAGCCCCGTGGGGTGCTCAACTTAGAATCGGCGCCCCCGACGAGCAACCCCTGAAACCTAGCGCCCTCTCTGTCCCGCCAAAAGGCGTGGTGCGTGGTGAGTGGTGCCCGACGGCTCAGACTGGAAGCCCGGTGAGGACCGTCACGCACCACCCACCACTCACCACGCTCTAGTATCTTACTCTGAGGCTTCCATGCGTCCGGTCTCCTTCACCTACTCCGGCACCGTCGGCGCGCCGATCGATCGGGTGTTCGCGCTCATCACCGACCCCGGCCGCATGCCCGAATGGCTCCCGGGCTGTCGCTCGGTGAAGCCCGCCCCCAAGCTCAGCGGCAAGGGCGACCGCCACCGCATCATCTTCGAGCGCGACGGCCGCCGCGTCGACGCCGAGATCGAAATCATCGACTACACCCCCCCCTATACCTACGGCTGGGTCGAGATCCGCCGCCGCGCCGGCGCCCGCACCTACTTCGCCCTCCAGTTCCAAGGCGGCGCCACCAAAGTCACTATGAAACACATCTGGGAGCCGGTGGGCCTGAAGGCGTGGCTGCTGGGACAGTTCTACCGCCGACGCAACTCGTACCAGACGTTCGATGGGCTGCTGCAGAACCTGAGGAAAGTGCTGACGAGGTGAAGGACCAAGATGCGTGGTACGTGGTGCGTGGTTTTCTCCGATGCACGACGCATGTCGGCGGAGGCTGGCGGACCACCTGGGGCAACCACGCACTACGCACCACGCACTAGTCGGTGAGTGGCACCTCCACCGTCATCCCGTCTTTCGCCACCGCCGTTTGAGGAAACACCGTTCGCGCCTCGCTCACCAGCTCCTCAGCGCTGATCGAGTAGCGCGCCGACACATGGCTCAACACCAGCCGCTTGGCGTGCGCCGCCAACGCGACCTGCGCCGCTTCGCGCGCGGTCGAATGCCCCGTCTCCTTCGCCCGGTCCTTCTCCTCCTCCCCGAACGTCGCCTCGTGGATCAATAGGTCCGCCCCCTGCGCGGCGTCCACGACCGACGCGCAGGGCCGAGTGTCGCCGGTAAATACGACCAGCCGGCCGGAACGCTGGGGACCGACGAAGCCGTCGGCTGTCAGCGTTCGGCCGTCAGCAAGCTCGATCGGCTCGCCCTTGGCGAGCTTCCCCCACAGCGGCCCTTCCGGAATCCCCGCCGCCTTCGCCTTCTCGGCGTCGAACCGCCCGCGCCGCTCGTGCTCCTTCAGCGCGTAGCCGACAGATCCTCCGCCGTGCTCCGTCGCAAACACCAGAATGTCGTACTCTTCCCCCTTCCCCCTTCCTCGGCCTTCTACCGTGTCTCCAGACTTCACCTCGCTCACCTCGACTACAAACGGCACCCGTTCGACCCCCAGCTGCAGGGCCTGCGCCAGCAGCTTCTTCGCTCCCTTCGGGCCATACAACCGCAGCGGCTCGGCGCGCGCCTGCAGCCCCAGCGTGCGCACCAGCCCGATCACGCCGAGGAAGTGGTCGGCGTGGAAATGGGTGAAGAAGATCTCCGAGAGCGCGAAGCTCACGCCGTAGCGCATCATCTGGCGCTGGGTGCCCTCGCCGCACTCGAACAGCAACGTCTCCCCTTCACGCACGAGGGCGAGGGCGGAGACGTTGCGCTCTACCGTAGGCCTAGCTGCTGACGTGCCAAGGAAAGTGACGGAGAGCATGGGGGCGAATATAAGAGGGAGAAGGCGTGGTGCGTGGTGAGTGGTTTGCTCCGAGGCGAAAGCGAGCCCCGCACCGTCAGCAACCACGCACCCCTCACCACGCCTTACGTCTCTTCAGCAACCACGCACCACGCAGTTTTCCGACCCCTGAGGCAAGAAACAGGTGCCGAGGGCCGGAACGTATTCGGCTACCGTACCCCGATGCACAGCTACAAGACCTTAGAAGCTTGGAAAAGAGCGCACGCAGCTGTCTTGCTCGTGTTCGAGGCTACCGATCACGCCCGTCATCCGCGCTCGTTCACCTTGTTTGATCAACTTAAGCGGGCAACGCTTTCCGTCGAGGCCAACATCGTAGAAGGGTATGCCCTCGGTACCGTCCCGCTGTGCCGGCGGCATCTGCGAATCGCCTTCGGATCGGCGGCTGAGGCGGAGTGCCAAGCTCGTGTTGCTCGGGAGCTCAGGTACTTGCCAGAATCGGTGGTCGATCGTATCGAAGAGACGCTCGGTGGAGCGATGCGCGCGATCTACGGCCTGATGGCCTCTCCGCCCGTGATCCGACGCCAATAGTTTCACCTGATCAACCACTCACCACGCACCACGACCTTGGTAAGAGCGAACCACTCACCACTCACCACGCCTTAAAAGACTTTGACGTTTATATACCTCCCGGGCCGCTCTCTCAGATCCTTGAGGAGGGCCGTGAGGGATGTGAGGGTCTCGTTGAGGTTGCGGTACAGCATCGTGTCGCTGGCCATCTTCCCGAGCGTCCCCTCCCCACGGTCTATTCTGTCGAGCACGCGCTTGAGCGACCCGGTGGCATCGGCGAGTCGGGTGGTGAGCTGGGTGAGATTGGCGCTCAGCGTGTCGAGTCGCGCGCCCGACTTCTCGACCTTGGACGCGCCCAGCAGCGTGTCGAGCCGTTGCATCACCCGCTCCAGCGCGGCGAGGGTCTGCTGCGTCTGCTTTATCGCCGGGCCGTTGGCGGCGCTGGTGAGCGCCTCCATGCCGCGCTGCGTCGCCATCAGCGTATTGTGAATGTCGCTCGCCAGCTCGCTCGCGTTCAGGCCCTTGTTCACGTTCGCGATCAGCTCGTTGGCGCTGGTGGCGGCGCGCGACGCGACGTCGGCGAACTGCTCCTCGGTCACGCCCTTGATGGGCGCGCCGGACGCGAGCAGCGTGTCGTTGATGCCGGGGTTGTAGTCGACGAACTTGGCGCCCAGGAAGTCGGCCGAGGCGACCGCGGCGGTAGCGTCCCGGTGCGGCCGCACTTCCGGGTCGAGCTGCAGCGTCACCGTCACCCGCCCCACCCGGTCGAGCCGCACGTGCGCCACCCGCCCCTTCTTGACGCCCGACACCCGCACCGGGTCGCCTTCCTTGAGCCCGCTCACGTTCTTGAACTCCACCGCGACCGGCACCCCCTTCGAGGTGATCGAGCGGCCAGTGAGCCAGAACATGAAGACGGTGAAGGCGATCAGGCCCGCCACGACCAGCGCCCCGACGCCCACTTCCTCCTTATAGCTAAGCTCCATGCTTTCCCTGGCTCCCCTCGGCCTGGATCAGGCTCATTTCGAGATCGCGCTCGAGGAACTGCTGCACCGCCGAGTCGCGCGAGGCGAGGATCTGCTCGGCGGTGCCCACGGCGCGGATCTTGGCCTGCCACAACAGCGCCACCCGGTCCGCCACGCGGAACGACCCGCGCACGTCGTGCGACACGACCACGCTCGTCACCCCCAGCTCGTCGCGCAGCCGCTCGATCAGCCCGTCGATCACGTCGGCGTTCACGGGGTCGAGCCCCGACGTGGGCTCGTCGTACAGCAGATACTTGGTCTTCCCCGCGATCGCCCGCGCGATGCCCACGCGCTTGCGCATCCCGCCCGACAGCTCGGCCGGGTATTTGTCGGCCACGTCGGGCGCGAGATTGACGAGCCGCAGGCACTCCTTCACCCGCTCCCGGCAGTACGCCTCATCGCGGTGCTGGTCATCGTCGGTGATGCCGAGGCGGATGTTCTCCGCCACCGTGTCGGAGTCGAACAGCGCGCCGTACTGGAACACGTACCCGATGCGGCTGCGCAGCTGCTGCAGCTCCGCCCGTTTGAGCTTGGGGACGTGCAGCCCGTCCACGATCACGTCCCCGGAGTCGGGCTTGAGCAGCCCGTTGATCGTCTTCAGGGTGACGCTCTTGCCCACGCCCGACGGCCCGAGCAGCGCCACCGTCTCGCCGTCCTGCACGTCGAGGCTCACGCCGTCCAGGACTACGTTGTCGAGGAAGCGCTTGGAGATGTTGAGGAGTTGGATCATTTCACGCCGAGCAACAGCTTCGTGATCAGCGCGTCGAGCAGCAGGATGCTCACCGACGCCGACACGACCGCCGTCGTGGTCGCCCGCCCCACCCCTTCGGCGCCCTGCTGGGCGTTATAGCCGATGTAGCAGGGGATGAGCGTGACCGCGCCCGCGAAGCAGTAGCTCTTGATGAGCGAGTACCACAGGTCCAGGGGCCGGAAGAAGTAGCGCGCGCCGTACTCGAAGTCGGCGTAGGTCAGGCCAAGTGAGCCCTTGGCCGTCAGGTAGCCGACGACGATCCCCGTCGCGTTCGCGAACATGGTGAGCGCCGGGATCACCAGGATCCCCGCGATGACGCGCGGCAACAGCAGGTGGGTGATGGGCGAGCGCCCCAGACTCTCGAGCGCGTCGATCTGCTCGGTGACGCGCATCGTGCCGAGCTCGGCGGCGTAGCGCGCGCCGATCCGGCCCGCCAGAATCAGCGCCGTGAGCACCGGCCCGAGCTCCAGGATCATCGACTCCGAGATCACGGCGCCGGCATAGTAGAGCGGCAGCGTGCCGGTGAACTGGTAGCCCGTCTGCAGGCTCGTCACCGCCCCCGCGAACCCGGCCACCAGCAGCACGATGAACAGGCTGCCGTAGCCGATGTTGGTCGCCTGCTCGAAGGTGCGGGGGATGTAGACGCGCCACTCCGCCAGCCCGCGGAGCATGTCGATCAGGAGGTAGGTGAACCGCCCCGCGTTGCCGAGGACGTGCTGGGCCGGGCGGCGTCCCCACCGCCCGAAATACCGCACGAGGTCCAGCGCGCCTACGGCCGCCATGGCCCGTCCATGGGCTGTATCTTGGGGAGGCATGACTCGTTCGTCCACCCCCCGCGCCGCTAAACCTCCGAGCGCGCAAGCGTTTACAAGGAAGCTGCTCGCCTGGTACGCCCGCACGGCGCGCGACCTGCCGTGGCGCCGCACCCGCGATCCATATCGCGTGCTCGTCTCCGAGTTCATGCTGCAACAGACGCAGGTGAGCCGGGTGCGCGAGTACTATCCGCGGTTTCTCGCGCGGTTTCCGGATCTGGAGGCGCTCGCCAGCGCGAGGCCGCGAGCGGTGAGAGAGGCATGGGACGGGCTGGGATATTACGCCCGCGCTGCGAATCTCCACGCGCTCGCGCGCGTCGTCAGTCGGGATTTGGACGGCAAGCTGCCCGATGAGCCGAAACAGCTGCTCGATCTGCCGGGGATCGGGCCGTACACTGCCGGTGCGGTGGCCAGCTTCGCCTATGAAAAGCCGGTACCCGCGGTGGATACGAACGTGGCGAGGGTGATCAGGAGGGTCTTTGGGAGCGCGGAACGCGGAACGCGGAACGCGGAACTGTGGCGGCTGGCGGGGAGGCTCGTGCCCAAGAACGGCAGGCGCGCCTGGCGGTTCAATCAGGCGATCATGGAGTTGGGCGCGCTGGTCTGCGTGGCGCGCAAGCCGAGATGCCCCCAGTGTCCTGTAAGACCTGTGTGTAGAACAGGCAAAAGCTAGACGCACAGACGCACCGCGGTAAACAGTGGGAGTCAGCAGGACTACCTGTTCACTCAGACTGTTCACCACTGTGCGTCTGTGCGTCTAGTCGTTGCATCTCCTGGCCAGTGTTCCGTGCACCCCGTATGATAGTTACGTGGCTGAACTGCGAGATCGACTTCAGGCCGCCTTAGGTGACGCCTACCGCATCGAGCAGGAGCTGGGCGGCGGCGGGATGAGTCGTGTGTTCCTGGCCGAAGAAGTGCGGCTGGGACGGCGGGTGGTGGTGAAGGTGCTGCCGCCCGAAATGGCGGCGGGCGTGAGCGCCGAGCGGTTCGAGCGCGAGATCCAGCTCGCGGCCCAGCTGCAGCATCCCCACATCGTCCCGCTGCTCACCGCCGGAGCCCGGGGCGACCTGCTCTACTACGTCATGCCGCACATCGCGGGCGAGTCGCTGCGCGCCCGCGTCGCCCACGAGCGCGCGCTGCCGGTGGGTGAGACGGTGCGCATCCTGCGCGACGTATGCGATGCGCTCGCCTACGCCCACGGGCATGGCGTCGTACATCGCGACGTGAAGCCCGACAACGTGCTGCTCTCGGGCAAGCACGCGCTGGTGACGGACTTCGGCGTCGCCAAAGCGGTCGCGAGCTCGAGCGGCGCCGGCGCGCTCACCTCCCTCGGCATGGCGCTCGGCACGCCGGCCTACATGGCCCCCGAGCAGGCTGCGGGCGACCCCACCGTCGATCACCGCGCCGACCTGTACGCCGTCGGGGCGCTCGGCTACGAGCTGCTCGCCGGCCGGACGCCGTTCGGCGGGCTGTCGCCCCAGGGCATGCTCGCGGCCCAGGTGACGGCCACTCCGGACCCCGTCACCCAGCACCGCGACAGCGTACCGCCCGCGCTCGCGGCCCTGATCATGCGCTGCCTCGCGAAGCACCCGGCGGATCGGCCCCAGAGCGCCGAGGAGCTGCTCGGCCAGCTCGAAGCCATGGCCACGCCGACGGGAAGCACGCTGTCGGAGCACTCGGCGATTTCTTCGGGAACGCGGGCAGCGCTGCGCCGGTCGCACCCCGTGCGCGTCGCCACGCTGTTCGGCTTCGCCGCGTTCGGCGTGCTCGCCCTCGCGCACCTGCTGGTGCGGCTGCTCGGCTTGCCCGACTGGGCGTTCGCCGGTGCCGTCGCGCTCGCAGCCGCGGCCCTCCCCTTCATGCTCTGGACCGGGGCGATCGAACGGCGCCGGGCGCTCGCCGGCGGCACCGGACGAGCGGCCGTGCCCGCGGGGGTACAGCGCTGGCTCACGTGGCGTCGGGCGCTGCTCTCGGCGGCCTCCGGGTTCGGTCTCCTGGGGCTCGTCACGGCGACCCACGCGGCGATGCGGCAGCTCGGCATCGGGCCGGTCGGCACGCTGGTGGCGAGCGGAGTGCTCGCCCAGCGCGACCGGCTGGTGCTGGCGGACTTCGAGAACCGCACGACGGACTCGACGCTCGGGCCCTCGCTCACGGAGGCGTTACGGGTCGACCTCGCGCAGTCGGGCGTGATCCGGCTGCTGGACGCGGCCGCGGTCGGCCAGGCGCTGGGCCGCATGGGCCGGCCGCCCGGCACGCCGCTCGACCTGGCGCTGGCGCGGGAGCTGGCGCAGCGCGCGGGCGCCAAAGCGGTGGTGCACGGCCAGATCGATCCGCTGGGCCGGGGCTACGTGGTGTCGGCCGAGCTCGTGTCCGCCGCGGATGGCACGGCGCTGGTTTCGCTGCGCGAGACCGCGCAGGACGACGGCGCGATCATCGCGGCGGTGGATCGGCTCTCGGGCAAGCTGCGCGAGCGGATCGGCGAGTCGCTCAGGACGATCCGCTCGAGTGACCCGCTGGAGCAGGTCACCACCCGGTCGCTCGAGGCGCTGCGGAAATACTCGCAGGGCGTCCGGGCGAGCGACGCGGCCGACATGGCCCGGGCCGCGACGCTGTTGGAAGAAGCGATCGCCCTGGACACCACGTTCGCCATGGCGTACCGCAAGCTCGCCGTCGTGTTGAGCAACTCGGGCGGCGCGCAGTCGCGCATCACCGCGGCTGCCACTCAGGCATTTCGCCACCGCGACCGGCTCACCCCGTTCGAGCGCGACCTGGCCGAGGCGTACTACTACACGCGGGTCGAGTACGACCCGGCCAAAACCGAAGCAGCGTACCGCGCGGCGCTCGACCAGCAGCCGGAGAACGGCGTGGCCTTGAACAACCTGTCCCTGCTGTTCAACAGCCTGCGGAGATTTCCCGAGGCGGAGTCGCTCGCGGTGCTGGGGATCGCCGTCGCTCCCACCCAGTGGGTGCTGTACGTCAACGCGACGCAGGCGCAGATCGGTCAGGGCAAGTACGCCGACGCAGCGCGGACGGTGGCGCTGATGGGGCAGCGGGCGCCGGGACACCCGATGCGCCCGTTCCTGCGCGCCATCCTGGCGTCGGCGCAGCGTCTGTACGACAGTGCGGAGGTCGAGACCCGGGCGCTGGCGCAGACCACGCGCGACCCCACCTGGCAGGCGGGCGCGGCGGGTAGCCTGGCCGCGCTCAACCTGGTGCGCGGCAAGCTCACAGTGGCCGAGGCCCAGTTACGGCGCACGATGGCGGTCGACGAGCAGCGCGGCGTCCCGGGAAAGTACCTGGAAGACGCGATCGTGCTCGCGGTGATCGACGTGCACTACCGCAACGCGCCCGACGCCGCGCTGCGCGAGGTGGAGGAGGCCCTGCGACACCACCCCCTCGCCTCCATTCCCGCCGAGGACCGGCCCTATCTCGGCCTCGCGTGGCTGTACGCGGATGCGGGCCGACCCGACCGGGCCCGGCAGCTCCTCGCCGAGTATGAGGCCGCGGTTCCCGCGGGTGTACGGCGCGGCCAGCCGTTCCGACACGGCGCGGCAGCTCAGATCGCCTTCGCCGAGGGTCGCATCCAGGACGCGATCCGGGACTACCGCGCCTGGTACGACCAGGACGGGTGCTCGGTGTGCGGGTTGTTCCTGCTGGCCCGCGCGTATGAGCGGGCGGGCGAGCGCGACTCGGCGCTCGCCGTGTACGAGCGCGCCGTGACCACGCCCGGCTACACGCGCGCGTTCGAAGAGGACGCCACGTTGGGACCGACCTATCGACGCCTGGGCGAGCTGTACGAGGAGCGGGGGCAACTCGACAGAGCGCGCGACTACTACGGGCGGTTCGTGGACCTGTGGAAGGACGCGGACCCGGAGCTGCAGCCCTTGGTGCGAGACGTCAAGCAGCGGGTAGAAAGACTGACTGCAGAAAGATCGTAGGGGCGCAGCATGCTGCGCCCTACACCGATGCCGTCTACCACCTCCCTAGCGTCACCGCCCCCATCGCTATCAGCCCCAGCGCCCCGGCGAGCGACGCCGCGACGATCTGCCGCTTTCTCAGCCGGTTGAAGGCCTCGGGCAGCTCGGCTCTCATATCCGGCTCGAGCCGCGCCAGCTTCGCCGCCGTCGGCACGCTGATCGCCACCGCCGCGATCGCGCCCAGGAGACCGGAGCCCATCATCAGCCCCATCCAGCCGGGCACTGCCCCCTGCTTCATGTACGGCCCTGCGAGGGCAAAGCCGCTCAGCACCACCGCGAGCGCGCCCGGCGCCACGAGCAGCCGCTGAATTGCGCCGATCAGCTTGTAGCCCGCAAGCCGCTCGCGCGCCGCGAAGCCTTTCGCGCTCACGCCCGCCACCATGGTGGCGATGCCGCCGCCGAGCCAGAGCGTGAAGCCCAAGACGTGCACCAAGAGCCAGAATCCTCGCATGGCTACCCCCTCACGACCTCCGGCACCGGTTGCCGTCCCGCGTACCCAGCCTCCAGCTCATGCCAGTGCTCGATCCTGTCCTCGCCCACTTTCCAGCACCAGAAGATCTCCTTGCCGTCGAGCTTGCCGTAGAAGTCGACCAGTCCCTGGTCGAACCCCTTGAACACGCAGCCGATCTGCTCGAGCTCGAGCAGGTAGTCGTTGATCTGCTTGGCGACCGTGTCGACCTGGTGGCGCAGCTCGAGCTGCTCGCGCGACTCGCCCCAGTCGGGCTTGGCCTGCGCGGCGACGAGCTCGTAGCGGGACACGAGGTCGCGCCATTGGGGGTGCAGCGCGACGATGTCGGCGACGATGCGCTTCACGAGGGGAAGCGTCTTGTTGGCTTCGGCGAGGGTGAAATGCTTACGGGGCACGGAACTAATATACGCGGAAAGGCTCCTACTCTCGAACAATCACTATTCCCTGAATGAACTCCGGATGCGGAATAAACCCCACCACGCGTTTGTTGTCGTCTACCACGACAATCGTCGACCTGATATGCGCATCTGTTTCCTCGAGCTGCTCGATCTTGAACCCCGTCAGCTCCGTCTCGGGCGTGACCACCACCGTATCGCGCCGCGCGTGCACCTGGGCGGAGCACTCCTTCGGATCGTGCCCCGCCGCCACGCACTGGGTCACGATATCGCGGTCGGAGATGGTGCCGAGGTAGCGGCGGTCCTTGGGGTTATCGACCACCGGCACGACGGAGATGTCCTTGGCGCGCATCAACAGCGCCACCTCCGCGCTCGTGGCGCCGGCGGCAGCCACAAACGGCTCCGGGATCATGATCTCTCGCGCAAGCATCGTTTGGTCGCGTCGTAGCCCGCCTGTAGATACCGCTCTCCCGCACTCACCGCAAATGTCGCTTCCCGCTCGGCGACGGGTCGCACCACCAGCAGCCTCGGCGCGTCCCGCGGCCAGTCCTTGATCAGCCGGTCCACCTGCGCCGCCATCATGACGCGGATCGCTTCGCCGTGGGCGCGGATCAGGGGCGGGGGAAGACGGGGAAAGACGGGGGAAGGCCGAGGAGGTGGCTCGTCGAAGCCAGGCCCCACATGGATCGCGATGACCAGATCGGCGGGGATGCTGCTCGCGGGCTCGAGGCCGAGCACGGCGCGCAGGCCGCCGTCGGCGAGCCGACGACCCGCGATCCGCGCCGGCGGAAAGTAGAGCGGCAGGGCGCACGAGGCGTACAGCGCGTCGTGCAGCGGCACGTCGACGTGACCGCCCACCCCGAACAGCAGCAGCTCTCCCGAATCGAGGTCGGTGGCCGTGAGCGTGAAGGGAGTCTGCAGCGCCTCGAACCGCGTCGCCGGCACGAGCCGCTCGATCGCGCGGCGCAGCCCCTCGGGCTTGAACAGGTTTCCGGCGAAGACGCCTTTGACGAGCGCGAGGGGATCGATCGGCGCGACGTCACGCCGCGACAGCGAGCGGGCGGCGATCACGACCTCGTCGTACGTCGCGCCGCTCGCCAATGCGGCGCCGATCACCGCGCCCATGGAGGTGCCGACGATGTGCGCGATCTCGAGCCCCGCCTCGCGCAGCGCTCTCCAGGCGCCGGCGCAGGCGAGGGACTTTGCCCCCCCACCCCCAAAAACCGCCACCACCCGCACCGCCGCCCCTCAACGCGGAACGCGGAAGTCGGAACGCGGAACATCACGGCGGGCTTCGTGCGGCACGACCTCGCACGTCTGTTCCGCGTTCCGCGTTCCGCGTTCCGCGTTCATTTCCGTTCCGCGTTCCGCGTTCACTCGCCCGCCCCGGTGTCGTACCGCCGATCCATCACCCGACTCGCCCGCCGCTTGGCTGCCCGGTCATAGCGCCGCTTCTCGTCGGGCGTCTCCGGCACGATCGAGGGGACCGGGGTCGGGCGGCCCTTGGCGTCGAGCGCGACGTACGTGACATAGCACGAGTTGGTGTGGCGCTTCTCGCCCGTGAGCACGTTCTCCGCGATGATCTTGACGCCCACCTCCATCGACGTGCGTCCCGCGAAGTTGACACGCGCGTACGCCGTGAGCAGCTCGCCCACGTGGATCGGCTCCCGGAAGTCCACCTTGTCGACCGAGACGGTGACGCACGGCTTGCCGGCGTGGCGGATGGCAGCCACCGCGGCCACGCGGTCCACCAGCGCCAGGACCACGCCGCCGAACACATTCCCCAAGATGTTGGCGTGCTGCGGCATCATCAGCTCCGACATCACGGTCTCCGATTCGCGCGGGTGCTTGGCGTGCATCAGTAGTCCACCGGCCGCAGGTAGAACTCGCCGATCGCCGTCTGCGACATCACCGCGACCGTGGGGAGGCGACGCTTCCAGTGGGTCGACTCGAGGCGCCCCTGCACCTTCGCCACTTCGGCGGGGGTGAAGCCGTGCGCCACGACTTCCTCGGCCTTCATGCCGCGGATCAAGTAATAGAGGATCCGGTCGACCTTGTCGTAGCTGATGCCATAGTCGCCCTCGGTGGTCTGGCCGGGGACCAAGTCGGGGGTGGGCGGCTTGGCGAGGATCACCTGGGGGACGCCGACGTGACGTGCCAGGGCACGCACCTGCGTCTTGAACAGGTCGCCCAGCGGGTTCACGGGCGGTGTGTCGTCGGCGTGCCAGGTGAAGTAGCCGAGCAGCCGCTCCGACTTGTTGCTGGTGCCGATCGGGAGGGCTTTGTGCAGCGCCGAGAGGTCGAACAGCACGATCATGCGCTCGCGCGCCATCACGTTGCCGCGGCGGGTCGGGTCGCCCCCCCCGTCGCCCACCTGCTGCAGGTAGCCGTCCACCGCGGGGGTGATGTCGATCGTGCGCGACTGAATGCCGAGCTGGTCGATGACCAGCTGCGCGTGCTCGAGGCTCTCGGGGCTCGACGTCTTGTAGGGCATGCGGACGCCGATCACGTTGTCCTTGCCGAGCGCCTCGACGGCGAGGAACGCGGTGAGCGACGAGTCCACGCCGCCCGACACGCCCACGATCCCGTGCGTGAAGCCGCGGCGGCGCACCACTTCGTCTTTGAGGAAGCTCACCAGCCAACGGCGGGCGAGCTCGCAATCCATCTGGAGCGGGTCGCCCTCTTCCACCCCCTTCCCCACGATGTGGATTGCGGATTGCGGATTGCGGATTGCGGATTGAGCAGACGCGCCATTGGTAGCCGGATCGAACTTCACGGCGGCACGCTTACGTTTCCCGCTCTCCGTTTCCCGTTTCCCGAGGTTCTTGATCAGGTGCGGCAGATTCACCTCGAGATCCGCGAGCAGCGGAGAATCCGCTCTCGCCCGCGTCAGCTCGTCGAGATCGAGGTCGTAGGTGAGCACCGCCTCCTCGAACAGCGGCCCGCGCAGCGCGATCTGACCGCCGGGGCTCACGACCACCGAGCCGCCCGGGAACCCCTTCCCCCCCTCGAACCCGACGAGGCTCGCGTACACCACGTACACGCCATGCTCCTCGGCGAGGTTGCGCAGGATGCGCTCCCAGCGCACCACGCTCGCGGGGAGCCGCACGCCCTCCTCGTCCATCCCGGTGCCGCGGGCGGGAGACGCACTCGGGACGAGGATCAGCTGGGCGCCCTCGAGCGCCGCGATCGTCCCCGCGATCGAGTGCCACGCGTCCTCGCAGATCAGGATCGCCGCGCGGCCCAAACGGGTGTCGAACGCGTGGATCTCGTGGCCCCGCTCCACGAACCGCTCCTCGTCGAACACACCGTAGGTGGGGAGAAAGACCTTCCGGTGGACGTGGCGGATGCCGGGTGTGCCACGGGGTGACGCGTGGCCGAGCGAGGCGTACAGGCACGAGTTGTAGAAGCGGTTCTGGAAGACCTCGTAGAAGCCGACCGCTACGTCGATCGGC
>Ga0209761_1000858_pt1 | contig 19301 bp, 20 predicted proteins | sample GraSoi013_1_40cm_4_FD_185818 | JGI IMG/M metagenome (GOLD analysis project Ga0209761, IMG submission 185818) | Grasslands soil microbial communities from the Angelo Coastal Reserve, California, USA - Sample 09_25_2013_1_40cm (SPAdes) (version 2) | ecosystem: Environmental > Terrestrial > Soil >...
GGTTACCGCGCGAAAAGGGAACCCTGTCCGCGCGATACGGAGTAGGGCGGTTCAGCGGGCTGGCTCGCGCCACGTACTATGGCGTCATCCACTACCGCAACCCCGGCGGGCCGGCCGGGGACGAGCGCTTCGGCGCGAAGACGACTCTCGACCTTGACCTAGGATACGACGTTGGTCGCGGTGTGAAGGTCAACGTGGGCGGCTCGAACATCTTCAACGTGTATCCGGACAAGCAGATCAACGCGGGCAACATCAGCTTCGGCCGCTTTGTCTACAGTCGACGGGTTACGCAGTTCGGGATGAACGGCGGGTTCTACTACGCGCGGCTGCTCTTGAGCCTGTAGCGGCCCGAGGCGATCAGGCCTGGTCGAGCGGGCGTCGCCACAGCGACGACCCGAAAGCCAGGCCGGCCACGATGACGTTGGCCACGATGATCGGGAGGGAGTGGATCAGCACGCCGTAGGTGGCCCACGCCAGGGCGGCGAGCCCCTGAACGCGGCGCAGGGTCGTCGATCGCTTGCAGAAGTAGGAGGTCGCGAAGATGGCCGTCGCGAGCCATCCGATCAGGTCAGGCATACCCGCGCCTCCCCTCCCGGATCACGCAACCAGCGGCGGCGCCGCGTCCGTGTCGCGGATCGTCAGGAGATCCGTCTGCACCTTGTCCCATTCCTGGAGCACGAGCCCGCGGGACTCGAACAGCGCATGAATGCCGCCCGCGTCCATGCCCACGATGTCCTCCAGGATGGGGACCAGCACGCTGACGGCGTCGTCGCTCAGGACGGTGCGCTTCGCAATCTGCGCGAGGTACTTGTTCTCGGACACCGCGATCGTGAGGCCATTCAAGCGGTTGACGTGCAGCATCACGTGAATGTCGGAGCTGCCGTCGCCCACGTAGATCACCCGGTCGTGGCCCACCGGCAACTGTGCGCGAAGCTCCTCGAGCAGGGCCACCTTGCCGTACCCGGCCGTGACCCGCTCGATCGACTGGATCTCGCCGGACGCGGGGTCGTAGTGGAATCGCGTTCCGTAGATGTGATCCGGCGGCACGATACCTTCGAGCGCCGACTGTATCACCTCCTGGGGAGCCGCGGAAATGACATAGAACGCGACGTCGTACCCGTCCAGCTCTCCGAGCAGGCGCGGTAGCAGGCTCAGGTTCTGCTTCAAACGGACGCGCTTGCCCACTTCGATCAGGTGCTCTTTCCTCACCCGCCGGTACTCCGGATCGTGGAGCAGCAGGTAGGCCAATTCCGCCCCCTGCTGCACCAAGTGGATGCGTGACAGCCCCGCGGTTTTCTCGCGAAAGTCGGAAATGCCGAGCAGCTCGCTCAGGACGATCCCCGAGTCGTTGAAGCTGAGCGTCTGGTCGAAATCACTCGCTAGCAGATATCTCTTCATTATCCTTCCTCTGGTTCCGGAAACCCGACGCCCCCGCCGGAGCAGCTCCGGGGGGGCGTCGGCGCAGCAGGATGCCGCCCAGCGGGCTGGTTCAGGGAGCTGCCCACCGCCGATTGAGGACCAACGCCGGGCACCGCATCGAGGTTCCAAGGTTCATGGAACGCACTCTAGACGGGCCGAGAGGGCCTGTCAAGGCTTCGTGCCTTGCGCGAGCAGGTGTCGCAGCACGTACTCGAGGATTCCGCCGTGGCGGTAATACTGCAGCTCCTGGGGCGTGTCGATTCGGACGGTGGCGGAGAACTGGACACCGGAGCCGTCAGGCCGCGTCGCCTTGACCACGAGCTCCTTGCCGCGCGGGAATCCCTCCGAAAGCACGGCGGCGAGCCCCGTGATCTCGAACACTTCTTTCCCGGTCAACCCCACATTCTCCGGCGTCTCGTTGGGCAGGAATTGGAGCGGCAGGATCCCCATCCCCACCAGGTTCGAGCGGTGGATCCGCTCGTAGCTCTGCGCGATCACCGCGCGCACACCGAGCAGCCGCGGGCCTTTCGCCGCCCAGTCGCGCGACGAGCCCGCGCCGTACTCCTTCCCCGCGATCACGATGAGCGGCACGCCCTCGGTCTGGTATTTCACCGAGGCGTCGTAGATCGTCATCTGCTCGCCGTCGGGGAGGTGCAGTGTGACCGGCCCCTCCGACCCCGGCGCGAGCAGGTTCTTGAGCCGCACGTTGGCGAACGTGCCGCGTACCATCACTTCGTGGTTGCCACGGCGCGCGCCGTAGGAGTTGAAGTCTTCGGGCTTCACCCCGTGGCCGATCAGGTACTGGCCGGCGGGGCTGGTCTTGCGGATGGAGCCGGCGGGCGAGATGTGGTCGGTGGTGATGCTGTCGGCCAGGAGGCACAGCATGCGCGCCCCGCGGATGTCCGTGACCGGCCCTGGCGTCCGCGGCATGCCGTCGAAGTATGGCGCCCGGCGGATGTAGGTCGAATCGGGCTCCCAGGCGAACCGATCGCCCGCGGGGACCGGAAGCCCGCGCCAGCGCTCGTCGCCCGTAAAGACCTCGCCGTACTGCTTGTGGAACATCGCCGACTTGATGGACGAGCGGACCACATCGTCCACGTCTTTGGCCGACGGCCAGATGTCGCGCAGATAGACGGGCTTCCCGTCCTCGCCCGTGCCGAGGGGCTCCGACTGGAGATCGAGATCAATCCGCCCCGCGAGCGCGTACGCCACGACCAGCGGCGGGGACGCCAGGTAGTTCGCCCGCACTTCCTGCTGGATGCGGCCCTCGAAGTTGCGGTTCCCCGAGAGCACCGCGCACACCACCAGCTCTCCCTCGGCGACCGCGGCGGACACGGCCTCCGGCAGGGGCCCGGAGTTGCCGATGCAGGTGGTGCAGCCGTAGCCCACGAGGTGGAACCGCAGCTCCTCGAGATACCGCATGAGCCCCGCCTGCTGGAGATAGTCCGTCACCACCTTCGAGCCGGGCGCGAGGCTGGTCTTCACCCACGGCTGCGCTTTGAGGCCCTTCTCCACGGCTTTCTTCGCGACGAGCCCTGCAGCGATCATCACCGACGGATTGGAGGTGTTGGTGCAGCTCGTGATCGCGGCGATCACGACGGAGCCGTGCCGCAGCTTGCAGTCCACGCCGTCGAGCTGCAGATCGATGTGGGTGCGGCGTCGGGGCGGCGCGTCCACCGCGGTCGCGACGTTGCCGCCCTCCGCCTCCCAGGGACCTGAGTTCACGACCGGCGCGATCGGCGACGTGGGCTTGACCAGCGCCGGGAGCGCGAGATGGAAGTTCCGGGCCAGATCGCGCAGCGACACCCGGTCCTGCGGCCGCCGCGGCCCGGCCAGGCTCGGCTCGACTGTCGCGAGGTCGAGCGACAGGGTATCGGAGTACACGGGCTCCGCCGCGGCGCCCGAGTGGAACAGCCCCTGCTCCTTCATGTACGCCTCGACCAGCTGCACCTGCTCCTTCGGCCGGCCGGTGAACTCGAGGTAGCGCAGGGTCTCCTGATCCACCGGGAAGATCCCCACGGTGGCGCCGTACTCGGGCGCCATGTTGCCGATGGTCGCGCGGTCGGCGAGGGGCAGGGTGGCGATCCCGGGACCGTAGAACTCGACGAACTTTCCGACCACTCCCTTCTTGCGGAGCATCTCCGTCACGGTCAGCACGAGGTCGGTCGCGGTCGCGCCCTCGCTGAGCTTGCCGGTAAACCGGAAGCCCACGACCTGGGGGATCAGCATCGAGACCGGCTGCCCCAGCATCGCGGCTTCCGCCTCGATCCCCCCAACGCCCCAGCCGAGCACGCCCAGCCCGTTGATCATCGTGGTGTGCGAGTCGGTGCCCACGAGGGTGTCGGGATAGGCTTGCGGCATCGACCCTTGGCGACTTGGCGAGTTGGCGTCTGCTGAGCCGCCGGGACCCGTAAAGACGACCCGTGCCAGGTACTCGAGGTTGACCTGGTGCACGATGCCGGTGTCGGGCGGCACGACGCGGAATCCCTGGAACGTGCGCTGCGCCCACCGCAGCAGGGCGTACCGCTCGCGGTTGCGCTGGAACTCGAGGTCGGCATTCACCTGGAACGCGGTAGGCGTGCCGAACTCATCCACGATCACGGAGTGGTCGATCACGAGCTCGGCGGGGAGCAGCGGGTTGACCTGTTTCGGGTCGCCGCCCATGCCTTGCATCGCGTCGCGCATGGCGGCGAGGTCCACGACCGCCGGAACGCCGGTGAAGTCCTGCATGAGGACGCGCGCCGGCATGAAGGCGATCTCGTCGTCGGGCGTCTTCTTCGGGTCCCAGCGCGCGAGTCGCTCGATTTCCGCTGGGGCCACCGTGCGCCCGTCCTCGCGGCGCAGCAGGTTCTCGAGCAGGATGCGGAGCGAGTACGGGAGGCGAGCGACGGGGAGGCCGCGTCGCTCGAGCGCGTCCAGCCGGAAAATCTCGAAGGTGCCGCCGGCGGCCTTGAGCGCCGCGCGGGCCCCAAAGGTGTTCGATGTCGTCATTCCACGACCTTCACGCCGGCGACGAAGTACTGCGTCTCTCCGAAGCAGCTCGTCGGGATGCCCATGTGCTGTTGGTAGGTCAGCGCCACGCGCTTGCCCATGGCCTGGTTGATGCGTGCGGCGACGGAATCGTCCCGCACCGTGAAGTAGAACTTCTCCGACATCGTCCCCGGGATGGATACGAGCGCCAGCTCGCCCTCCCAGGTCTTACAGATCCACCCCTTCTTGGAGAACTTCTGCACGTAGCCGGCGCGCTCTCCGCTCGAGTAGGTCCACGTCAGGGCCGTCCAAGTATACAGGACCAACAGGAGCACGAGCACGATCGGCACGGCGGCGATGATCAGCTTGTGGGTCCGCGACAGCGTGAAGTTCACGGGGGGAAGTTAACCTCGTACGTCTCCGTCTTGTACGGCGCGAACCCACGCTTCTGGTAGTTCGGCAGCGCGTGCGGGTGATCGAGGGTGCAGGTATGCAGCCACACGCGCGAGGGGCCGAGGGCCCAGGCGTCGCGCACCGCGCAGGAGAGGAGATGCTTGCCGAGGCCCTGGCCGATCGCGTCCGGGAGGAGCCCGAAGTAGGCGATCTCGACGGAGCGGTCCTCGGGCACCCGGCGCAGCTCGTACCACCCCGCGAGCGCGCCGCGGCGCCGCGCGACGTGCAGCGTGATCCCGGGCTGCGCCAGGTGCGCGCGGATCTCTTCGTCGGTCCAGTCCCAACGGTCGCGCCAGTGGTAGGCCTCGCCGACGGTGTGGTAGCACTCGCGATACAGCTCAGGCGTCGGCCGCTCGACCCGCTCGATCACGAGGTCGGGGAACGCGCCAAACCCCGGTTTGAATTGGGTCGCCCGCGAGAGCTCCAGATATGTGCGTGTGGCCTGCATGTGCGTCCTAAGCGTCTTGGCGTCTGTGCGTCTTGGCGTCTATTTTCTTGCCATGACCTTCAACCGCATGGGGACCGTTCCCCTCCCGCTCGCGCTGCACCTCGCGAGCTACACGGTACTCGGACTGTTCTGCTTCTTCGCGGGGTCGCTCAATTTGATCGACCCCGTCAAGATCCCGCACGGCCTGATGTTCCTCGCCGTGTGCGGGTTCAGCTGGGGCTACGTCTTCGGCATCCTGATGGCGCGGAAGGAAGTCGTGATCCTCGGCTTCCTCGCGAGCGCCGCCTGGCTCGTCGTCGCCGCCGTCGGGGCCGCCCGGTTCGGGTTCGACTGGCGGCTCACCGCCCTGCTGGTGGCGCTCGGGGCCTCGGGCCTGATCGTGCTCGGGTTCTACCGCAGCCGCATCCTGGAGCACTGAGCGCCGGCTCAGCCGAGGTGCCTCGTCTCCACATGCTCGGGGGCGGCCGGCAGCTCGACCACGAACCTCGCGCCTCCGAGCTCCGACTCTTCGATCCAGATCTTCCCCCCGACCTCGGTCACCACGCGCTGGCAGATCGCGAGACCGAGGCCCGTACCCTCGTCGGGGCCCTTGGTGGTGAAGAAGGGATCGAAGATGCGGCCACGGATCTCCCGGGGAATGCCCGGCCCCGAGTCGTCCACCGTCAACCGGACCCAACCCTCGCGGGCCTGCGTCCGGAGCTGGACGATGGCGGGCTTCCGGCCGCGCACCACGTACTCCGCATTGGTCACGAGATTGATCACGACCTGCTGCAGCTCCTGACCCAGGCCCAGCACGGCGGGCGCGGACTGGTCGAGCGTCGTACGAAACTCGACGCTCTCGGCGCGCAGCACCCGTTGACGGATCTCGGCTACGTCGTGCACCAGGTCGTTCATCTGGACCCGCGTTGGGGTCGTGTCGGCGCGCCGGGCGAGTCGTAGCAGGCTGCGGACGATCCGCGCGGCACGATCCACCTCACGCGTGATGGTCGCCGCCGTGGTGCTGGTGTCGGGATCCTTGCTGGCGCGGCCGAGCAGCTCCGCCTCCATCCGGATCGCCGCCAGCGGGTTGTTCACCTCGTGCGCCACGCCGCTGGCGATCTCGCCGACGGTCGCGAGCTTCTCGCGCGCGATCAGCTCGCGCTGCGCGCGCAGCTCGTCGGTCCGGTCGTACAGCGCCACCAACAGGTTGTCCGGTCCGACGCCCGAGAGCCCGGTGATGGTGCAGTCGCAGATGCGGCGATCCCCGGACGGCTGGGTCACGAGCACCCGCCCGTGCCACGGGGTGCCGTCGCGCGGGCGCGCCAGCACGAGGTGCAGCGAGATCTCGCTGGGGGACAGGCCGAGCGCCTCGAGATGCATCCCGAGCGCCTGTGCTTCGGACGGGATGCCCAGCAGGCGGCACGCCGCCTGGTTGAGCTGCTGGACGCGGCCGCTCCGCTCCACCAGCGCCATCGGGAGCGGGCTGCCGTCCACCATGGCATGGGCCCGTTCCGCCGCGGCGCGGGCGCCGCTCACCGCTTCTGAGAGCTCGAGCCCGCCGGCGATATAGGCCGCCACCGCGGTGAGATACTGGAGCTCCATGAGCGTGAAGGGCAGCGGCTGCTCCGCATCGGTGCGCAGGTAGCGCACCACTCCCACCGCGCCCGCGACGCCGCTCGAGGTCCGCAGGGGCGCGATCATCGCGGCCCGCGCCATGCCGGACGGCGACAACGCGCGCTGGGCGTCGGCTTCGCTCAGAATGTCGTCGGTGAGAAACGGCTCACCGGTCCGGATCACGCGTCCTGTGGCGCTCGCATCGATCGCGATCTCGGCACCGTCGAGCTCCACGCACTGTCCCACGGTCGACGCGACGCGCAGCGTGTCGGGACCGTCGCCACGCAATGCCACGTACGCGCCCTGGGCATCGACCAGGCTCGTGACGCTCTGGAGCGTGTAGCGGAGTAGCAGCTCGCGCTCCGGCGCCGCCAAGAGCCAGCGCGACAGCTCCACCAGGAACGTGCCGAGCCGGCGCTCGCGCTCGAGCCCGCTGCGACGTGCCACCATGACGGCCAGATGCGTCGCGATCTCGATCGTGGAGCGCAACACCTCGCCGGGGAAGCCGGCCGGGAGCCCCTCGAAGCGCGCGCTCACATGACGGCCCTCGGCATCGTGGTAGTCCGCGAGGAACGTCTCGCCCTCCTTGCCGGGTGCGCCCGCTTCGAGCGTCCCCGATTCGCTCAGTCCCCTGTACGTGAGCTGGACGCGCGCGTCCCCCGCGCACTCGCTGAGGATCTCGGTGGCGGTCTGCCAGAAGGCGCGTGTCTGCCTGGCTTTGCCGGCTTCCGTCAGCAGCTTCCGAATTGGGTAGAGCATTCACTGCAAACTACGTCACGAACAAACGTCGCGGAACGACGTCACGAGACGGCGTCACGAAACACCGCCCAGTACGTCGCTTCGTGACGGCTCTTCGTGACGATCTTCCGTGACGACTCTCCGTGACGACGTCTTAGGGATTGGTGGGCCGGATGTCCAATTCACTTATCATAGCCCGATCCGACACCGTCAGCGTGGACAGCACGGCGTGCGCCACGTCCTCGGCCGTGAGGGCGCGGTCGCGGGCGGGGCGCACGCGCTCCCGCTTGTCCATGAACGGCGTCGCCACGGAGCCCGGGCAGATCGCCACGACGCGGACGCCGTGCTTGCGCACCTCGAGCATCAAGCTCTTGGAGAAGCCGAGCACGGCGTGCTTGGACGCACAGTACGCCGTCCCACCCTCGACGCCGTTCTTCCCCGCGAGCGACGCGATGTTCACGATCGTGCCGGTCCCGACGTCCAGCATGCTCTTCAGGAACGCGCGGGTAACGAGATACAGGGAGCGCACGTTCACGCCCATCGTCTCGTCCCAGTCCTCAAGCGAGAGCTCCACGAGCGGCCTGAACCGCCCGATCCCGGCGTTGTTCACGAGCACCTGCGGCGCGCCCCGCTCCCGGGTCACGAACGCCGCGAAGGCATCCACGCAGGCGGGGTCGGAGACGTCGCACCGCATGCCGATGGCGTCGATCCCGTCCGCCTTCAGGTCGCGCGCCGTAGCGCGTACATTGGCCTCGGTACGCGCGCAGATGGCGACTCGCGCCCCCGCCCGTCCCAGTGCGAAGGCCGTGGCGCGCCCGATTCCTTCGGTGGCGCCGGTCACAACGGCGAGCGAGCCGGCAAGGTCCATAGGGGCAGGAATATACGACGCTCCCGGGCGCGCGCGCGGGAACCCCGCGGCGTTGTAGAATGATATGACGGAGGTCAGCGCCATGAACGCAGCAGCCGTACTCGTTTCCGACGAGACGGTCGTCCCACCCCACGCTTCATCCCACCCCCTCCCGCCGCGCGAGGACGAGCTGCTCGATGCCTACTCCCGGGCGGTGACCGGGGCGGCCGAGAAGGTCGGTCCTGCCGTCGTGAGCGTCGAGGTGCGACACCGGGTCGAGCGGCGAGGCCGCCCTGCGCGGGAAGTGCCGGGCAAGGGCTCGGGGTTCGTGTTCACTCCCGACGGGTTCGTCCTGACGAACAGCCACGTGGTGCATGACGCCACGCGCATCGAGGTCGCGTTCGCCGACGGTCGCCCGGTGCCGGCGGCGCTCGTGGGGGACGACCCCGATACCGATCTGGCCGTGATCCGGGTCCCGCCCGTCTCGCTCACCGTCGCCGAGTTCGGCGACTCGGCCGCGCTGCGGGTCGGGCAGCTCGTCGTCGCCATCGGCAACCCCCTCGGCTTCCAGAGCACCGTCACGGCCGGCGTCGTGAGCGCCCTGGGCCGCTCGTTCCGCTCGGTCGGCGGGCGTCTGATCGACGACGTGATCCAGACCGACGCGGCATTGAATCCCGGGAACTCCGGCGGGCCGCTGGTGGATGCACGGGGCCGCGTGGTGGGCGTCAACACTGCGGTGATCCTTCCCGCCCAGGGGATCTGCTTCGCCGTGGGCATCAATACGGCGAAGGTCGTGACCGGCCAGCTGATCCGGCACGGCAAGATCCGCCGCGGCCGGATCGGGGTCGCGGGGCAGAACGTTCCCCTGCTCCGGCTGGCGCAGCGGGCGCTCGGGGTCGACGCGAAGAGCGGCGTGCTGGTGACCGGTGTGGAGCCGGACAGCCCGGCGGCACGCGCGGGGCTCACGTCCGGGGACATCATCATCGGTTTCGACGGGCAGGCCGTATCGGGGATCGACGACCTGCACCGCTTGCTCGTCACCGAGCGGATCGGTGCACGCACGACCATCGCCGTTCTGCGCAACGCCGACCGGCTCGAGCTGCCGATCGTCCCGGAGGAGTCGGAGACTCGGACTCGTTGAGAAAGGAAGCTGCCATGGCCGACACGAATCGCGTTGCTGCGGGTCCGCTCCCTCCCGGGACTCCCGCGCCCGACTTCACGCTCCACAGCGCGCCGGATCGGACCGTCTCGCTGCGTGACTACCGCGGCCAGCCCGTCATCCTGGCGTTCTATCCCGCGGACTGGAGCCCGGTCTGCGGCGACCAGATGTCGCTCTACAACGAGGTGCTGTCGGAGTTCGAGGGCTACGGCGCCAAGCTCCTCGGCATCTCCGTGGATGGCGTCTGGTGCCACGCCGCATTCGCCGGCGACCGGAAGCTGCGCTTTCCCCTGCTCGCGGACTTCGAGCCGAAGGGGGCCGTGGCGCGCCGTTACGGCGCCTACCGTGACGACGACGGATTTACCGAGCGAGCGTTGTACGTCATCGACGGCGACGGGGTCATCCGCTGGAGCTACGTCTCACCGATCGGCGTGAATCCCGGCGCGGATGGTATCCTGCGCGCCCTGGCCGCGGTGGCACGCGAGCGAACCCCCGCGTGAGGAGGCGCGACGCGGCCGCCGCGCTGACGCTGCCCGTGGGCAAGCGGGACCACATCCAGGGCTCGACCGATGCGGCCGTTACGCTGGTCGAGTACGGCGACTACGAGTGCCCGCACTGCGGGCGCGCGTACCCCATCATCAAGGCGATCCAGCAACGGATGGGACCGAGACTGCGGTTCGTGTACCGTAACTTCCCGTTGCGCGAGAGCCACCCCCACGCGCAGCACGCGGCGGAGGCCGCGGAAGCCGCGGGTGCGCAGGGCAAGTTCTGGGAGATGCATGACCGCCTGTTCGAGCGGCAGTTTGCACTCGACGGCGAGTATCTGATCGAATACGCGGGCGACGTAGGCCTCGACGTCGCGCGTTTTCGGAAGGAGCTCTCAGACCGGGTGTACGAGCCCCGGGTGCGAGAGGACTTCCGCAGCGGTGTCACGAGCGGCGTCAACGGGACGCCGACCTTTTTCATCAACGGCGTGCGGCACGACGACTCATGGGACCTCGAGCCGCTGCTCTCGGCGCTCGAGGAAGCGACGGTCGCTAGGCGCTGATCGCGCCCGGAAATCGCGCCGGGTCGGGAGTGAATCCCGGGAAAATCGCGGAGAGGTCCGTCGCGCCCAGATGGCGCGTCAGGAGCTCGGCGAACAGATCGCGGAAGTCGGTGGTCACAGCGACGTCCCGGCCCTCGAACCGCTGCGCGGGATCGAGCCCGGGCCACTTCCCCAGGACCCTACCCCCTTGCACCGGGCCGCCCAGCACCAGCATGGCCGTCGCGTGCCCGTGATCGGTGCCCGAGCTCCCGTTCTCCCGCACGGTGCGGCCGAACTCGGACATCGTGAGCACGACGATGTCGCGCATCCCATCGCCCAAGTCGCGGGTGAAGGCCGCGAGGGCCTGCCCCAACTCGCCCAACCGGCCCGCCAGCTGCCCCTCGGTCGCTCCCTGATTCACGTGCGTATCCCACCCCGTCACGTCCGCGAACGCCACCTGCAGCCCGACATCGGCCTTGATGAGCTGGGCGATCTCGAGCAGGGCCTTTCCGAGCCTGCCGCCCGGGTAGTCGGCCCCGTTCGCGGGTCGGTACCGGCCGGGGTCCAGGCGCTTGAGCATCTGCACCGCTGCGAACGCTTCCCGGGAGGACGTCGAGAGCAACCCCGTCGCCGAGCCGGCGTACAGCTCCTCGAAGGCGCGGGTGAGCCGGTCGCGCGCGGCGGGCTGTGGCGCGCGCAGGCCGAAGGCTTGCAGGTCGTCGATCGCGAGGCTCGGCGCGGTGCCCGCGAGGATCCGGGGCAGCTGGGGACCGAACGCGACCGCACGGAACGGCGTGTCCTGGTGCTCACGATCGTGCTGGCAGTAGCGGTTGAGCCAGCCGTCCGGCGTCGCCTTCACGCCCGGTGTGCCCGACTCCAGATAATCTTGTGCATCGAAGTGACTCCGAGTCGCGTCGGGGGAGCCGATCGCGTGGACGGCGGCGAGGGTCTTCGAATCCCACAGGGGCTTCAGCACGGCGAGGCGGGGGTGCAGGCCGAAGTACCCGTCCAGGTCCAGGACGTCCTTCTCGGGCACGGCGATCCGGGGCCGTTCCCGATAATAAATGGGGTCACCATGAGGGACGATCATGTTGAGCCCGTCCACAGCGCCGCGCTGGAAGAGACACACCAAACTGCGGCGGTCAGGTGGACCGGCGGACGGGCGGACCGCGAAGGCGGCTCGGGCGAGAAATAACGGATCCAGGCCGACACTGAAGAGTGCAAGGCCGCCCGACTTTACGAAGACACGTCTCGAAATGGTCATTGTCTCTGAAACTCCGGTCCACCAATCGTGAGGCCGACCGCGAGGGCGCGCGCTTGCATGGGGTCGCTGATGCCTGCCACCTGACGCCTGAGCACTTGCTTCGTGTTCTCGGACATCGTCCCGCCCAGAATCTTCTCGTTGACGACGCCGATCAATTGGTCGGCGTCTCCTGCCGAAACGATGGAGTCGAGCACGACCGTCACGCCTGGCAGCTTGCCCGCCGCCAGCGCGACGGCGGCGTTCATCCGATCGAGCAGCGCACCGCTGTTCACCCACGCCGCTTCCCGCTCAGGGTACCCGTCGGGAGCGACATGGAGATACAGCGGCTCGCCGAGGCGCGCCACCACCTGCGCCAGGCGGGGAGAGGTGTCGGGCTCGGCGGCGACCGCCCGCGCCGCGCTGACCACGAACTCGAGCGGCGTCTTTACCTTGACGCGCACATTCTGCGCCGCCCAGAAGTCGGGGCCGTGAAATATGGCCCGCAGCACTTCGCGCATGTCACCGCTCGAGCGTTTCCACGCCGCCACGGCGTCGTCCACGCAGCCGTCGGGTGGATCGTCGTTCACGAATCGTTGGCACAGTTTGCGGCTCACATGGTGCATCGTGGCTGGGTGGTTGGCCAGGAGCTTGAGGAGCCGGATCCCTTCGTCCATGTCGCGGCGGCCCTCAAACCTGACACCCAACACCTGCTTTTCCCCGCGGTCGTGCGCCCAGCCGTGGAACTCGAAGTCTCCGCCCTCTTGGGGACGCTCGATGCTCCAGCCGGTGAAAATGCGCGCCACGTCGATCACGTCCTTCTGCGTGTAGCCGCCGTCCACCCCCAGCGTGTGCAGCTCGAGCAACTCCCGGGCGTAGTTCTCATTGATCCCTGTTGGCATGCGCTCGAGGGCGCGCCGACGCATCGAGTCCTGCCGCGCAGGGTCTCGCATCGGACCGAACCGACCCGGTCGCGGGCCCAAGAAGGGCCGGGCGCGGACGCGTAGCGCCGCGGGCGGGACGGAGCCGGGCGCCACGCTCTCCCAATTGTCGAGGTAGAACAGCATTGCGGGGCTCTTGGCGGTGGCGATCAGAAGGTCCTCGAACTTGCCCATCGCGCGCGGGCGAATCGTGTGCTCGATGTAGTCGGGCGTGAGGAAGCGATCGGCGCCCTTCGCGAAGTAGACGTTGAAGTGATTGGTCCAAAAGTCCACCATGACCTCGTACAGCTGTCGCTCGGCGAGCGCGGCCCGGACGACCGCCAGGTCGGCGAATTCGCCCGCGAGGCGCCGGCCCCGTTGTGCGATCGGGTTCGCCTCGGACTTGTCGGCCATCGTGTCAGCCGCGGCGGCCAGCTTGCGCTCCCGCCGCTTGCGCTGCACCTCGGTGTACATTGCGGCGAGGTCGCCGCGGTCGTACCGGAGGATCTGGAATTGACGCTCCCGCTCGGCGAGACGCTCGTTGTCGATCTCGTCGGGCGAGAGCTGCCGGTCGATCCAGCGCATCACCCCCTCGGCGGCCACGCGCGGCACGTCGCCGGGTCGGGGTCCGTACGCGAGACGGTTCAGGGCGTGGAACGCCGAGTCCTGTGGGGTGAGGGCGGTTCCTTGCATCGTGGATTGTAGGGGCGCAGCATGCTGCGCCCCTGCGATGGGCAGCGCGACACCCGCGACCACGAGACCGCGCCAAACGACCCGGTTTTTCATGCGGTTATATTGACGCACCGTCCCTTGGAGAAGTTAAGGTCGTGACGGCCTCGACGCCCCGCTTCATCCCGCACGGCATCGTACCGCGGGCCAGGAGCCCGCTTTCCGGACCCGACGGCAAGCCGCCGACCTGGTCGGAGCGGCTGCAGGCCCTCAAGTACGTGCCCCCCCTCCTCCGGCTCGTCTACCAGACCCACCGCGGCTACACCGTGGCGATCCTCGCGCTCCGGGCGCTCCGCTCGTTCATCCCGCTCGCCGTCCTGTGGATCGGCAAGCTGATCATCGATGGCGTGATCGCCGCCATGCAGGTGCGCGCGGCCGGAGGCGTGGTGGACTGGTGGTCGCTCGCGGGTCTCGTGGGGCTCGAGCTCGGCATCGCCGTCGGCGGCGAGGTGTTGGCCCGCCTCTCGTCGCTGTTCGAGAGTCTGCTCGGCGACCTGTTCTCGAACCGCATCAGCGTGCGGCTGATGGAGCACGCGGCCACTCTCGACCTGGCCCAGTACGAGGACCCGGAGACCTACGATCACCTGGAGCGTGCGCGTCGCCAGACCGTGGGGCGCATCGGGCTCGTCGCGCTGCTCCTGGCCACGGCCCAGGACCTCGTCACCCTGATCTCGCTCGCGGCGGTGCTGCTCGTGCAGCTCCCGTGGCTGCTCTTGCTGCTGGTGGTGGCCGTCGTGCCGTCGTTCCTGGGCGAGACCCACTATGCGGCGCTGGGCTACTCGCTGCTCTTCCAATGGACCCCGGAGCGGCGGCTGCTCGACTACCTCCGCTACGCGGGCGCGTCGGACGAGATGGCGAAGGAGGTGAAGCTCTTCAACCTGTCGGACTTCCTCGTGGGTCGGTACGCCAAGCTGTCCGACGAGTTCTACGACGCCAACAAGCGGCTGGCGATCAGGCGCAACGTGGTGTCGACCGTGTTCGTCACGATCGGCACGCTCGGCTACTACGGCGCGTACGCGGTGACGATCTACCTGACGGTGCTGGGCCGGTTCTCGATCGGCGCGCTGACCTTCCTCGCTGGCTCGTTTCGCGCCAGTCGCGACCTGATCCAGCGCATCCTGCTCTCGCTGTCACAGGTGTTCGAGCAGAGTCTGTATCTGTCGGACCTGTTCACCTTCTTCGACGTGCAGCCGCGCGTGACGTCCAAGCCGGGGGCGCAGCCGGTGCCGGTGCCGATCCGCCGGGGATTCGCGTTTCAGGACGTGGGGTTCCGCTACCCCGGCTCGGACCGCTGGGCGGTGCGGCACCTGACGTTCACGTTCGAGCCGGAGGAGCGAATCGCGCTGGTGGGGGAGAACGGGGCGGGGAAGACGACGCTCGTGAAGCTGCTCGCGCGGCTGTACGATCCGGACGAAGGCCGCATCCTGCTCGACGGCGTGGACCTGCGGGAGTACGACCTGGGCAGCCTGCGGAAGAACATCGGGGTGATCTTCCAGGATTTCGTGCGCTACGACTTCGTGCTGAAGGAGAACATCGGGGTGAGCCAGGTCGAGGCGCTGGAGGACGACGCGCGCGTGCGCGAGGCGGCGCGCCGCAGTCTGGCCGACTCGGTCGCGTCCCGGCTCGCCAAGGGGTACGACCAGATGCTCGGCCGGCGGTTCGACGGCGGAGTCGAGCTGTCGGGAGGGGAGTGGCAGAAGGTCGCGCTGGGGCGGGCCTACATGCGCGACGCCCAGGTCCTGATCCTCGACGAGCCCACCGCGTCGCTCGACGCCCGCGCCGAGTATGAGGTGTTCCTGCGGTTCGCGGAGCTCACCAGGGGGCGGATGGCCGTCCTCATCTCGCATCGCTTTTCAACGGTGCGGATGGCCGACCGGATCCTGGTGCTCCAGGGCGGCGAGCTGGTGGACCAGGGGACGCACGCGGAGTTGGTGGCGCGGGGCGGGTTGTACGCGGAGCTGTTCAGCCTGCAGGCGGCGGGGTATCGGTGATCCACCAAGCTCGGGTGATGGAACCCCCGGTGGCCGTCACCACTCCGCGTCGCTCGCGTCGGCTCGCGGAGGAGATCGCATTCGTATTCAAGGCGGCGCGGCCGGGTTTTTGGCTCACCTCGATCTGGTTCTATCAAGCGGAGTTCTGGCTCGGTCTCCTCTATGTGACCTTCCCGCTGGGTGTGCTGATCTACGGCTGGAACGACGTCGTCGACTTCGAGGCGGATCGATTCAACCCGCGCAAAGGAACGTACCTGTTTGGGGCGCGCGGCACACCGGAACGCCGCGCTGATCGTTGCCACCGCGATCTACAATTGTCGGCCGTTCGCGTTCAAAGGACGCCCCGGGCTCGACCTGCTGAACCAAGCGGGTTACCTGCTCGTCTTCGTCCTCGCGAGTTGGCTGAGCCATGTCTCCCAGGTGCCATGGTTCACGTTCCTGTTCGGTGCCATGTTCGCGATGCACTCCCATCTGTTTGGCGAAATCATGGATTTGGAACCCGACCGACGCGCCGGCCGTCGGACGCTCGCCGGTGTCCTCCACGCAAGGCCGGCAAAGTGGCTCTTGATCGCGTTTCTCGCTGTTGAAGCCGTGCTGATATGGACGTGCGCCCGCGATCCGTGGCTCGCTGCATTCCTCGTGGGAAGCGCTGGCTGGTTCGTGCTGGACGTGATGCTGGTGTGGCGTGATCGCCCTTACTCGCCAGGGGAGATGCGGCTGTTGTTTCTCGCCTGGAATGCCGTGGCCCTCGCTTCAATGCCCTGGATGTGGCACGCGGCTTCGCTAGCGCCAAGGTAGGCCGTCGTCATGGTCCTGCTTCGAACGTGTAGCACCACGCCTCACCCTCGAGCACCGTCTCACCCGTCTGCCGGGTCACCTTGATCATGAGCTGACACACCGGCTTCGTCGCGTGCACGCTCGTGACCTCGGCTTCCGCCGTGATCGTGTCGCCGATGTAGACCGGTGCCGTGAACTTCCAGCTCTGGCTCAGGAACACAGTGCCCGGCCCGGGCAGATCCATTGCCACCAGGGCGTGCAGCAGTCCGGTCGTGAGCCCACCCTGAACGACCAGCTTGCCGAATTTGGTCCGAGCGACGAACTCGCGATCGAAGTGGAGCGGGTTGTAGTCCCCCGTGAGCTTCGCGTAGGTCGCCACGTGCTCGGGCGTCAGTGTGAGGCCACGACGCGCCTTCTGACCGACCGCGGCGCTCATGCCAGATAACGCTCCCGCAGGATCGCGACATGGTGGCGCTCGTGGCCGGCGATGATCCAGGCGAGCGCGCGCACCGTAATCGGGTTGTTGTTGGCCGTCCCGCGGCGGGCCAGCGCCTCGGCGTCCATCCCCGAGAGCAGGGCGATCGTCGCCCGTCGCACGGCGTCGAGCTCGCCGGCGAGGTCCTTGAGCGATCGGGCATCGAACCTCCCGGCCGGCGTCCAGGCCTTCTCATCGAAGCCGGGTAGCGGCGTGTCGTCGGCGCGCGCGAACCGCAGCGCCCGGTAGCAGAAGACGCGCTCGGTGTCCGCCAGGTGTCCGATCACTTCCTTGATGCTCCACTTGCCCGGCGCGTAGCGATGCACGGCCTTCGCGTCGGAGAGGCCGGCCAGGAGCTGCTGTGTCTCGCGCCGCTGGTCCTCGAGGACGTTCAAGAGGTCTCCCTTGGGGGCCTTCGAGATGTAGGTCTCATAATACGGCACGTATTCCGACGGCGCGGGGCGCGGGATCGTCATGCGACCCTCCGCGGTCCCTTGGGCGTACTTGCCTTGCCTTTGGCGGGCCCCGGGAACCGGGCGAGCCGCGCCTGGGCGTCGGGCATCCGCATGATGACCTGCTCCAGCTTCTCGAGGTAGCCGGGGTTGTTGAGCAGTCCGCGCAGCTCGGTGAGGAACGGCTGGAGCCTCGCGTACACCATGATGTGCTCGCCGTTCGCGTCGGCGAACATCTGCTCGTCGATGGCACCGTGGAGCACGAGCGTGGCGGCCATACTCCAATACGTGGTCACCATCCGGTAGTACGCGCTTCGCTTTCCTCGATAGGCCTCGAGCACGTCCTGCGCCGTTTGGGGGCGGAACTCCTCTCGGAACCAGGCCCGCGCCTTGCGCATCACCGGCTCGCGGCGCAGGTCGTACAGCTTGAGCAAGAGATCGGCACTTTCGTATTTGACGGTCATGGGTGGCTCCGTTGGCATGACAATGAGTGAAGTTACGCGGATGCCTGAGTCGCGGCGACCCAGGCCCGCCAGGTCTCCTCCGCCGGGCCTACGGTGAGCTGCTGCTGCTGGCGGACCAACGGCATTCGGAGGAGCAGCGGCTCGAGGGTGAGCTTCTCGAGCCAGCGGTCCTCGGATAGGAGCGCCGCCTTGAGGCCGAGTTCGGTGAAGCGCTTCGCGTCCCGGTCGATCAGTCCTTGCACCCCGAACTTCTGCGCGAAGCGCCGCAGCTCGCCGAGCGACGCGGCGCGCTCGTTCAGGTCCACGAAATGGGTCGTGATCCTGCGCTCCGCGAAGAAGCGGAGGGCAGCGCGCGTGTCGGCGCTCTTCCGGATCCCGAAAATCTGGACTTCCACTCAGCTGCCGGTGGAGAACCGGACCGCGCCGAGGTCCACCAGCCCCTGGAGCGTTTGGCGCAGCTCGGCCGCCTGCAAGCCCGCTCCCGCCGCGAGCTGCTCGAGCGTCCGCTTGCCGTCGGCGAGCTCGATCACCGCCGCCACGCCCGAATCGCTCTTCGCCACCGCGACCCGTCCGTGCGGCGACCGTGCGACGAGGAGCCTCGTGGGCCGCTCCGGTGCCTGCGGTACGTCCGTCCAGGGCTGGAGCAGCTTGGGGAGGACGGCGGGAAGATCGAACGCCAGCTCCAGCAGGACCGTTCCCTCTACCGTCTCGGGACGGTACCGCTCCCCGGGACCGGCGGGGACTCCTTTAGGGCTCCCCGCTCCCCCCCCACTGTCGGAGTCACGCCAAACTCGGGGTCCCGCCTCGACCACCATCATCGCTTCCTCGTACCGCAGGAGGTCGGCCAAATAGGGGACGGGCGCCCCGCCGGCGGCAACTTGGGCCGTCACGAGCCGCGCCACCGCACCTGCCGTCTCGCGGCTGCCGAGCACCAGCGTGGGGAGCAGTGCGTCGAACGCCGGGGACTTGAGGATGGCCTCGGGCGCGCGGCCCGTCACGCGGGCCAAGGCGCGCGAGTACTTGAAGAAGTGGACGATCCGCTCGTAATAGAAATGGCGCGCCAAAAACCGCGCGTAACGCTCCACGCGGCCGGGATCGGCGAGCCCCCGCCGCCGCCAATCGGCCGACGCGCGGTAGGGCGCGTCGGCGAGCGCGCGAATCACATCGTCCTGCAGGGCGCGATCGCTCGACAGGCGGGTCACGGCGGGTCTGCCGGGTCGCAGCGGCGCACGCGTACCACGGCGGTTCGACCGTCGGAGACGACTTTTTGGCCGGAGACGTTCCGCGCCTCGGTGACCGCGCCGGGAAGACGCATGTAGTCCAGCAGATCGCCGCACCCGCTCGCCTCGAGATCGTGTACCACCCGGTCTCGCTCCCAATCGATGTGCGACTCGATGCGATGCGTCGCCTGCGGCTCCCACGGCTTGAAAATCACCCCGACATCCTTGTTCGCGGCGCCGACCCAGACCAGCGAGAGACTGTCGAGCAGCCAGATCCGGATGTGATGACGAATCCGGACATTCGGACCCGCCAGCTCATACGCGAGGTCCTGCGGCCGTCCCTCGAAGTACTGCGTGCTCACGGGGGCGGTCATGGCGG
>Ga0209761_1000860_pt1 | contig 19286 bp, 13 predicted proteins | sample GraSoi013_1_40cm_4_FD_185818 | JGI IMG/M metagenome (GOLD analysis project Ga0209761, IMG submission 185818) | Grasslands soil microbial communities from the Angelo Coastal Reserve, California, USA - Sample 09_25_2013_1_40cm (SPAdes) (version 2) | ecosystem: Environmental > Terrestrial > Soil >...
GGTGTCGGCCGAGTTCACGGGGGCGAAACCGGCGGGCGGAACGATCGTGCGCCAGCTGCCGGTGAGCGTGTCGGGCGGCGTGCCGGCGATCGTGACCGCCGCGCCGTCGGGAGCGTCGCATCTCAAGGTCACCGCCAAGTCGCTCGAGGAGCTGCGGGAGAAGAAGCTCGAGCTGCTGCTCGAGATCTCGAAGGAGCTGTCCAAGCAGCAGGAGCTCGACCGGCTGCTCGATAAGGTCGTCGAGTTCACGTTCCAGGTGATGAACGTGGACCGCGTCTCGATCCTGCTGCTCGAGGCCACCTCCGGCGAGCTCGTGCCCCGGATCTCGCGGGGGCGGACGGCGCAGTCGTCCGCTTCGAAGCATGTGCCGCAGTCGATCGCCCGCAAGGTGGTCGAGGACCGCGTCGCCATCCTGTCGGACAACACGGCGGCCGACGAGCGGTTCAAGGGGAAGTCGATCCTGATCCAGAGCGTGCGGAGCGCGATGTGTACCCCACTCATGGGGACGGACCAGAAGGTGCTCGGCATCCTCTACGTGGACAACCTCACGGCGACGCACTCCTTCTCCGACGACGACCTCAAGTTCCTCATCGCGTTCGGGTCGCTCGCCGCGGTCGCGATCGAGAACTCGCAGCGTTCGGAGCAAATGCGGCGCGAGGCGCTGGTGCTCTCGAACTTTCAGCGCTACTTCTCGCCCAACATCGCGCAAGTGATCGCGCAGCAGCAGGACGCCGGCCGGCTCCCGAGTGAGAAGCGACCGGTCGTGATCTTCTTCTCGGACATCCGCGGCTTCACCCCGATGTCGGAGACGATGAGCCCGGACAACATCGCCACGCTCCTGACGGAGTACTTCACCGAAATGGTCGAGGTCGTGTTCGAGCACGGCGGCACCCTCGACAAGTTCATGGGCGACGCGATCATGGCGTTGTGGGGCGCGCCCATGGCGCACGAGGACGACGCCGATCGCGCCATGAGCTGCGCGCTCGACCAGCTGGCGGCCCTGGAACGGCTCAATGCGAAATGGAAGGAGCAGGGTCGCCCCGAGCTCGGCATCGGGGTCGGGATCAACTTCGGAGAGGTGTTCGCCGGCAACATCGGCTCGGACCGCCGGCTGGAGTACACGGTGATCGGCGACGCGGTGAACACCGCGTCCCGCCTCTGCTCGAGCGCGGGCCCGAACGAGATCCTGATCTCGGAGGGGTTCTTCGAGCAGCTGAAGCAGCCCCCGACGGTCGAGACCCTCGAGCCGATTCAGGTCAAGGGGAAATCGAAGAAGGTCCCGGTCTACCGGGTGAAGCGGTAGGACACGCCGAACCGCTCGAGCAGCTCGAGCGCGAGACGCAGCGGCAGCCCCATCACCCCGAAAAAGTCCCCGCGGATCCCCTCGACCAGCGCCGCGCCCTTACCCTGGATCGCGTAGGCGCCAGCCTTGTCGAGTGGCTCCCCCGTCGCCACGTACGCGGCGATCTGTTCGTCCGTGAGCCGCCGAAACGTCACGTCCGTCACGTCGAGCGCGTGCTCGACCCGCCCATCCTGTGCCACCGCGACCGCGGTCATGACCTGGTGCTTGCGCCCCGCGAGCCGTCGCAGCATGGCCTCGGCCTCCTTCGGGGTCGCGGGCTTCCCGAAGATCCCTCCCCGGAGCACGACGGTGGTATCGGCCGCGAGCACGACCGCGCCTCGCTCCCGCGCGGCCACCGTGCGGGCCTTGTCGCGCGCCAGACGCGTGACATAGCCCTCGGCTTGCTCGGACGGCCCGAGGGTCTCGTCCACGTCGGGCGGCACCACGCGGCACTGGAGCCCGATCATCTCGAGCAGCTGGCGCCGGCGCGGCGATCCGCTCGCGAGGACGATCATTTCTCGAGGATCAGGGTGACCGGCCCGTCGTTCACCAGCTCCACCTCCATCATGGCCCCGAACTCTCCGGTGGCGACCTGCACCCCGCTCCCGGCTCCCCGTTCCTTCATGAGCGCCACGAATCGCTCGTACAGGGGAACCGCGAGCTCGGGCGGCGCCGCGTCGATGAAGCTGGGACGCCGGCCCTTCTGCACATCCCCATACAGCGTGAACTGAGAGACCACCAGCACGGCGCCGTGCACGTCCCCGAGCGCGAGGTTCATCTTACCCTCGGCGTCCCCGAACACCCGCAGGCCGAGCAGCTTGTCCGCCATCCAGGCGAGGGCGTCGTCATTGTCCGACGGCGCGAACCCCGCGAGCACGAGGAGCCCCACCCCGATCTTCCCGGTCACGCGTCCGTCCACCCGCACCTCGGCGCGCGAGACGCGCTGAACCACTACCCGCACCGCCCCGCACCCCTAATGCGGAGTGTGGAATGCGGAATGCGGAATTGCAGAGCCGAGGTCGATCCCGGGAACTCGCTCCGCGGCTCGACGGTCGCGCGATCTATTCCGCAATCCGCACTCCGCATTCCGCATTGGATTCACTCCACCGTCACACTCTTCGCCAGGTTCCTCGGCTGGTCCACGTTGCACCCCCGCCGCACCGCGATGTAGTACGCGAACAGCTGCAGCGGCAGCACGGTGAGCACCGGCGTCAGCAGATCGAGCGTCTCCGGAACCTCGATCTTCTGGTCGGCGAGCTTCGCGAGCCCCGAATCCCCCTCGGTCACGACCGCGATCACCCGGCCGCCGCGGGCCTTCACCTCCTCCACGTTGGACACGACCTTCTGGTAGACGGCGTCCTTCGGCGCGAGGAAGACGACCGGCATCAGGTCGTCGATCAGGGCGATCGGGCCGTGCTTCATCTCGGCCGCGGGGTAGCCCTCCGCGTGGATGTAGGAAATCTCCTTGAGCTTGAGGGCGCCCTCGAGCGCCACCGGAAAGTTGTAGCCGCGGCCGAGGTAGAGGACGTTGCCCGCCCGCATCATGCGCTCGGCGATGCGCTCCACTTCGGGCGCCTTCGCCAGCACCCGCTCCACCAGCTCGGGGAGCCGGGCCAGCCCGCGCACCACCTCGCGCCCCTGGAGAATGGACAGTGAGCGCAGCCGGCCCATCTTGAGGGTGAGGAGGGCTAGCGCCGCGATCTGGCTCGTGAACGCCTTGGTCGACGCGACCCCGATCTCCGGTCCGGCATGCAAGTAGATCCCACCGTCCACCTCACGCGCGATGGTGGAGCCCACGACGTTCACCAAGCCGAGCGTGCGGGCCCCGCGCCGCTTCGCCTCCCGGAGCGCGGCGAGGGTGTCCGCCGTTTCACCCGACTGCGAGATCCCCACGACGAGCGTCCGCTCGTCCACGATGGGGTTGCGGTAGCGGAACTCGGATGCGTACTCGACCTCGGACGGGATGCGCGCCAGCTCCTCCATCATGTATTCGCCGATCAGCGCCGCGTGCCAGGAAGTGCCGCAGGCGGTGAACACGATGCGGTTCACCTGCAGCAGCTGCTCGTCGTCGATGTTCAGCCCGCCGAACCGCGCCGTACCGTCTTCCTCGAGCAGCCGCCCGCGCAGGGTGTTCCGCAGGCTCTCGGGCTGCTCCAGGATCTCTTTGAGCATGAAGTGCGCGTGGCCGCCGCGCTCGATGGTGGCGAGGTCCCAGTCCACGCGCGTGACCGCCTTTTCCCGCTCCACTGTTTCGAGGTCGAGGATGCGGTAGTCATGAGGCCGAACGACCGCGATCTCCCCGTCGTCCAGGTAGACCACCGACCGGGTATGGGCCAACACGGCCGAGGCGTCGGAGGCCACGAAGTTCTCCCCTGCGCCGATGGCCACGAGCAGTGGAGAGCCCCGCCGCGCCGCGACGATCGTCTCGGGCTCGCGCGTCGACACCACCGCGATGCCGTACGTGCCCTCGACCTGGTGCAGCGCCCCCGCCACCGCCTCGACCACCGATCCAGCGGTGGCAAGCAGCTCCTCGATCAGGTGCGCGAGCGCCTCGGTGTCGGTCTCGGAGCGGAACACGTGACCGCGCTTCCCGAGTGCGGTGCGCAGCGCGCCGGCGTTTTCGATGATGCCGTTGTGGATCAGCGCCAGGGTGCCGCCGCAGTCGGTGTGAGGGTGCGCGTTGACGGTGTTGGGCGCGCCGTGCGTGGCCCAGCGCGTGTGGGCGATGCCCGTGTGCCCCGCGGGAAGGCTCGCTCCGAGGGCTTTCTCGAGAACGCTGATCTTCCCTGCCGCCTTGTGGACCTCGATGCGGCCGTCCTCGATCAGCGCGAGCCCGGCCGAATCGTACCCGCGGTACTCGAGGCGCCGCAGTCCCTCGAGCAGGAGCGGCGCCGCCTGCCGTGGCCCGGTGTAGCCTACGATGCCGCACATACGCGCCGCGCCTCGTCCACGAGCTCCTGCGCGCCGGCGCCGGACGGCGCTTCGGCGATGAGCCGGATGATCGGCTCGGTGTTCGACGGCCGCACGTGCAGCCAGCGGTTCTGCCATGCGAGCCGCAGTCCGTCCTGCGTGTCGGCGCTCGCTTCCGGAAACCGCCGGCGCAATGCCGCATAGACATCTTCCAGTCCCCGTTCCGCGTTCCGCGTTCCGCGTTCCACCTTCGCTTTGACGATCGTATACCGCGGCGCGGCCGCCACGAGCTCGCTGACCCGCTTGCCGCTTCGAGCGAGCAGCGTGAGCAGCAGTGCCGCGGCCACCGGGGCGTCGCGACCCGCGTGCAGGGCCGGGTACATCACTCCGCCATTCCCTTCCCCGCCGATGTCAGCCGCAAGCCGTAAGATGGCGCGGGCCACGTGGACTTCACCTACCGGAGTCCGGACGACCTCCGCCCCGCAGTCGCGCGCCGCATCCTCCACCACGAGACTGGTCGAGAGGTTGCAGACGACGACCCGGCGCATCCCGCTTCCCGCATCCCGCATCCCGTTTAGTACGGCTCTCACCGCAAAGGCCAGTGTGTAATCCTCTCCAATCGCGGTGCCGTTCTCGTCCACGATCGCCAGCCGGTCGACGTCCGGATCGACCGCGATTCCGAGCGCGGCGCCCGCACGTTTGACCAGCGTCGACAGCCCGCCGAGGTTCTCCGGAACCGGCTCCGGCGCTCGTGGGAAGCGGCCGTCCGTCTCGAGGTTAATGCCGGCGACCTCGCAGCCGAGCCGCTCGAGCAGCGCGCGCATCACCGGCCCCCCTGCACCCCGCACCGCGTCGAGCGCGATCGTGAACTTCCTCTTCCGGATGCGCTCGACATCGACCGCCGACAGCTCGAGCACGGCATCGAGGTGCCGCTCCACCGCCCCCTCGTCGGTCGTAACCTTCCCCGTCCTCGCCCGTCCTCCCCCATCCTCCCCCACGAGCTTCTGCACCCGGGCCCCATCCGCCCCGTCGAGAAAAATCCCGTCCGGTCCGATGAACTTCAGGGCGTTCCACTCGATCGGGTTGTGGCTCGCCGTGATCGCGATCCCGCCGCCGGCCGCGTGATGCTCGACGGCCAGCTGCACCGTAGGGGTCGGGACCAGACCAACCTTGACGACGGCGCACCCCACGGAGGTCAGCCCCTCGACCACCGCCCGTTCGAACGCCGGCCCGGATTCACGGGCATCCCGTCCGGTGACCACCAGCGCCTTCCGCTCCTTGGCCCAGAGGCCGAAGGCCTTCGCGTAGCGCGCGACGATCTCCTCGGTCAGATCCTTCCCCACGATGCCTCGGATGCCCGAGACACCGACCATGAGGGTGTCGGTCATGCCGACAATCTAATCCGGCGGGGATGAGCGGCGGTGCGCGTCCAGGGGCGGTGGAAGGTGCAGCGGCCGGACCTCGGGCGTGGTGACGGGCAGGGCCGACGGGTCGGGGAAGGCGGCGAGGAACGCCTCGACCGCGGGGGGATGGAACTGGGTCCCCTTCCCGTCCTCGAGCTCCTGCAGCGCTTTCTGCACCGACAGGGCGGGCCGGTAGGGGCGGACGCTCGTCATCGCGTCGAACGAGTCGGCCACTCCTACGACCCGCACTTCGAGCGGGATCTGGTCGCCCTTCAGGCCGTCGGGGAATCCCTTGCCGTCGAGGCGCTCGTGGTGCGACCGGACGATGGCGAGCGCCGGGGGGACATCGCGCATCAGCGGCGCCAGGATGCGCGCCCCAATCACGGGGTGCTCCATGATGTGCCGGTACTCGGCTTCGGTGAGCTTGCCCGCCTTGTGGAGGACCGCCTCGCTCACGCCGATCTTGCCGATGTCGTGCAGCTCGGCCCCGAGGGCGATGGTGTCCATGACCGCCGGCGAGAGCCCCATTTGGCGGCCGATGCGCGCGGAGTAGTCGGCGACCCGCACCGAGTGGCCGCTGGTGTAGGGGTCCTTTTCTTCGAGGAAGTGGACCAGCGCCTGGAGCCGTTCGAGCGACAGCTCCTCGATGCGGCGCGCCTGCTCCTGAACGCGCTGCTCCAGGGTGCGGCGGTAGTCCTCCACCTCCATCTTGAGGCTCCGCTTGTCGAGCGCCTGCATCACCCGGGCGCGCACCTCGTCCAGGTGAAACGGCTTGGCCACGTAGTCGAGCGCGCCCAGCTGCAGGCAGGCGACGGCGCTCTCCACCTCCGCCACGGCGGTGACGACGATGACCGCCGTCGTCGGCCAGCGCGCGATGATCTCGCGCAGCAGCGTCGCGCCGTCCATCTGGGGCATGCGCAGGTCCGAGATCACGAGCGGCACGGGGTCGTGCTGCAGCATCTCCAGCGCCTCGGTACCGGATCCCGCTTCCGAGCAGGTGAAGCCCTCGCCCTCGAGCAACCGCACCAGGACCCGGCGGAGCCGCGGCTCGTCGTCCACGACCAAGCACTTGACCGCGTTCGGCTGGGGCATCGTGCGCTTAACGTAAAGGTCGCTTGCTCGGCTGGGAAGGCGCCCTTACGTTCCCGCCATGACCCAGGTATCGGGTGAAGACCTGAAACGCCGCTTCGGCACACGCGCCGTACACGCGGGGCACATCCCCGACCCGCTGGCGGGCGCGGTGATGACCCCCATTTATCAGACGTCGACCTACATTCAGGAGGGGCTGGGCCGGCCTCGCCGGGGCTACGAGTACGCCCGCACGCGCAACCCGACGCGTGAAGTCCTGGAGCGGAACGTTGCGGCGCTCGAGGGCGGGCGCCACGGATTCGCCTTCGCTTCGGGACTCGCCGCCCTGGACGCCGCGCTCAAGCTCCTCTCCGCCGGCGATCACGTGGTGAGCGGCGAAAACGTGTACGGCGGCTCCCACCGACAGATGACCCTGGTCTGGGCCCGGCTGGGACTCGCGTTCACGTTCGTCGACGCCGCCGAGACGGCGAACATCGCCGCGGCGGTCACCCCGCGGACCAAGATGGTCTACGCGGAGACCCCCACCAATCCGATGATGCGATTGTGCGACCTCGCGGCCGCCGGAGAGATCGCCCGCCGCGCCGGCGCGTTATTCGTCGTCGACAACACGTTCGCCACGCCGTACTTCCAGCGGCCGCTCGAGCTGGGCGCGGACGTCGTGCTGCACTCGACCACCAAGTATCTGAACGGGCACAGCGACATGGTGGGTGGGATGCTGGTCGTCAACCGCGACGACCTCGCCGAGCGGATCGGGTTCGTGCAGAACGCGGTGGGCGCGGTACCGGGACCGTTCGACTGCTGGCTCGCGCTCCGGGGGACCAAGACGCTCGCGCTGCGCATGCGGCAGCACGACGCCAACGGCCGCCGTATCGCCGAGTGGCTCGCCCAGCACCCCAAGGTGGAGCGGGTCTACTATCCGGGGCTGCCGTCGCACGCGCAGCACGAGCTTGCCTGCCGCCAAATGAAGGGGTTCGGCGGCATGATCTCGATCGAGCTGGGCTCCGTAGAGCGGGCCAAACGGTTTGCCGAAGGCACGAGGATCTTCGCCCTCGCCGAATCGCTCGGGGGCGTCGAGAGCCTGGTCGGGCATCCGGCGTCCATGACCCACGCGAGCGTGCCGCCCGAGATGCGGCGGGCGATGGGGCTGACGGACAGCCTCGTACGTTTGTCGGTGGGGATCGAAGAGGTCGAGGACTTGATCGGGGATCTCGAGCAGGCGCTCGCCGCGGCGGGATGAAAGGGGACGCCCGAGGAATCGTGGCTGAAGCCGCGGCTCGGCAGTCCCGCTGAAGCGGGTAGGCCACGCCCCTTTACGGGCAACCGCCGAGCCGCGAGTTCACTCGCGAAACACGAGGGGCATGCGGACGTAGTGCGAGTTCTATCTTCAAGCAGGAGCATCATATGACTGAGTCCACCCTTCCGGCGGCGCGCCCGCGCAGGATCCTCACCCAGATCGCCCCGGTGTCGTGGGAGCACCCCGCCGACCGGGCCGCGCTGCAGTCGCTGCGCTCGGTGCCGGGATTCGACGAGGTCGTGAAGAAGATCTACGGGTTCATCGGGGAGCGCGGCGTGCGGCTCATCTTTCAGGCGGACGCGGTGCGCGTCGGGCCGACCCAGTTTCCGCGCCTGAACCAGCTCTACACGGACGTGCTCACGTCGATGGACTGGTCCGAGCGGCCCGAGTTGTTCGTGTCGCAGACGCCGTTCGCGAACGCCGGAGCATTCGGCATGGACAAGCCCTTCATCGTGATCAACTCGGGCACGTTGCGACTGCTCGACGACGATGAAGTGCGGAATGTGCTGGGCCACGAGCTGGGCCACGTGATGAGCGGCCACGCGTTGTACCACACCATCCTGGTGCTCATCCTCAACGTTAGCCTGGGCGCGCTACCATTTCTGGCCGGGATTGCCATCCTGCCGATCCAGCTCGCGCTGCTCGAGTGGTTTCGCAAGAGCGAGCTCTCGTCCGACCGCGCCGGACTGCTCGCGTGCCAGGACCCGACCGCGTCGCTGCGCGTGAACCTCAAGTTCGCCGGGGGCGGCGACATGTCGCAGATGGACTTGAACGCGTTCCTCGCGCAGGCAAAGGAGTACGAGGAGGCGGGCGGCGCGCTCGACCGCATCTTCAAGATCCTCGGCGTGCTGGGCCGCTCGCATCCGTTCAACACGGTGCGCGCCGCCGAGCTGCAGCGCTGGATCGAAGAAGGCCACTACGATCGCGTGTTGCGCGGCGAATACACCCGCCGCGGCCCGGAGGCGGAGCAGCGACCGATCGACAAGGACATCGACGACGCCCGCGATCACTATATGAAGGAAGCGAAGGCCGTCGTGAATGACGTGGTGGACACCGCGAAGCGGGCCGCCCAGGCGTTCACGGACGCGTTCAATAAGAAGAAGTGAGAGTCCTGGTCGTCGGGGGGGGCGGCCGCGAGCACGCGCTCTGCTGGGCGCTGAAGCGCGACACCCCCGACGCGGCAGTCTTCGCCGCCCCCGGTAATCCCGGCAGCGCCCAGCTCGGCACCAATCTCGCCATCCCCGTCACCGCGACGGCCGACCTCGTCGCCGCCGCCCGCGAGCACCAGATCGATTTCACGATCGTGGGTCCGGAGGGTCCGCTCGCCGCCGGGCTCGCAGACGCGCTGCGCGCCGCGGGTCATGCCGTCTTCGGGCCCGGCGCGGCCGCCGCGCGCATCGAGGCGTCCAAGGCGTTCGCGAAAGAGGTGATGCGCCGGGCGCGGATTGCCACCGCCGCCAGCCAGACCTTCACCACGCTCGACCCCGCCCTTGCGTACATCAAGCGTCACGCGGAGCCGCTGGTGGTGAAGGCCTCGGGCCTCGCGGCGGGAAAGGGTGCGGTGGTGTGCGCCCGGCGCACCGAGGCCGTGCGCGCGGCGCGCGCCATGCTCGTCGAAGCGGCGTTCGGGGATGCGGGCCGGGAGATCGTGATCGAGGACTTCCTCAAGGGCGAGGAGCTGTCGGTGCTGGCGCTCACCGATGGAGAGCAGCTGCTCCTCCTCCCCGCGGCGCAGGATCACAAGCGGCTCGGCGAGGGGGACACCGGCCCCAACACCGGTGGCATGGGCGCCTATTGTCCCGTGAGCGTCGCCACCCCGGGGATGCTGCAACGGGTGCGGCGCGAGGTGCTCGAGCCGGCGATCCGCGAGCTGGCGGCGCAGGGCGCCCCTTTCCAGGGTGTGCTGTACGCCGGACTGATGCTGGCGTCCGACGGCACGCTCGCCGTGCTCGAGTTCAACTGCCGCTTCGGCGATCCCGAGGCGCAGGCGCTGCTCCCGGTGCTGCCCGGCGTCACCCGTCACCTGGCGGACATCGCCGCGGGACGGTGGCGGGCGCGCGAAGCGGCCCTCACGGCGACGCGCGCCGCCGTGGCGACGGTGCTGGCGGCGTCCGGGTATCCCCACAAGGCCGCGCTCGGCGCCGCGATCATCGTGCCGCGCGATCTCGAGCCCGGGACGCTGGTATTCCACGCGGGCACCGAGCGCGATCCGGACGGCGGGCTCCGGGTGCACGGCGGGCGGGTGCTCACGGTCACCGGGCTGGGCGACACGGTGGGGGAGGCCGCGCGACGCAGCAGCGACGCGTGCGAGCTGATCACGTTTTCGGGCAAGACGTACCGGCGCGACATTGGATGGCGGGAAACCAGGGAGGCGCGTGCCGGAGCTGCCCGAGGTTGAGACGATCGTCCGGGAGCTGGCGCCCCGGCTCGAAGGCTTCACGATCGCGCGCGTCCGCCTCGCGAAGACCGACGTGCTGCGCCGGGTGTCGAAGCCCCGCCTGGTCCGGACGCTCCAAGGGAACGCCTTCGAGGAGGTCGGCCGCCGCGCCAAGCACGCGGTGTTCCGGCTCGCGAGCGGTCACCGCCTGGTCGTGCAGCCCCGCATGACGGGCTCGCTCGTCGTGCACGAGCGCCGCCTCACGAAAGACGAGGCGAAGTATGCCGTCCTGATCTGCACCCTCGAAGACGGGCGGCTGTTCGTGTATCGCGACGTGCGCCGCCTCGGCACCGTGTGGCTACTCGACGAGACGGGATGGGCGGCCTACACAGGCCGCCTCGGGCCGGAGCCCCTGGACGAGACGTTCACTCCGTTCGTGTTCGCCGAGCGTCTCAAGGGGACGCGGGCTGCGATTAAGAAGGCCATCATGGACCAGCGGCGCGTCGCCGGCGTCGGGAACATTTACGCGAACGAAGCCCTGTTTCAGGCCGGGATCGATCCCTCCAAGCCGACGAGCAAACTGTCGCTCGATGAGTTCGCCCGCCTCCACGCCGCAGTGACCGACGTGCTGGAGCGTGCGGTGAGCTCGTCGGGTACGACCGTTCGGGACTACCGCACGGGGGTGGGTGAGCCGGGCCGGTTCCAGTTCGAGCTGAAAGTGTACGGCCGCGGCGGGGAGGCCTGCGTCACGTGCGGCAAAAAGCTCGTCACGACCCACACGGTCGATCTGCGGGCGACGACGTTCTGCCCGACGTGCCAGCGGTAGGAAACCACGCCCGGCTCAGGTCGCTTCGCCGAGCAGCGCGGGCAGTTGGCGGCCAGCCGGACCACGATACTGAAGATTCGGTATTACAATATCCAGCCGAGCCATTTCAGCTGGGCGGCGGATCACTCGAGCGACGGCGGGGCTACCTGGGTGCGGGACTACCTACGGATCGAAGCGACCCGCTGGGTCAAGGCGCCAGCGACCAGGTGAAGCAAAGCGGGCGCATTGTCGTAATTGGTGGGACCAGATCGTCGTAATAGAGCGAGGCAGGCCGCAGGTTCACCGTTTCCTGACAGCCGGGCCCCTCCTCCCGGCGACACTGTATTCGGCTAATTTTCGGGCCACATATGAAACTCTCCGAAACGTCCATCCGCCGCCCGGTGCTGGCCAGCATGTTCTCGGCCGCACTCGTGCTGTTCGGCGTCATCGGCTACACGCGCCTCTCCGTGCGCGAGCTCCCGGATATCGATCCTCCGATCATCTCGGTCTCCACCACCCTGCCTGGCGCCAACGCGCAGGTGGTGGAGACGGCGGTGACCGACGTGCTCGAGGAGGAGCTGTCCACGATCCAGGGACTGCGCACGCTCTCGAGCTCCTCTTCGGAGGAGAACAGCCAGATCATCCTGGAGTTCAATCTCGACCGGCCCGTCGACGTCGCCGCGCAGGATGTGCGCGACAAGGTGTCGCGGGTGCGCGGGCGGCTGCCGGTCGACGTGCTCGAGCCCGTGATCGCGAAGCAGCAGGCCGACGCGCAACCCTTCTTCTGGCTGGCCCTGAGCAGCCCGAACTACGACCTGATGCAGCTCTCGGACGTCGCCGACCGGCTGGTCAAAGCGCGGCTGCAGAGTCTCGCGGGTGTCGGCAGCGCCGGGGTCTACGGCGAGCGGCGCTTCGCGATGCGCGTGTGGGTCCAGCCGGACCAGCTGTCGGCGCGGAGCCTCACGGTGCAGGACGTGGAGAGCGCGATCAACGCGCGCAACGTCGAAATTCCCGCCGGCCGAATCGAATCGACGCGGCGGGAGTTCTCGGTCCGGTCCCTGGGCGAGCTGAAGACGCCGCGGGAATTCGGGGAGCTAGTAGTGATGAGTCAGGGCGGGCAGGTCGTCAAGCTCAAGGATGTGGCGCACGTCGAGCTCGGGCCCGAGGACAATCGCTCGATCTTCCGCTACAATGGCAATCCCGCCGTCGCCATCGGCGTGGTCCGGCAGTCGAAAGCGAACCTCATCGACGTGGCGCAACGTATTCGTGAGGCCATCCCCGGCATCCAGGAGATGCTGCCCCCGGGCGTGAAGCTCGAAACCGCGTTCGATGGGTCGGTGTTCGTGACGCACTCGATCAACGACGCGCGCCTGACGCTCCTGATCGCGGCGATTCTCGTCGTGCTGATCATTTTCGTGTTCCTGCGGAATCTGCGGGCGACCGTGATCCCCGGGCTCGCGATCCCGGCGTCGATCGTGGCGACGTTCGCCATCATGTACTTCCTCGGCTTTTCGATCAACAACTTCACGCTGCTCGCGCTCACGATCGCCATCGGCATCGTGGTGGACGACGCGATCATCGTGCTGGAGAACGCCTACCGGCACCAGGAGGAGCTGCACGAGGCGCCGGAGCAGGCCGCGGTGAACGGCACCAACGAGATCGGCTTCGCCGTGATCGCGACGACGATCGCGCTGGTGGCGGTGTTTACGCCGCTCGGGTTCCTGCGCGGCTCCACGGGACGCCTGTTGAGCGAATTCGGGATCGCGGTCGCCGGGGCCGTCGTGATTTCGGGATTCGTGGCCCTCACGTTGACGCCGATGCTGTGCGCCAAGGTGCTGCGGGTGCCCCACGAGCATGGAGCGGTCTTCAAGATGTTGGAGGGCGGTTTCAATGCCATCGCCGATCGCTACGCGAAGCTGCTCCAGACGGCGCTGCGGCATCGGGGCCTCGTGGTGGCCGGGACGGTGGTGACGGTGGCCCTGGCGTTCGTGTTCTACCGCAACCTGAAGCAAGAACTGATTCCGGACGACGACCGCGGGTTCTTCCTGGTGGTGGGATTCGCGCCCGAGGGCTCATCGCTCGACTACACGGACGGCTACGTGCGCCAGATCGAGCAGATCATCGGCAAGACCCCGGGTGTCCAGGGGTACTTCACGATCATCGGCGGATTCGCCGGGGGGGTCAACCGGGCGTTTGTCGGCGTCATCCTCAAAGATTGGAGCGAACGCCACAATAGCGTCCAGCAACTCGTGGGCATGCTGTTCCCCCAGCTCTTCGGGATCGCCGGTCTCCAGGCGTTCCCGTACAGCCCCGGGGCGCTCGGGTTCAGCCAGCCGGTGCAGTTCGTGGTGCAGAATCCGAATTTCGCGCGGCTCGCGCAGGCCATGGACACGCTCGTGCCGCGGGCGCGCGCCATCAAGGGTCTCACGAACGTGGACACCGACTTGCGTGTCAACAAGCCGGAGTTGCGTGTCACCTTCGACCGGGACCGCGCGGAGGACCTCGGCGTTCCCGTGCGCGACGTCGCGGCCGCCCTCCAGACATTCCTCGGCGGGCGCCGGGTCAGCACCTTCACCCGTAACGACAAGCTGTACTACGTGATGGTACAGCTCGATCGCAGCGACCGGGCCACGCCGAGCGACATGTCGGGGATATACCTCCGTGGACACGGCGAGCAGCTGGTGCAACTGGGCGCCCTGGCGAGAGTCGAAGAGGGCGTGGGGCCGAGGCAGATCAACCACTTCAACCGGGTGCCGTCGTTTACGTTGTCGGCGTCCCTGATCCCCCCGTTCGCCCAGGGCGAGGCGCTCGATTCGCTCGATCGCCTGGCGCGGCAGGTGCTCCCTCCGGGAAGCACGACGGCGCTGGCGGGTGACTCCCGCGAGTTCAGGGAGAGCGGGGGCGCGCTGTACTTCGCCTTCGGCGTGGCGCTGCTGGTCGTGTTCATGGTGCTCGCGTCGCAGTTCGAGTCGCTGGTGCACCCGTTCACCGTGTTGCTGGCCGTGCCCCTCGCCGTGACCGGCGCGCTCGCGACCCTGCTCCTGGCGGCCGTACTGCATCGCCCGGGCGGGACGATCAACCTGTACAGCGAGATCGGCATGGTCCTGCTGATCGGGCTCGTGACCAAGAACTCGATCCTGCTCGTGGAATACGCCAACCAGCTTAAGGCAAAGGGACTCGACACCGTCGCCGCGGTGCTCGAGTCGGGTCGCATCCGGCTGCGGCCGATTCTTATGACATCGGTGTCGACGATCATGGGCGCGATCCCGGTGATGATAGGAGTCGGCGCGGGCTCCGCGTCGCGTCGGCCGCTCGGCTACGCCATTGTGGGCGGGATTTTCTTTTCCACGGTGCTCACATTGTTCGTCGTGCCCGTCGGGTACGTGCTGCTGGACCGCCTGACGGCGCGCGAGCCGAGCCGCGCCCGTGTGGCACGACCGGTGGAGGCCGACTGATGCTGGCCCTGCTAGCGGCGCTGCAGCTCCAGGCGGCAGGCACCGCGCAGCCCTCCGCTCTCCTGGAGGACTCGCTTCCGATCGTGACGCTCGCCGACGCGCTGCGCCGGGCCACGGGGCTCGACCCGAACTACGTCGCCGCCATCGGCCAGGTGGACAACGCCGCGTGGGCCCGGCGCAGCGCGTTCACGGTGTTCCTCGTGCCGGCGGTGAGCGTCGAGACCGATGCGACCAAAAACTTGCCGGCGTTCTTCAACTTCGGGACGTTGAAGCCCGAGACCTATTCCGTGCAGGCCCAGGTGACGTTGCGCTATGACTTGTTCACCGGGGGACAGAAGGTGGCGGAGCTCAGCCGCTCGGCGGCGGCGCTCGATGGCGCCCACGCCGGCGAGCTGCAGGCGCGGTTCGCGGCGGCCCTCTTGACCGAGCAGAACTACTACGCCGTCCTGGCGGGCGAGGAATTGGTCCGCGTGGCACGCGAGCGGGTGCAACGCGCCGAGCAGCAGCTCGCCGTGGGCCGAGCCCGCGTAGTGTCGGGTGCCGCCGTACAGACGGATTCGCTCCAGCTGCGATTGGAGCTCTCGCAGGCGCGCGAGGAGCTGCTGCGCCAGGCGTTCGCCCTGCGCGTGTCACGGCTCACGCTCGGCAGTCGCGTGGGCGCGGGGGGGCCGGTGGAAGCGGCACCGCTCGACAGCGTGCTCCCGACCGGGCTGCCGTTGACGCTCGACGCCGCCGTCGAAGAAGCCGCCCTCCGCGGACCAGACTACCGGCGGGCCCGGGCCACCGAGCGCGCCGCGGCGGCCTCGTACCGGTGGCGGCTGGGCAGCTATCTGCCGCACGCCACGCTCACGGGGACGGGGATCGCGTTCGACAACCGCTTCTACCCCACGAGCCGGAAGTTCACGCAGCTGACCCTGGCGGTCTCATTCCCGGTCTGGGACAACTTCCAGCGGGAGAACGCCCTCAGTCAGGCGCGGGTGAATCGCGACGTTGCTCGCGCGACTCGCGAGACCCTGGAGCGCTCCGTGCGTCGCGACGTCACGGCGGCGTACGACGGCTTCACGACGGCACGCACCGTCGCCGACATCTCGGCGGGCGACGTCGCCGTGGCGCGGGAGAACTTTCGCGTCCAGCAAAGCCGCTATCGCGCCGGCGCGACGACGATCCTCGACCTGCTCGAGGCTCAGCTCCGGCTGGTCGACGCGGAGGCCGCCCTGGTGCAGGCACGCTACGCCACTCGACTCACGCTGGCGGGACTCGAGGCGATTCTCGGCCGGCGCCTCTTTGCCGAACAGGAGCAGCGGTGAACATCACTCTGAAGACGCGTGCAGCGTGTTGGCTGCTGGCGACGCTCGTGATCATCACGGGCGCATGCAAGAAGAGCAAGGCCGGCGGAGCCGGAGACCCGGGCGGCGGCGGCCCGAGGGGAATGCCGGTCGAGGTCGCCGTCGCCCGCACCGACACGGTGCGCGATGAAATCGCTGCGACGGGACAGATCGAGGCGGTGCAATCGATCGACCTCCGCCCCGAAGTGGACGGCCGCATCGTCGAGATCTTGATCCACGAGGGACAGGAAGTCGACCAGGGAACGCCGCTCTTCAAGGTGGACGACGCCCAGCTCCGGGCGCAGGTCGCACAGCTCGAGGCGCAGCGCGATCTGGCGCAGCAGGCCCTGGCGCGCGCCAAGGAGCTGGCGCAGCAGAACGCCTCGTCCGCCGCCGACCTCGAGAAGGCCGAGGCCGAAGGGCGCAGCGCGCAGGCACAATACGATCTACAACGGATTCGGCTCGAGCGCACGACCGTGCGGGCACCGTTCGCCGGCGTGGTGGGACAGCGCTACGTGAGCCTGGGCGACTACGTCACCACGAGCACGCGGCTCGCGTCGCTGCATACGGTCCATCCGCAACGCGCCTCGTTCCAGGTGCCCGAGCGGTTCGCCCGCTCGCTCTCGCCCGGGCAGGCGGTCACGTTCCGGGTCGCGGCGATCGCGGGTCGCGACTTCATAGGGCAGGTGGACTTCGTGGACCCGATCGTGCAGCTGCCGGGCCGGACGATCCTCGTGAAGGCGCGCGTGCCCAATCCCCAGCGCCTGCTCCAACCGGGGATGTTCATCGAGGCGCGACTCGTGACGGCGGTGCGTCCCAACGCCATCATCATCCCGGAGGACGCGGTCGTGCCGGCCGAGGGCGCCAACTTCGTCTGGGCCGTGGTCGAGGGCAAAGCCGACCGCCGCAAGGTGACACTCGGCGTACGGACACCGGGGTTCGTCGAGGTGACGGACGGGATCAAGGCGGGCGAGCAGGTGGTGACCGGCGGCCTGGAACTGCTCGCGCCCGGAGCACCGGTGATGCCACGGGTGGTCGAGCGAGCAGGCAAACAGACTGCGCCAGCGCAGCGCTAGGCCGCTGTCACTGCACCACCGGCACCGGCGTGAGGCCCGAGACCGTCGTGCCCTCCCCGAGCTGCCCGTGGGCGTTATAGCCCCAGCAATACGTGCCGACGCCGATCTTCATGCGCCCGCACACGTGGTACCACCCGGCCCTCACGGCGGCGAAGTCGAGCCCCCCGGCAACCGGGGCCGGACTGCTCCGGGAGATGGTCGTCCCGTCACCGAGCTCGCCGTCCAGGTTCTCGCCCCAGCAGTAGGCCGCGCCGCTGATCGTCACGCCGCAGCTGAAGTAGCTGCCGGCGTCCACGACGGCGAAGCGCAGGTGGCCGGTGACGCGCGCCGGGATCGAGCGCTGGGTCGTGGTCCCGTCCCCGAGCTGGCCCCAGACGTTATAGCCCCAGCAATACGCGGCGCCATGAGTGGTCGCGCCGCACGTGTGGACGTTGCCGGCGCTCACCCTGGCAAAGCCGCGCACGCCCACGACGGGAGCGGGGTACGGCCGGTACGGCGGATGGTCGGCGCTCGCGGTGCCGTCGCCCAGCTGACCGCTACTGTCGTCGCCCCAACAGACCGCGACGCCGCTTGAGCTCACGCCGCACGTGTGTGCATGCCCGGCGCTGATCGTGGTGAAGGTAAACGTGCCCTTCACGGGCACCGGCGTCGTCCGCCGGTCCGTGGTCCCGTCGCCGAGTTGTCCATTTTGATTGTCGCCCCAGCAGTAGGCCGCGCCGCTCGCCGTCACGGCGCAGGTGTGGAACGATCCGGCGCTCACGGCGGCGAATCGGAGCCCGCCCGTGACGGGCACCGGCGTCGCCCGCGCGACGCTGGTTCCGTCCCCCAGCTGTCCGAAGAAGTTGTCGCCCCAGCAATACGCCGCGCCGCTCTCGGTGACGCCACACGTGTGCCACACACCGGTGCTGATCATCGTGAACCCCAGCCCTCCCGCGACGGGCGCCGGGCTCGACCGGTACCAGGCGGCGGGCGAGGTCCCCTCCCCGAGCTGACCGGAGAAGTTATCGCCCCAGCAATACGCGGCGCCGCCGGTCGTCACGCCACAGGTGTGCACATACCCTCCGTCCACCGAGGCAAAGGTCACGTGCACGGCGAACGGCGCGGTCGTCGCTGTGGTGAGTCCGTCCCCGGTGGCGGCCAGCGTGTAGCCGCTCCCGGGGCGGTCCACGCGCGGGTCGGCGAACGTCGCGATCCCGTCGATCGTCGCCACCGTCGTGGTACCGAGGAGGAGGGCTTCGCTCGGATTGGCGGCAAGGGCGAGCGTCACAATACGTGTCGCCCCCAGCACCGTATTGCCCAGCGAGTCTTGCACCGCGACTTGGAGCGCCGGAGTGATCACGACATTCGCCTCGCCGCTCGCGGGGGAAGACGTTACGAAGGCCAGCTGGACAGCAGCGCCGCTCACTCCGGCAGAGGAGGACCCGTGTGGCCCCGCCGGTAGATAAGGCTCACATGCTTGCAGGACGATCGCGAGCAGCGCGAATGAGGCTGGCAGGATGCGGCGCGTGGGGACACCCTCGGGCGAATCGGTTGACTCTGGAGCGTTGCAATCCGAATGCCCTCGCCCACGCGCCGCAATCGTGCTTCGGTGGGACCGCCGTTACTCAGCGCCGCCTGCGCCTGTTGCGGCGGCGCCACGACGAGCGATACGCCGGGCCGTCACCGACTCGGCGAGGGGAGCGGCGTCCCCGGCCCCACCACGGCGAACGCGGCGCTGGTCGCGGACACCGGACCCGCCTCGGCGAGGAGCGTGTAGCCCTGCCCGACCCGATCGATCCGCACATCGGTGAATGTCGCGACGCCGTTGACGATTCTCGCGATCGTTGTCCCCGACAGGGTCGCGTTGGCGGACGGGCTCGTCCCGATCGCGAGCCGCACGGCGCCACCGGGGACCGGGTCGCCGCTGGCGTCCGTCACGGTGACCTGGACCGCGGGTGAGATCGCGACGTCCACGGACACCGTTGCCGCTGGCTGGGCGGTGAACACCAGCTGGGCCGGAGCGCGGCTGGGGACTTTGGGCGACCAGGCCGGCTCGACGTCGGCGGCCGGATCGTTCGTCAGCCGCGTCTGCGACGATCCGTCGGTGTTCATGACGTAGATCTCGAAGTTCCCGTCCCGGTTGCTCGTGAACGCGATCTGGCGCCCGTCGGGCGACCAGGTCGGCGAAGCGTCAGTGGCCGGATTGTCTGTCACCCGGTTTTGGGACGATC
>Ga0209761_1000864_pt1 | contig 19276 bp, 15 predicted proteins | sample GraSoi013_1_40cm_4_FD_185818 | JGI IMG/M metagenome (GOLD analysis project Ga0209761, IMG submission 185818) | Grasslands soil microbial communities from the Angelo Coastal Reserve, California, USA - Sample 09_25_2013_1_40cm (SPAdes) (version 2) | ecosystem: Environmental > Terrestrial > Soil >...
ATCGTGCTTTCGGCCGAGTAGAGCCCGATATATCTAGAAATCCGTGTCTCGCCGGTAGATTCTGCCATGGCCCGCCGGTAGTGTTATGATTGCTATTATAGATAACTAAAAGGTAATGCCTATTACCTGAATTAGACATGCTACCCCGTTGGATCAACCACGCAACTCACGGTAAAGCTAGCATTCATTCTCGGGTCATTTCTAATCCTGTTCCCTTTGCTGCTCCGAACAATTGATGCAGTCGATAACAGCCTGGCTTTCACGTTCATTGCGATTGGCTCACTGGTTGTGATAATTGCGGAGCTCAACAGAGTCCGTGTGGAAGAATTATCCCCATTCAACTGAATAGCGTAGCCTACGGAAGTTGCTCGTCAGCAGTTGCTTCCGGATCAGACTTCGTCGTTCACTCTGCGAAGTCGGAGGCCTTTGGCGGCTCGAGGGAGAGCCCCTTGCGTTTCCTTATCCCTTCTACTACACTCTGAAGGAGCGATTGTGGAACCGGCGACCAGCGGGCGAATTCTAATCCCCAGAAGGCCCGGCCTTGTGTCTGGCTCCTCATCACTTCTGACAAGTCGAAGCTCTCTGCTGTTGGAATATCGCCTACGACTGAGACAAGGTTTCCTTTCTGGTCCACTGCCACTATCTTGCCTCGTTTCTGAGTGATCACGCTCGTGACCGCACCTAGGAAGTCGTTGGGAACCCGTGTAGTGATCTTCTGGACCGGCTCCAGTAGAGTTGGCTGGGCTTCGAGAAATCCTGTGAACATGGCTCTGCGTGTCATGGGCATTATCTGGGCGGGACCGCGGTGAACGGGGTCCTCGTGCAGCGCGACATCGGTAATCTTGACCTTCAATCCTCTGATCTGCTCGTATGCGATCGGCCCCTCCTTCAAGCCCCACCGATATCCGGCGAGGATCATGTCCCGGACCTCTTGCATGTACTGCGCCCCTTTTGTCACGTCGAGTATCATGTTGTACGGTTCGTCTATGCTCCAGACTCCCCTCGCCTCCTCCGGCTCCCAGCCAACCGCCCGCAGCTGCTTGGCCATGTCTGCCTTGTCCATGTACTCGCTGATCTTGCCCGCCTTGATCAGCTCCATGACCTGCTCCTCGAGAGGCTCGACTTCGAGGTAGATCTTGTTGTGCCGGTTGGGCGATTTACCCTCGATCGGGCCTGCCTCTCTGCGGATTGCTTCACGGTAGATTACGATCGGCTTAGAGGTGACGATCTCCAGACCGGTCTTTGTGATGAGTGTATTTGCGATCTCCAGATGGAGTGTTCCCATGCCCGAGATGAGATACTCCCCCGTCTCCTCGTTGATGCTCGTGACGAGGTTAGGGTCCTCCAATGACAATTTCCTGAGAGTGTCGACGAGCTTCGGTAGGTCTCTGTTGAACTTGGGCTCGACAGCTATCGTCACGACTGGCTCGGTGACGTAGTGGACTGCTTCGAAAGGTATGACCTGCTTGACCGAAGCGATCGTCTCTCCTGCCTTCACGTTTTCGAGACCGAGTAGTGCTGGGATGTTTCCCGCGCTGAGCTTCCCAACGATTTCTCGCTGTGGACCCATGTAGATGGCCACCTGCTGGACTCGTCCTTGGGCGTGGGAGTTGATCAGGTAAACAGGCTCCCCGTCGGTGACGGTGCCTGAGAACAATCGTCCAGTGGCGACGACGCCGGCTTGTGGGTCCACCACGATATTGACGACCGACATTAGCACTGGGCCCTTGTCGTCGCATTTGATCATGGCTTGGCCGAACTCGCTTGTCGGGTCGCCATGCCATATCTTCGGAATCCTGTACACCTGAGCCACGTGGGGGGGAGGCATTACCTCTATGGCCATCCCGAGGATTGCTTCGTGGATCGGTGCGTTGGTCTTCAAGTCCTCAACCTTGTTGTTTAGATACGCGTCTACAACATCGGTGAACTTGATCCCCTTCTTCCGAGCAACTTCGAAGTTGAATCCCCACCGGTCTTTCGCGCTACCCATTGCGACTGTGTTGCTGGCGAAGCTGACCTTCCACTTCTCCTTGAATTCGGGCTCCGCGTAGAGGTCAAGAAGTCCGTTGAAGTCTTTGATGATCCGCGCGATTCTCTCCTGGATCTGTTCGGGGCTCAGTTTCAACTCCTTGATCAAACGGTCAATCTTGTTGATGTAGAGAACCGGCCGGACCCGTTCCTCGAGTGCCTGGCGAGTCACGGTCTCGGTCTGGACCATGACCTCCTCGACAGAGTCAACGACTACTACAGCCCCGTCGATCGCTCGGAGCGATCGGGTTACCTTTCCCGAGAAATCAACGTGCCCCGGGGTATCAATGAGATTAATGACATAGGGTGTTCCTCCATGCTCGTAGTAGAGGCTGACATTTGCAGCCTTGATCGTCATCTGACGCTTCTGTTCCTCTTCCATGAAGTCCATAGCGAGCGCGGTCCCCGCGAGTGACGGGGACAGCAATCCAGCCCCTGCGAGCAAGCTGTCAGTCATCGTCGTCTTGCCATGGTCTACGTGTGCGATGATGCCGATATTGCGGATTTGATCCTTGTTGGAAACGATTTTGAGAATGTCCGCTGAGCTCTTGAATCGGGGCAACGGTTCTACCTATCTTCTTGAAGAGAACGGTCGAGTGCCCGGATTCTCTATTATATGTTTCCCGGAACAGATCCAAGAACTAATACTGACCATTCAATTGTCTTTGGGAGAAAGTCGGCGCGCATAGTAGAGCTGCTGATGGAGATAACTCGTTGGAAATAGATCATTGTGTGTTCCCTGACGAACTTCTCTATGACGTAGAGAATAACACGTGGCTGAGAATCAGCAGCGATAATTACGTTACGATTGGTGTGACAAGCCTTCTCTCTGCATTAGCAGGCCGGCTCGTCAGGGCCAAGCTGAAACCACCAGGTACTACGATAGCAAGAGGCCGGAGTCTGGGAACTCTGGAGAGCGAAAGGTTCGTGGGCCCAGTCCCTTCACCAATTTCCGGCGAACTAGTTCAGACCAATCAGGGACTCATCGATCGACCGAGAATAATCAACGATTCGCCTTACGAAAAAGGCTGGATCGCATGGATAAGGCCCATGCAGTTGTCTACAGAGAAGACCTTACTGTCGAAGGCCAAGGACGCCAAGGCTCCACTGACAGAGAGGATCGCCCAGCTTCATGTGCGCTGTTTCAAAGCTTTTCCCGATCGCGAAATGTACGAGATCGGAACAGAATGCTCAGCCGTCCTTGTCCGGCTCAACGAGCAAATGGCCACAATGCGTATCGGAGAGGCGATCCACCTCGTCTCGGATGATCCAACCGCCTATGTTGAGATGATTGCCTGGACAGAAAGAACGGGACAGAGCCTCGTCGACTGGAGGAAGGAGAGCGAGCTGTTCCATTTTATCGTGAAGAGAGTCCAGTAAGAAAAAGTCCGCCGAGAAAATGCGGCGGAAGATTCTGGGGGACCTGGAGTGTTACGCTGGAATGGTCTGTGGTGTCGCTGGTGCAGGTTTCTCGATGGGGTTTCGGACGAGATTGCCCCATTCCGTCCAGGAGCCGTCGTAGTTGCGAACCTTTGGATATCCTAGCAGGTACTTGAGGACGAACCATGTGAAACTGGATCGTTCTCCGATTCTGCAGTAGGCTATGATGTCCTTGTCAGCGGTGACTCCTTGGGCTTCGTAGAGTCTCTTGATCTCATCGTAGGGTTTGAAGACCCCGTCTGCGTTGACCGCCTGGCTCCAGGGTATGTTGACTGCTCCGGGAATGTGTCCGCCTCGCTGTGCGTGCTCTGTCGGATATTCAGGCGGAGCCAAGATTTCACCAGTGTATTCTTTGGGGCTGCGTACATCGACTAGCTTGATGCCGGGCTTGTTGTAGATGTCGAGAGCCTGGCGTAGATAGACCCGGATGCTCTCATCAGGGTTGGAGGCTTTGAACGTGGTTGGGGCGTACTGTGGGGTGTCCTTTGTGAGGGGCTTGTCTTCGTCGATCCATTTCTTGCGTCCGCCGTTCATGAGGACCGTGTTCTTGACGCCGTAGTATTGGAGGTCCCAGAATGCGTATGCTGCGAACCAGTTGTTGAAGTCGCCGTAAAGGACTATCTTAGTGTCGTTCGAGATTCCATGCCGGCTGAATAACTCCTCTATCTGCTCCTTCGTCGGTATGTCGCGTTGGAGGGGATGGTTGAGGTCTCTGCGCCAGTCGAAGAGCACCGCGCCAGGGATGTGTCCGAGCTGATAGTTTGCTGTAGGGTCATAGTCTACTTCCACGATTCTAGTCTTGGGGTCGTTGAGGTGTTCGTGTACCCATTGGGTGCTGACTAATACTTCGGGGTGCGCATATGACATATGTTATATCGATCGTCGGACATGACATAGGTCATATTAAGCACTTTCCATGATACCATTAGGATCGGAGATTCGCGCCGCCGAGTCTGCTGCTCGCACAATCCTTTACGAGATTAGCCCGCGTTTGTCTACAAGCTTCTGGAGCGAACTTGCTATCGAGCCAGCCTCAGGTCTATCCTCAGGGTCTCTCGCTAGCATCTCCTTCAGATCTGAAACGGCGGCGGAGAATTTGGAGTCTATACGTCCGAAGTCAGGTTTGAACGAGTCCCAGACGGACTCGAGATCCTTCTCCGCCCTGCTCAAGTCGGAGCTTGTGGTGATGTTGTTCATTGCCTCGATCAGCTTCGGTGAGTGAACAGGTGTCCGGGTTAGCATCGTGTAGAGCGCGGCTCCTAGCGCATATACGTCCATGCTCGACTCGGCAGGGTCTCCAAGAACCTGTTCGCCGGGCGCGTACTCTGAGGTAAACTGGACGACCTTCCCGCCCTTCTTGACGGCTGACCCCAAGTCGGCCAGCTTGGGTAGGAGTGATGCGGAGACAATCCGGTCTAGCATCTCCTGACCGGTTGAGGGTGGTTTCGTGTTGAACAGTATGTTCTGTGGTTTGACGTCGAGGTGTACGAAGCCTGCCTTGTGGATCATGTCCAGTGCCATAGCTATCATCTGGCCAACTAGGATGACGAGTCCTCCCCACTTCTCGGAGTAGTAGAGCGGCTCATACTCCGGGTCCTCGATCAGCTTCTTCGCAGTGCCTCCGTTCATGAACTCCATGACTATGGCCGGGGGGCTGCGATAATAGAGGGCGGTATCGCCCTTCATGATCTCCTGCACGTTCAACCGGTCGACCAATATCCCTCTGATCTGGACTACATACTTTGACTGGCCGGATAGTTCCAGGAGTCGCGTTGCCTCGGACATGGTCTCGTTGAGAGTCATCGTTCCCGCTGTGGGTTCGTTCACGGATTTCGGCCGGGTCGTCTTTAGGATGGGTATCTTTAGCGCCACCTCCGTCCCGGCCTGACCGAAGGTTGCGCGGAGAACGTAGCCACTGGCTCCCGTTGCGATATGGTCAACAACTCGATAGCCGTGCACGTCCTGGCCGACCCAGACCTTCGGGTCCCAGGTGTTGAGGGTGAGAGCCGGGACCCCCTGTCGAGTGTAGGTAATCGAAGGCGGCTTCGCCACAGGCGATAGCGGCGGGGGCCGGGGGAGTGGTGGGAGAGACTGGACACGCTGGGCGGGAACGGGTGGAGGTGCCGGGTGTGGATGAGTAATCACGGGCTGTGGACGGGGTGGAGGAGGTGGGGGGGCTTGTACTGTGAAGGAGAATGAATCCTTCGAGCTGTGACGCGTCTTGCTTGTGACGCTCACGTGGAGGTTGTAGTTTCCGGATTTGGTGGCTTGGTATGACACATTGTATCTTCCGGTAGAAACATGCGACAGCCTGAGAGGTTCCCGCCTTCCGTTGGGCGTCTGCAATACCGCGCTGATGCTAGCCATGTCTCTGGGTCCACCATCTCCCTCCGTAGTGATCTTGACTAACTCGGTCTGTCCTTGTCTGACAGAATGGTCACCTGAAAGAGATATCCTCGGGGGCGCTGCGGGTGTCGATACCGGGGATGTTCTAGAGGGTCCGGCGGTTGGCCTGGCGGGCGCTTTCAGCATCTTGACGGCGATGCTGGAGGAGCCGATCCCCGCGATGATCAGAAGAGGGAGAAACCCGAGTGATGAGAAGAAGAGGTATGCGAGGGTCGAGGTCTGAGAGGTGAAGTATTCGTAGCCTACTATCGCGTTGTACGAGAAGAAGGCCGTGGGCAGAACAGCCATCGATTGCCTTTTGGTCTGCCAGAATTTATCTAGAAAGAATAGAAGCATCATCTGGACACAATTTCCTCCGAGGCCTAACAGGATGAAGAGTGATGAGGATACGAGGTTCGCGCCTATGAGACCCGCCTCCTGAGCGGTTGATGCGCCGATTATGAGCCCGATTCCCATCGAGAGCGTCGCTAAGACATTCTGTTTCAGAATCCTGTAGCGCTGCCGGCGTGAGAAGAGGATGGTGGAGAAGAAGACCCCGACTGCTGGAGGGATAGCGACGAGAAGGGACGAGAAGCCTGTAGACGGAGCGATCCCGGGCAGCAGAGCAGAGTTTTGAAGGATATACGACAAGGTCAGAAAAGTGACGGCGGATCCGAGTCCTGCCCTCAAGAGACCCGTCTTGAGATCAAGAGCCGTTAGCAGCCCGAAACCGGTGATGCTGATTACGAAAGAGAGCGGGGTTCCCTGGACCCCAAGAGCGAAGAGAAAACCTAGCGGGAGAGAGATCACTGTTACAAGTGCTGGGGCGAAGAAGCCCGGGGTCACTGGGAGATTGTGGTGGGGCTTAGCTGAGACGGAGGTCTGGGGCTGTTTTCCTCCCACTAAATCCACCATTAAGCATGCGGAACAATATTTCGGGCGAGGTTCTTCGAGTCTCTCGACGTGATGGGATCACGTCTTATGCAAATCCGGAATGTCTCCCGCGTCCCTGAGCACCGGTACTGTCAGAGTTTAACCCGTGTGATACATGTATGGACCGGTTTCGTCAATGAAACTGCGTCATTCCAAGCACTCATCTGCTGATGAGATTGAGCCGACGAGCGAGAGTCTCGCTGAGCCCAAGACAGAGAGCACGGGCAACAACTGGAAGTGTCCCTCCTGCGGGGCAGACAACGAGGACTTTCGCAAGTTCTGCGACGGTTGTGGTGACAAGAGGCCTGGAGCCAACGTTACGACCAAGGGTATCGCGATCGAGGATCTGCTCGGCTCGGGATCATCCGACAACTCTTCAACCTTCGAAGACGACAGCAGCAAGAAAGCGAAAGGCAAGAAGGGCAAGAAGGGTAAGAAGTCGGACGAGGACGATGAGACTCTTGGGCCAGAGAGACTCGAACCGGCAAATCCAGAGCCTGAACCGTTCCAGCCCGCAAGCAGTGCCAGCACGGACGATTTTGAATCGAAGCCCTCGGATGATCTAGGGCCGAAGCCTTCGTTCGTTGTGACCGGACCTGAGCCAACGCCCAGCCACGAGGACCTGTCTGGTCGAAAGGATTCTTTCAGTTCGTTCGGGGAGACCACGATGCCATCAAGCCAGCATCCCTCTAGTCAACGCTACTACATGGTCTTCGTGAACACGCCCGCAGCATCTCTCATCAAGACGAAGGTCGCTATCGAGTTCGACGACTTTCCCACAGTCTCTATCGGACGTAGCCCGGAGAATGTGATAGTGATTCCGGACCCTGAGGTGTCGCGGAAGCATGCCTCACTGCACTTCGACGGGAGCAAAATGGTCTTGAAGGATCTGGGGAGCTCGAACGGTAGCTTCATCTATAATGGAAAAGAGTTTGAGCGAGTGAGCGATAGTGTCGAGGTTAGGCCGAATACCGTGCTGAAATTCGGGACGGGCACTATCGTGAAGCTCGTGAGTGAATGATCGACGCCTCGGAGGCGCTCCGGGTGATCGGTGAAGCCGAGGAACAGCTCGCCGGACCCTTACTAGATCGTAGGGAGGAGAATCGAGTGATATTCGTCGGAGACACACATGGCGCGGTGGATGTAACGGAAGCTGTGATCGACAAGTTCTGGGACGACGCTGACCTCATCGTCTTCCTAGGCGACTACGTCGACCGGAGCGATACGAGCCTCGAGAACCTTGGAACCGTTGCCGCAAGCCTCCTAGAGGATCCGCACCGTACGATCATGCTCCGAGGAAACCATGAGAGTCCCCTGACCAATCCCTACTACGGCTTCACGGACGAGGTTACAAAGAAGCTGGGAGAGGGCAGCTATGACAAGTTCAAAGAATTCTTCCAGAAGATGCCGTACGCGGTGGTTGTCAACGACTACCTCTGCCTCCACGGCGGAATCGCAAAAGGCCTAACAAGCGTAGACCAGATCGCCGGGCTACCCTGGCCGGACCTTAATCCAGACGATCCGGTCGCGTTCCAGCTCCTCTGGAACGACCCGCGCGAGATGATAGAAGAATTCGTCCCCAGCACCCGCGGAGAAGGAGCCTTCTACTTCGGCTCAGAAGCAACGACAGCCTTCCTCGACGGCAACGCCCTGAAGGGAATCATCCGCGGCCACGAGGTTGTCGACGGGTTCCGAGACGATATGGGCGGCAGAGTAATCACGGTCTTCTCAAGCCGATACCACCACAAATCCGCCGGCGTCCTCATCCTAGACAACGGCAAGATGGAGAGGGTCACAGTATGACGATATCGGTAAGAACCGAGATCAGCCATCCATACTCGTACGATTCCAGAGTGGACGCCGTCTTCAAGATCACGCTTGTAGCGGAGAAGCAGGTCGAAGCCAAAGGCTTCCATCACATTATCGTTCTCGACACGAGCCACTCGATGGCAGGCACCAAGATCGATCTCGCAAAGAAGGGAGCCCAAGAGTACTGGAGCAGAATCCCGTCCGGAAACAAGATCTCGTTCATCACCTTCTCAGACGCTGTCCACACATATCCCGACGCTGCACTAGACAAGGTGCTGCCCCAAGTAAAAGCCACCGGAATGACCGCCCTGTTCAGCGCCCTGACCGCCGCGTTTGACATCGCAGAAAAGAGTGGCGGCCAAGGCTGGATCCTCCTCCTCACGGACGGACATCCGACTGATGTTACAAAGCCCGAACCGTACTCGACTATGAAGGTTCCCCCTGGGTTTAAGATGATCGAGTTCGGGATCGGCGACGACTATCGCGAGGATATTCTGAAAGCCCTCGCCGACGCGTCCGGAGGCCTACTCTACCACATCACAGACGCTTCGAAGCTGCCCGTCCTGATGCAAGAGAATGCGGTCAGCCAGGTCTCGGGCCAGAACATTACAGTAGACTTTGGATCCTCGGATGTCCGGATCCTCAACTATCCTGGACCACCTGTCGTGATCAACGCACTGGAGAACATCGCAAAGATCTGGGGCCAGATTACTATCCCCGAGGGCTTCAAGGGAGACCCGTTGAACATCAAGGTCACATACGGTGACGCTGTGGACGGTGCGAAGAGGACGATTAATTCTCCAGTCAATATCCGGCCGGCTAAGAGCGACGAGGAGTATCAGAACAGCATCCGTAACAATTTGTTGTCAGAGTTCCGCTACTACCAGGGCTTGGAGGAGTACTACAAGCAGCTGTCGGGCGGACACTGGAAGGAGGCGACGAAGACTATGGGGCTATTGTCGGCGAATGCGCAGCAGACCATGCGCGCGGACCTGATAGAGTCGACCAAGCGATTGTCGGAGCAACATGAGCAGACTCTCCGCCTCGGCGGATCAAGCGAGAACACTAACAGGCTGATGAAAGAGGTCGCCAGCGAGTCTACCAAGAAGACGAGAGGAAAATAACCTCCCCGCTTTTTAGTTAGACCCATCCTTTTCGCTCACCTCTGCCAGTAATAGAGTAGGCACGCCCTACCGTAGTCCATGAGATGCTACAGGTGTAGGATCGACAGTTCGACGGTCAAGTATAGAGAGAGGCACAGCCTCTACCTCTGCTCTGCCTGTTCAGCTCATTACGATGAGACTGATGGAATCCTGTATCGAGCTGTGCGCGCGGTTAGCTACCCCCCAGCGCGACAATAGGATAGAACATGAGGACGTAAGCGTGCTGGAGGCTCAGCCGAAGACGGCCTTCTTCGCGCAATCGTAGCATCTGTAACTCGTCTCTCTCTTCCACTGTCCCGAATTGTCGAGCACTAGCTTCTCGTCAGTGTTGAGTTCGCTGTTCTCGAAGGTCTCGCCGCAACGCTCGCAGATATGAGAAATGGTGAACCACCTCGGTGTCTGCGGTTACATTCCGCCCATCATGCCTGGAGGCATGCCGCCCATACCGCCCATTCCAGGGGGCATTCCCCCGGATCCGCCTGGGCTTGGCATTGGCCCGGGTGACTTGCTGGCGATGACGTCGTCGACGCGCAGCAGCATCGTGACCGCTTCCACCGCGGACTTGATGACCTGCTTCTTCACCCGTAGAGGCTCGATCACGTTCATCTTCCACATGTCCGCCGTCTTTCCCTCGTACACGTTTACTCCGTACCATTTGTTGGCTGGAGTGTTGTGTTTCTGTCTGAGTTCGACCATGATGTCTATTGGATCGATTCCAGCGTTCTGGGCTATCGCGGTCGGGATTGATTCGAGAGCGTCTGCGAAGGCTTTGACCGCTAGCTGTTCTCTGCCCTTCGACTTTGCCGCGTACGCTCTGAGTCTCATGCTGAGCTCCTCCTCCGGTGCGCCTCCTCCGGCTACGACCTTGGCGTCTTCGACCGCGTTTCTGACGACGCACAGGGCGTCGTGGAGGGAGCGTTCAGCCTCGTCTATGACGTGGTCTGAGCCTCCTCGTATCATTATTGTGACTGCCTTCGGGTTCTTGGCCTCGCGTACGTAGACGTGCTTGTCGTCTCCTATCTTGATCTCCTCGACTTGCTTGGCTTGGCCGAGGCTTGTCTTGCTGAGATCTTTGAGTGTTCCGACTATCGTCCCGCCTGTTGCTTTGGCAAGCTTCTCCATGTCTTTGCTGCTGACGTTCTTGACTGTGAGGATTCCCTTCTTGGCCAGGACCCCGAGCGCCTCATCATCTGCGCCCTTCTCTGTGAACAATACGTTGGCGCCTGTTGCTACGACCTCTTCGGCCATCTCCTTCAGCATCCTCTCTTCTTCGTCGAGGAAGAGTTCAAGCTCTTCCGGTCGGGTGATCTTGATCTCTGTGCTCGTCTCGGGCTTGTCGATCTCCAGCTTAGCATTGAGCAGCGCGATCCTAGCGCCTGTCACGTTCTTCGGCATCTGAGTGTGCGCGACCTCTTTGTCGATGACGATTCCGTTGATGAGCTCGGTCTCCGCCAAACTCCGGCCGTGTTTCTTCATCACCTTGACTAGGTCAATGTCGGCCTTGATCCCGTCCTCGGTCTTCTCCATGACCTGCTGGATCGCTCTGACCGCAAGGTCGGCGAAATGGTCCTGGGATCCGAAGATTCCTTTGGTGTTGAGGCTTGTGAGGGCGACCCGTTTCAACTGTTCCGTATCGTCTGGTTTGATGGGAACTGATATCTCGTCTAGTATCTCCTGCGCCTTTTCTGCGGCGCTTCTGTATCCGTCGATGATTATGTTAGGGTGAACATCCTTATCGAGCAGCGTCTCAGCCTCTGACAATAGGTCGCCGGCGAGGACGACCGCTGTGGTTGTTCCGTCTCCAACCTCGCTATCCTGGGTCTTCGAGACCTCGACGAGCATCTTGGCTGCCGGGTTCTGGACATCCATCTCTTTCATTATGGTCGCGCCGTCGTTTGTGATGACGATGTCGCCGATGGTTCCGACCATCATCTTGTCCATTCCGCGTGGTCCGAGGGTGGACCGGACGGTCTCGGCCAGTATCTTCGCGGCTTGGATGTTGCTCCTCTGAGCGTCCCTTCCTCTCGACCGGCTGGTTCCTTCTTTCAGAATTATGACTGGTATCTGTTGCGATGACGTTCCTGATCACTCTATGGAGAGCGGGCGTGTGTGGCCTTGTGATAAACGTATGCAGTATCCAGAAGTAAACACACTCCTAACCGGGGCGCGCTTGTTCGACCGATGAAAAAGACCGATGTAATCCCGCTCCCATAGCCCTATTTCCCCGCGCCGAGTGTGTAGATTGTGTTGGGTGTCTGAGTGTCCGTGGTCCTGGCTGAGGGGGTAGCGGCAATGACTACTAAGTAGATTCCACGACGACGAGGACTAGTCCAAGCAGTGTGCTTGCTACGTCGGCTCGCCTTGGGTGTTCAGACAGTTGCAGGCGTTGTTCGGGCATTTCGTTTCCGATCTTGAAGCCCGATACGAATGGTTTGCCCGCCTGTTCGTGGTTGGTGAATGTTAGACTATCGGGGCTGACAGCGTTGACCAGATGAGTACTATGCTGGGCCATGACTCAGCTAGTAGTCAGCACAATGATCGTTGTTCCGCGAAATAGGAGGATTTCGAAAATCGAAATTTTCGAACTGCGATATTTTCGAAGGATGTCCTTCGATATGCCGATCTTGTTTATTGTTTGAATAAAAGAGACGGCCCTCAGCTATTCTGACGGGGTGGAACCTGAAAATCGTACGTCTTTCTCACGCCTCGATCAGTGAGGGCCGCTAACATTCGTCCTTGAGGATAGATTGCTATCCTCCCTTTTGCGAGGAGCTCGCCTTATGCCTCTGTTCTGGCTGTTCACCCCTTGTCTCTGTTGTGGGCCGCCTCAATGGAACAATAGGATGAGACGGCTATGCATAGGAGGGGTCGAGGATGGATATGAGTTCCATGTATACAACTGATTCTAGTCATGAAAGGTAGTGTTCTCTTGCACTCACGCCAAAAGATCTTTGTACGCTGAGCAAGGTGGCTTTTTCCCTCGAGTTACTCTGGTGAGAGGGTAGAGCTACGAGGAAAGAGAATAAAGTCTGATACGGATATGGACCTTGAGGTCTCGAGATTGTGCCGAAACATCAGAGTACTCTTCAACTTCGACCCGCCGGCTACTGAGGAGGAGATTCGGGCTGCTTCGCTCCAGTTCGTCCGGAAGATCAGCGGCTTCAGCAAGCCTTCGAGGATAAACGAGCGATCGTTTCTCGTTGCGGTCGATGAAGTAGTCCGAGCTTCAACCAGGCTCTTGGGCTCCCTCGAAACCGAAGCGCAGTCCAAGAACAGAGAGGAGGAGGCTGCGAAGGCGAAGGCTCGATCTGTGGAAAGGTTCGGGAGGACTTTAGCATGAGCTATTTGGCAGCGGCGTCTTCCGGAGTTTAACCTAGGTTCCTCTTCTCTCTGCTACCGACTAGCTGTTTTCAGTCTTCAGACCTGCTCTGGTCCTAGGTGATTCCTCGTGTCTTGGGGGGCAATTTCGTGACACATACTACTGTCCCAATTAGGTTACTTTCCGCTCTATTCTACGATTTGGGAGCCGATTCTCTAGCGTACCTTTCCTTTCTTTGGGCCTTCTCTGCCGGACATTTTCTTCCGTTTCTTCTGCCAATCGGGACGAGTCATCCCAATCCTCTCGAAGAACCCCTTGCGTGATCGTATATAACGGATTGAGCGGCAACTCTTTTTCTGGGTCCCATCTGGAAAGAGATCGACGGTTGCTCTAGTCACTGCCTCCTGTTCGATTTCTAACGTTGTACGTGAAAACCGTCTGCATCATCACTCTCTCCCTAGGACCCTGGATGTTTCTCCAAGCCCATGCATCGTCCCCTGTGAGTACTTTCCTATCTGGCGTCAATTTTCCGGTCTCGCTCTCTTTTGCTCCTGACGGTCGAATTTTCTTTACCGAGAAAGACACGGGCAGTATTCGCATTATCCAATCCAACAGCACTCTACTAGCGACACCTTTCGCCACGGTCCCGAAGCTCTTCCATGTTGAGGAGGCCGGGCTCCTAGGCATAGCACTTGATCCGGCCTTTTCGACCAACCAGTATGTTTACGTCTACTACACGTATCGTGACGTTGGATCATACACGCACGGACACATCGTCCGATACACTGCTACTGGAAATAGTGGCATCGACGCTTTTGATCTCTTTGACGTTGTTAGTTCTGCGCCGAACACGGTCTACCATAATGGTGGTTACATCAAGTTTGGGCCCGACGGCAAGTTGTACGCCGTTGTTGGCGAGTTCCACCAGTCTCAGCAAGCCCAGAACGAGTCGTCGATGACTGGCAAGATGCTCCGGATGAACAGCGACGGATCCGTGCCCGGCGACAATCCTATTCCTGGAAGCCGAGATTACGCGTTGGGCATACGGAATAGTTTCGGTTTCGACTTTGACCCGTCCAACGGCCGTCTCGTCGCGACAATGGCCGGGCCGACAAGCGACGATAAGATCCTGATCATCGTCAAGGGCGGTAACTATGGTTGGCCCACGTGTCTCGCTGTATGTCATGACCCCCGCTTCATCGACCCGATCGTCGACTTCAGCAGAATTGTCACACCCACCGGCATAGCGACTGTTGCGCCTAACGCGTACATCTTCGGCGAATACACTACTGGCGACCTCGTTCAGCTTCAGCTCGACGAGACGGGCGGATTCGTCAACATGACTCAGATCGACAACAAGCCCAGCGGAATCATTGCGGTCGAACATGGACCGAACAACAAGCTCTACTATACGACGCCCAACGCGATCTACACCTACGATCTGCCAGTGTCGGCTGGCCCCAATGCCGCGGACCCGGGGCTGATCCTACTTGGGATCGGCGTGGCGACGGCTGGAACCTTGATCCTTATCTACACGGCAATTCGATACCGGCGGGGTCGGACTTTCAGTAGCTAGCTATAACCGCGGTCGAGCATTCGTAAGAGTGGTTATTTAGAACGAGCGTTGTCATGGGATTATAGCTGATGGATGCTGAAGCTTGCCAAGACTGAGCAGATACTCGTCTCCGAGGAGGAGATGCAACGGCTGGCTCTTGACAATCGACCCGTTCGACGCTACTGTCTTCAGTGTCGGGGCCCGAAGTATATGGCTCCGTTCAAGCCGAATCCGTCCTATCGGGATGGATTGGCAGACTTCAAGACTCCGGAGAAGTTTGCGATAGTCTGTAAGAGCTGCCATACGAAATACGTTGCCAAGCTAAGCTCCATCTAGCATTCATGCTATCAACGGCTCGTGAGTTCCTACCCTATTAGACGGCTCTCATGGAAAGTCCCTAAGAAAACGGGGGGAGGGTTGCGAACCGGGCTGGATATGCGCGGCTGGAACTAGTCTGTGTCTATGTCGGGCTCGTTGGCGTCGTCAAGGTCTACATGAGTCACTGAATCATCGTCTGAGGTCTCATTATCGTCATGGTCTTGCTCGTGATGGTTCCGATCATGATCATCGTTATCATTGTCAGCGGTAGCGTTGCTGGAGGTCTCTGTCGCGTGGAGAATGGCTACTGTTGGTAGGAGTACGGCGGCCGCGATCAAGAGGACGACCACTATCTTCTTCGAGGCTATTCACCCCCAAGAGGACAATTCTGGACACGGTACGCGAGACAAGGTTGAGCCTTGTCTGCGGGATGCCTTGACGAATGCTTCAGTAGAGGCATCGCGCGATATACATTGGCATGAAGAGATAAGTCAACGGTTTTGAACACAGCATTTCTATGAAGATGAAAGATGCCTGTTCCAACTCTTCGAGTCCATTCTAGAAAATCGATGGCACGTCGTGGGGACCTGTTCTGAACGGTTTCCCAATCACGAATATCTTTCCAAAGAGCACGTTTGTGTCGCGGGAATTTTTTTATTTCTAAATCCTGGAGGGGGTCGTCCCGCCATCTGAAACCGTTCTAGGCGAGAATATCTGTTTATCGCGCAGAACGGGCTGTTTGGCGTTTTTCAGTAGTTGCTGCGTGGCGACCCTCCAAGCTTGCGAAACCAGCCCCCTGGGACCCCCCTCCCGGATCGCTGATCTAGGCCCATTCTGGGCGATTTTTTCCCAGCGAAGATGCCCCTGTAAAGACTCTTGTGCCACTCTGTCGGCTGCCTTCAGCGCTGGCCTACGTGGGTCTCTAGGAATTTCGCCGATCTCTTGATCGAGTCTATCTCGTTCTCCCTCCGGACAAACCCGTGACCCTCGTCCTCGTACACCTTCACCTCTACCGTGACACCGTTCTTCCGCGCCGCCTCAGCCATCTGCATCGTCTCCTCGACTGGGCAGCGGATATCGTTCTTGCCAGCCAACAATAGTAGGGGTGCGCGTATTTTGTCGGCGAAGAATATTGGCGACCGGTCGCGCCAGAGTTCCCGGTCCGTGACGGGATCACCCATCAACCATTCATCATTCTTCTGCAGCACCGGGTCTTCGTTCTCGTGCGCCGTGAACCAGTTGGCCAGTGGGACGATGCTCACGCCCGCGGCCCAGACTTCTGGAGTCTTGGTCAAAGCGATGAGCGTTAGGTAGCCGCCCCATGAGCCGCCCATTATCGCGATCCGATCTGGATCAACGTAGCCGGTTCTCTTGAGATACTCAGTCGCTGCAACTAGATCCTTCAGGTCGCCGCCTCCGCAGTCCTTCCTCAACGATTCTGTGAACTCTCGGCCGAAGCCGGTAGAGCCGCGAAAGTTGGGCGCCATCACGACATAGCCGTGGCTGACGAAGTATTGCAGTCGAGGATACCAGCTGTTGAAGTGCTCCCACTGCGGCCCACCATGTGGATAGACGATGGCTGGGTGGGAATTGTCCTGTTTAATGTTGGCTGGGATGTAGAGAAAGCTGGCGATTGGGGTTTCGTCATATGATGGATAGACAACTAGGTGAGGGTTGACGAAGTTGTCCTGGTGTAATCCGCCGACAAGCGACGACGTGACCTGTTTCAAGGTCCGAGCCTTGATGTCGTAGACCCAGATATCGTGGGGGTTGTCTCCCTGCGCGTGTATGATAGCGAGACGCTTTCCGTCTGGAGAAAATCTGGCGGCGCGGACGACTCCTTGGGCGGGCGGAATCTCTTCTTCCTCTCCGTTTAGATCTCGAAGTAGTAGTCGCAGGTTGCCTGCACGGTTCACGATATAGGCGAACTTGTCCTCGGCGTCGGAGACGGCCACCAGCTGAGTGTCCCATTCTCCAAGCGTCAGCCACTTGAACTCCGGGTTCTCTCTGAGTTCGAGTAGGGAGACTGCCTCTATTCCCTGCCGGTTCGCATTGCTAGTAACGTAGACCTTCTTGCTGTCGCGGGTCCAGCCCTGGACGATCGTGGTTGATTTATCATCTATCGGGGCGAGAACGATCTCCGTGCCCGCATCTAGGTCTTTGACTCTAACGCCTGTATACTGGTAGTTCCGGGTGGTTGAGTAGGCGATCTTCTTCCCGTCGGGGCTGTACTCGAGGAACTCGCAGTCGCCTGCCTCGTTGGTGACGATCTTCTTGACCGTCCCGGTCGCGGGGTCCATCTGCCAGATCGGATAGGCGCCTGGCGATTCTCGTTCGGCTGCGAAGATGAGCGATTTTCCGTCGGGGGACCATCTCATGTCTCTGTAGCCGATCTTGTCTGTCTGGGTGAGGTTCTTGACGGTGTAGTCTTCTAGGCTTAGTAGGTAGAGGTTGGGCTTCTCGTTGCCCTGTTCGTCTTGTGCGTATAGGAGGTGTCGGCCGTCGGGGGAGGGGTCTTCGAGCATGTTTCGCTCGTCGGAGACTGTCAGTTGGGCGGGCCAGCCTCCGTTGCTTGGGACCTGCCAGATGTTGTATCGGCCGGTTATGTTTGTGTCGAAGTAGAGGAATTCTCCGTCGACTGACCATCGGAGGGAGTTGATGGCGCGGGTATGGTAGAGCGTGTCAATGTCTAATGGACGAAAGCTAGGATTGTCCGGGCTGACGAGTTTGTCGCTGGACAGCTTGGAAGCGGGGGTGGGGAGCATGACGGATTCTCGTCCCTTTGGGTACTACTCATATTTCTTCCGAATGTTCCGAACCCTGGTCTTCGAGGCTAACGTAAGGTTGGGTGGAGAATGGTACGATGCCTCTCCCTCAAAGAGCAGTTTTGTGTCCCGGGGATCAACGTTTTTGAGATTTTTGAAGAGGGGTCCCGCCGGTTGAACCTGTTCTGGGCTTAGATTCTGGATTGTCGCGCGGAACAAGCTTGTCCGGTGTTTTCGTAGGTGCAAGTTATCGATATGATTCAGCGTGAAAATGTCACAGTTTCAAAGCGCGTGCTTGGATCTGCGATCTGGGCTTGTTCTGGGCGAGACTGCCGGGGGTGGGCTAGTTCCAGGCTTTTGCGAGTGGGTCTACCGTGATGGGACGAATTACGGTCCTCCGTATTAGCCAGAGGCTGGTCAGGGCTGTGACGACTCCGTAGACGAGGTGGAAGATGAAGCTGCCTCCAGCGAACATCAGGTTCGAGAGGTCTGAGGGTACGAGTAGGTCTGTGATTGGGACGTAGACGACTATCCAGATGACTACTCCGGCGAGCAGTCCGACCCAGAAGCTCTTCCGGCGAGTATCCAACGCGAACCGTTGGATTAGGGCAGTTGTGGCGATGAAGAGGCTGCCCGCGATAATCCCTACAGCGAAGTGTAGCGCCCAGCCGGATACTTCCGGCGAAGCAAGGCCCAGCTTCTGCGCGATTGTAACGTAGAAGACCTCTTGGTCGAGGATGAAGGCGCTGATACCAGCAAGGACCCCTAGGACCAGAGCGCCCACTACACCGCCTAGAGCGCCCACCTTTAGCCCGTGGGTGACAGTGTACCGGTTGAACTGCATGGCATCATGACAGGGGCATCCCCGAATATCAGCGAATAGGCACCATTGGTCCTATGTGTGAGTACCGGCCGTTGAAGAGACGCGTTTCTCTGATTTTGATAATCTGCGAAAGAGTGATTGACTGGCAATCGCCCTATCGAATCAAATCGCCCGGATTCTCAGCTTCCCCTTTTCTGTTTCACAACTCGCCCTTGGATCCCCGATTCTGTTCCAGATCCAATTCTCTCAAGTCTTTCTGATATGTAGAGACGCCTGTTCAAATAGTAGCTTTAGTCCCCGCTGAGCGAGAAACATGCAGTCACAACAGCAGACCAAGGGCGAGGTAATCGCCGAGCTACGCGGAAAGACCGACAGCTTCAGCATCAAAGACATCAGCTCTAGCGGCGTCAAGATGGAGAACAACGACATCGGCCAGATCACCGGCAAGTACCAGGCCAATTTCATGGAGACCATCAGCATCCACATGAAGCCTGACGGCACAAGCGAATGGGAAGGCAAAGGCGTCCAGATGGCAGGGCAAGACATGGTCGTCACAACGAGCAAAGGTCACGGCCATCAGACTGGCCCGGGAACAATCGCATTCGAAGGAGACGTTCACTTCATGACCCAATCACCGCGCCTATCGTGGCTCAACAACACAAAGGGATGGATCGATGGCACAGCCAACCAGGCTGAGCAATCGTTCACCGCAAAAGTCTACGCCAAAAAGTAGAAACC